>JACLAC010001309.1_pt1 | contig 16715 bp, 23 predicted proteins | sample 8027881 | NCBI WGS metagenome assembly JACLAC01 (sample SAMN15725517, study PRJNA655200) | protist metagenome | isolation source: fluorescence activated cell sorting (FACS) single amplified genomes of... | place: Spain: Blaines Bay Microbial Observatory, Mediterranean Sea | collected 2016-01-19
GTCAACAGCACCCAACAGCAACAGTACTGCGTGGGCCAGAGTGCTGCTCGTGACATGTAGAGCACGCCGATAAGACACGCGCTGTGTACCCCCCCCAAAAAAAGCATCGCTCCCGGGATATGCAAGTCCTGTCTGCGGTGGTTAGCCAAGCATACATTCCGAATGCGCGTCGCAGGGTCTCAAGTTGCTCGTCAGTCAAGCGTGTCGTGGCCGCTGCATTGCTGAGGTCGATGCGTGCACGTATGGCATGGGTGGGCCCGCTGACGTTGACTCCGCGTAGCCTTCGAGTGATCCATGCATAATGAGTAAAGCCGCATACTGCCAAACGCAAGGGACATAATGTATGACTTCGTTGGGAATATGTGCCAGCCCCATTGCACATAATCGCCAGTTTGCGCAGTGGCAGCATGAGTTCAGACAGCTTTCCTCGTTTGCAAATTTAGCGGATGGAAGATGCGGGGTATGGTGTACATGCTTGTGGCATCATACAGTGAGTCCGATGTCAGTTCGAGCGAGGTCGCGAACGTATGGAAGCATAGACTGCTTATGTCCCCCCAGCAAAGTCAACAGCAGTGGTGGCACATCTACAATATCGCAGTTGTCACGCTGCTGATGCTAGTTGTAAGAACTAGCAAGTCGCTTGCCTCGTTGCCCTGAATCATTGCGCTGTAGTGAGATCGTTGTCGTCGGTACGCAGCATGGATAGATAGCAAGACGACTTGAGCCAAATTGCCGACGGAGAAATGACGATTATGTGGTAACATGTGTGGTGGTCGTGGTCGTCGTGCAAGTAGTGAATGAAGTTGTGTGTGGTTCGATTGCATGCTGTTCATGTTGTTGGTCTTACTGCTGTGTTTCGCACGGGCGCATTTGACGACCACCAAGTCAGGGGTGAAGGAACTGGGCTCGTGAATCGCAGATGTACAGGGCTCACCTCAGGAGGTTCCAGAATTGACATTGCAGGCTACGGGCAAACACTTTGTCAAGATGAGGCGACCTTGGATATGGGATGGGGTGCGTGCGATTCGCAGTGTTCCTGGTATCTCGCGTGGGATTATCGTTGGGGTTGGTTGGGCAATCCTGGCATTTCCGCTAACTGAAGCGGTTGACGTTCCATGGGGCGTTTCCGTGGGGCCGGGCATTTACATTGCCCTGGCAATTCTTCACCAAAAACCGGATGCGGCCACGGTGAATGAGATAAGCGCGTACTGCACGGGTGATGGAAAGTCTCAATGGTCTGCGGCACACGGGGTCTGGGCCATCCACTGTGAAGAAGCCAGCGGATCACGCCATGAAAGCACTTCATCGGGACGGACAGCACACGTGCAAAGCGGCCATGAGCCGGCTCCGCTCGACCTATATGTTTATAGGGAGACACGCGATGTTTCACGTGTTTGTGTCAAAGGCCAACGGATTATCTGACGAGTATAGCAGTAGGAGTAGCAGTAGCAGTAGCAGTAGCAAGCGCAGTCGTAATAGCAGTAGCAGAGGCAATAGCCATAGCTGGACCCACACCGGACCCTTCTCACAAAGCGGGGGAGGCCGTCGGGCACGGGTGCAGGTCTGTATATGTTGCACTGATGCTGCTCTCGTGTTGCGATTGTTGTGCCTGCTGCTTTTCATGTTGATATGCAGAGGACAGTGAGACCTAACTCTGCTTCCGTTCAGCCCTTTTATACAGCGACGCGAGGCAGAGCTACGTTGGGAGCAGCAGCAGCCTTGGCGTGATTGGCGGCCGCTGCATCTGCTTCTCAAAGCTGTCGTTGTTGGTAGTGTCGCCGTTGCTGCTGTTGTCGTTGTTGTTGCTGATGCTGCTGTTACTGCTGATGATGTGAGGTGCCTCAAGTAAGGAGCTGCACAAGAGTTGGAAAGAAGCTGGAGCTACTCTGTATGTAGGCATCCCAGCTATTCAAACTTCATAATGAAAGCCTTCTTGAGGAAAGCAAAGCCTGTGAAGACAGAATTCGAGATGTCTAGGAGACGTCGCGAGTCGCAGCCGAATGCACGGTCTTCGAATAGCGTGTTACGGCCTCGATGACCAATGTGGCGCCACAGCGGGCGCATACTCAGCGGCATGATCAGGGTCTTTCCTGCGCGCTGCTGGATCACAAGAAGCGTCAAGCTCTCCAGGTCGTGCTTGCTCGGCAGACGTCACCATATCATTTCGGCTTCGTCAGAGGCAGCAGAGTCAATACTGCTTGTGTCGAGGCCAAGCATCCAAGCGAGCGGGTACATCCGTTTGAACCCTGGGCGAGCCATCCAGGAGGCGGGTACTTGATCGTCATCTGGCTGTCGTGCCCGTGCTTGAAGAACGTCTTCATATGTCGAGCCTTCGTGGTCGTGTGGGCCGTGCAGGCGTTAAACGAGAGTGTTTCGCTATTCTGTAGTATGCCGAACACTGTACCAAGCTTCCCAGCCGTTGTGTCCGGCTGCGTCGACAGCGGCGGATAGTCGCAGGTGGGTACTCGAAGCCGCGAGGCCAGCGTGTTCCGAGCTCACTACAGGGTGCTCGCAGCCGAGGACGGCGCTTCTCAAGACACGGGTGTGGCTCGGGGCGCCCCCCCAAACACAGCGCGCGGTAGCATGATGCTTTTCCTCGTTAACATCGCCGACAAGCTCTAGCGTCTAGGACGTCATCATGCAGGAGGCGTAGCGGTTGCTGATTGTTGTTGCACTGTGCGCAGCCCTGCTCAAGCTTGCGCAAAGATGCCTACGGCCTGTCGTTGGTGTTGTTGTTGTTGCTGTTGCAGCCGTTGATGATGTTGCATATGTCGGCGGTGTCTGTTGTCGGTGCTGATGGTCGTTGTGCTGATGATGGTGTGAGTGGCGTTGATGGTGCTGCTGATGTTTGTGTTGCTGTTGAAGATGTTGTTGCGGAAGGTGCCGCTGCTGATGACGGTGTGATTGTTAGACAGTTGATGCGTCACTACTGCGATACGCGAAGGCGGCACTGTGACTGGAAGCGGCCGACGGTCTGGCTCACGAGTAGCGCCTGGCCACACCGTTCCCAGCACGTTGCCGATACACGTGTAGGTGTTGTGCTCGGATGGATGCTTGCCTTCTGTGAATGAGTTGTCAGCAATGTTGTGGATCCGTGCTTTCATGTGGGAGATGGGCATGCGGCTCCACGAGGGCTGGACTCACTGAACGAGGTCCCACATGCGCATGCAAAGCTGTCAGACGCGCATGGCCATGCTCCTTATGGGCGGCCACGCGCATGGCCAGGCCTCTTAAGGGCGGTAAAGCCCAAAAGGGCGGCCCAAAGGGTGGCAACGCCAGGTTTACGGGATGAGCCCAACACCTTGAGCCATAAAGCCCTTTTACGGAGCCAGGCGTACGGGATGAGCTGACGAAGTGGAGTCTGGTTGAGACCGTAATCAGCTTGGCCAAGGTGGCTATGGATGTGGTGATGATGATGCTGATGATGAGTTCACGTATGCAGGGGAGTACGCAGGGCGCGGGTGCTCGTGTGCAACCGTTACGTTGTTGCTGCTGCTTCTCTGTTGCGACGGTTGCTCCTGCTGCTTTTCTTTGTTGATACGCAAAGGGCAGAGAGACCCAAGCCTGCATCCGCTCAAACCCTATACAGCGACGCGTGGGAAAGTCACGTTCGGAGCAGCATCAGTCGTGGCGCGATTGGCGACCGTTGCAGCCGTTTCGCAAAGCCGCAAGACGTGTGCTGGCAGTGGCTCGTGCTGGTGCTCGTAGTGGTGTCGTTGCTGCCGCTGTTGTTGATGTTGCTGCTGCTGCTGATGATGAGGAGGATGCTGATGATCATGTCGAGCCGGCTGATGATACGGATGATGATGAAGGCGATGATGAGCAGCCGTCGGACTTGGAATGTGTGAGTTGGTTGTGCGTCGTCGTACAGGCATTGATCGTGCTACCTGTTGTGAAATGTTGTAGTTGACGGAATGGGCGTGGAATGTCAGAAGGAAACGAGTAGAGCAGCAAGTGGTGATGCGCTAGGAAGTCGAACCATACCAAACAGCACACGTTTTGAATAGTGCAGGGCCTTGACATATTCGGAAGCGTAGGCCGACAAGCACTGTGACAGTTGGCCCAGTCACATGAAGCGGTGCTTCGAGCCACGCAATAATGGATGCGCTAGGCAACGTGACGGTGCACATCGCAAAGGTCAGCACGCGCTGTGCAGGTGTAGTTGCTCGCCAGGTGGGTGTTGACGCTTATATGCACGCCGAACGTCTTGGTTCTAGAACCATACACTGCATTGCCCTTGCCGTCGAAACCCGACCAGCCTCAACGGTGCTGGAAAAAAGGCACGCAGGATGCGTTTCCATTCGTAAGGACGCCAACCATGTTACGCGTGGCATCACCCACGCCGTCCAGCCATTGACTGTCCAGCATGCCCAAAGGGCCCGACATTGTGTCTGCTGGACGGTGCCGGCAATGCGTTGCGTGGTTCCACTTGCTGGCTGCCGCAACAATGCACCGTCTCTGAATCGTCCCTTATCCGCGGTGGTGGCGGTGGAGGACGTTCTTGACGTTCTTGACGAAGAGGAGCTTCGTGAGCTTCAAGTACGTTGCGGGCCCAATTTGGAGGCAACGGTGGCGGCGCTTTCACTGGCGGTTGAGCCGTATGTGTCTGCTTGCTGCTGAATGCCAGTGATGGTTCGGTTTTGTTGCGTTCTTTGAGCTGTTGGATGCGTAGCTTATGCGCTAGCGCGGTTGGGTAGGGAATGTTGGAAGGCAGAGGAGCCACAAGTATGAATCCGTCAATAATGCCTTCGATGTGTAAACTCAGTATGAAAGTGGCGCGATACCACTCGTCAGCGCTCGCCCACACAAGCTTCGCTTTACTAGTTCCTGTCCGCGTGCCAGAGGTACAGGTCAACGCTCCGTCGCTGATAGTGTGCGCAATGATGTGGACGACGCGCGACACAAAATGGTTCCTTGATCCAAATAGGCTTCACTCAAATGCGATGCGATGCATGCAAGCCCGATGGTCAGCATAGGTCGAGTTGGTAGAGTAGCGTTTCACTGTATCGCCTAGGGAAACTGCGAGGTTTCTTTCGCCTAGCAAGTCGAGCATGATGGTCATGCTCGCGGGGATGGAAATGCTCTTCACACCGTGGCCATGTAAATCCAGTATTTGATCCTCACTCATGAACGAGACGGAATTGTGTATTGTCCTCTGGTCTTCGAACAGTACAAAATGCTTTTCTTGGTGCTGAGCAGGGACATGTTGGTTGATGTCGGCGTTTACTAGTTGCTGGTTCTCGTATGGTTTTGAGTGCCGGCCGCACAGGTTAAGCGGCTGTGATGTTGCTTGCACTTTCTGACGAGCATGGGGAAGGCTTCGCCTGACTGGACCCTTTTTTACAAATCAGATGCGTATGGAGGGCATGGGTGCTGGTTTGCATTTGCCAGACTGTTACCGACTGTTGCTCCTGCTGCTTTTCATGTTGATGCACAGAGGACAGAGAAGCCCACATCTGCATCTGCGCAATCCTTATACAGCGACGCGGGACAAAGCCACGCTGGGATCAGTTTGCATCGTGGCGCGACTCGCGGCCGCGGCATCCGCTCTCCAAAGCTGTGAGACGTGCGGTGATGCGGCTCCGTGACTCATTGTCAATAGCTCTCGGTGTACCAAAAGGCTCGGGAAGCTGGTCCCACCATCCCTTGAAGCTCTGCCAGCAGTAACCTTCGTTAGCCCATACCGCGTAGGCTTCCGCTTTGGTCACTGGCGCATAAGCCTCGTCGATCTTTTTACACTCCAGGGTGAAGCACCACTGCCTCCATGTGTCTTCCGCTGCTGTCCCCTCCTGCTCGAGGAGTAGCTCCGGCTTTGTAATGAATTGGGCAAGCCACTCGTGCCGGGTGTGGGACCATTGAAGTCGCTGTCGAGCACGCCTGATATGCTCGAGACGCCGTTTGCGGGTCTTCTTCGAATCGTTGTTGGCTGGTACGGCCGAGCCTTTGAACTCCTTGTGGGATGGCTCGAAAAGTTTCGCCGGTAAACGGTCTCGGAGCTTTTGCCCTGCCTTATCGTCGGTGAATGTTTGAAACGCCTCGAAGGCCTGGATTAGCGTGGCCTGGACTTCTGGCAAAAAGCAGAGACTTCATGTCCACTTGGAAGATTAAGAAATGCGGAATGCTCGCAGGATCTGACCCATCGACGCACATGCTTTCTGGTGACTGCGAACTGTTTCAGCCATTGGGGTCAAAATAGTTGTAAGGAGGTCGCGTTGTTCAGCCAACACTCTTCGTTGTGTCGAAGGTTCTCCATATAACAGTCGCTGGCGTGCGAGTTCATGGTCTTGTGAAGAAGAAGCAGGTTGGCCAACACATGTCTCGACGGCGCGAACGTATTGTTCGTTGGTATCGTCTGACGCATCGCCGGATGTGTTTCCTCGGCATCGTCGGCATCACTGCTACTTGCTGATGACACTGTAGCCGACGACGACTGTGCACTGATAATGTGATTATTCGCATTTGTTCACGCAGAGCTGTTAACATAGCGTTCAAAGTAGTGGTTCACTTGCTCTTTCGGAATCGATGCTGGGCAAGTTGTCGGAAGGCTGGAGCGTGTCGTTGCAATGTCAGCGGGTAGAGGCATGCCGTCAGAAATGTTTGAGGGTGCAGCATAGTAGTGAAGACTCCCCAGGAAGCATGTTCACGGCAGGCTCGATCGTGAGAGCTAGAAGGGTGCGGCACAGAGGTTCGAGTGACATCCACTTGATGGCGGTCAGCAGACCCTTTGGAGAGTTGCGAGTCGATGGCCGATGGTGTTCGGCAGCATAGTTATGTGTGTGCATGGAGAGAGTGCGCGCGTGGCATTGTTGCGCGATGCTTATGTAGTAGTGGTTGCAGTAGTAGTAGTCGTAGTAGTAGTAGTAGTAGTAGTGGTGGTGGAAGTAGTAGTAGTAGGTGTAGTAGTCGTGGCAGTAATAGTAGTAGTAGTCGCCGTAGTGGTAGTAGTAGTAGTAGAAGTAGTAGTAATCGTTTAGCAGTAGTAGTGGCGGTGGTAGTGGTGGCTGTCAGTTGATACGTGGTCGGTGTTCTTCATGTGCGGTCGTTGCTCTTGCTGTTTCTGAGCTTGATATAAAGAGGAGAAAGAGGCCGAACGGTTCATCTGGTGAACGATTGTATAACGGTGCGGGGCAACGTTACGTTGGGATCAGCATCAGCCGGGGCGTGATCGGCGACCGCGGCATTTGCTTTTCGTCGCGAAAATGTACATCCGCCTTCTCTTCTCTTCTTCTGTCTTGAGACATTTGCTTAGACGGGCTCGTGAATCATCATCAATACTTCTCGGTGCGCCAACGGTCCTGGGAGCCTCGCTCCACCATCGTGTGAAGCGCTTCCAGCAGGTTCCACCACATTGGTTGAGCCATATTGCGTAGGCTTCCGCTTTGGTCACTGGCTCGCGAGACTCGTTGATATGTTTTACATTCCAGGGTGAAGCACCACTCGTTCCATGTGTTTGCCGCCTCGTGATGATCCTTAGCAAGGAGTAGCGCAGACTTAATCACAAGTTGGACAGCCCATATGCGTTGGATGTCGCACCACTGGAGTCGCTGTCGAGCACGGTTGATCCTCTCGTTACGTACCTGTTCGGGCCTTATGAGAAGCGTTGCTGGCCGGTTTCTTTTTTCCCTGCATCTCGGAACTCGTATGTTGTTGTTGTCGTGGCTCCAGAAGTTTCGTCGGTAAGGCTTCTCTGAGTTTGTTTTGTCGTCGTAGCGTCCTTGCGTGCTTTAAACGCCAACCATGCCTGCATCTGTGAGGCCTGAGTCGCTGGAAGGAAAATGCCAGAAACGCTGTGTCCGCTTTGAAGATTAAGAAGTCCAAAACCTTCGCATGATATGACCCATCGGCGAAGACGCTTTCTCGGGACATCGAGCACTGCGGCAATTGGTGCTAAAAGATCCGTTAGGACGTCGCGCTGTGTTGCTAATAGTGCTCGTTGTCTCGGCGCCTCTTCGTGGAATAGTATGTGGCGTGCGCGCTCATGCTGTTCGGAAAATACGTTTGTTGCGACTAAGGTGTTCCACTTGTTCGGCGAAAGCTGTCTCTTCCGGAAGTACTTCAGTAATGACGTTCTGGAGTAAATCCAGGAAGTTATTATCGTTATTAGTTGGAGGCTGCGTATCGTCGGTAGCACTGCAACTTGTGGACGAAGGCGCAGTGCTCGAGAAGCTGTTGACGCGGGTTAATGCCAAGCCGTTCCGCGGGTGGATGGTAAGTTGTGGACGCAGTGTACTAATAATGTGGTTCCGCTTCTCCTTCGATGTAGAGCTGCTGAGAAAGCGTGGGAGACCGCGCAGTACTTTGCTCTTTCGGAACCGATGCTGGCCAAGTTCTCGGATGGCTAGAGCTCATCGCTCCGATATCAGCGGGTAGAGGCACAAGGCCAGAAGCACTTGTGTCGCGCAAGCTGCCAGTGAAGACCGTCCAAGAATAAGCCGTGCGGTGGCCAGAGTTGCAAGGGCTCGTCAACAGAGGTGAGTGTGGCAGTCACTTGATGGTGGTCGTCGGTCCCTTCGAGAAGTTGTAGTCGACATGCGTCGGTGTTTGGTAACATCGTCATGTATGTGCCAGGAGAGAGCTCGACCGCGGCATTGTCCTGCTAGGCCCATGATATTGCCACTGCAACGACGTGTTCCCAATCTGGCTGCTCTAGAAGTGCGGCTGCATCTTGTTTCGTGAGCCCGCACCAGTGGGAATGTTTCGTTGCCTTGCCGAGCTGTGAGCTCATGATGTGAAAGCAAGCACCTCGGAAGACGTCGGGATATGGTGGTCGATCCTGTGCAATGCTGAGGAGATACACCCGGATCGCCTTCCACGAGGCTTTACGAAACATGTCGATGAGAAGCAGCGCAAGGCATTTCACAAATAATATGCAGAACATCGAAAGCAATATGGAATACGGTGGAGCAGTTGCACCAGAGGGAAACACGCAACAGACATATGCAGAGTGGAAAGCACAGAATAACGAAATGCACAGCACGTAGAGCGCACGCGCATGTTGAAAATGAATTTCCAATGCGACGATTAGAAAGCATAAGTTGCCAGTGTGTGCGCAATTGTGTGAGTCACCGTATGTGTATCGGACTTCTGCTCGTTTGGACCTGCGTCTGCGCTATTCTCGCTGCGAAATGTGAGAGAAGAAGTAGTATTGCCGTGAACTTCATCCAAAGCGCCAGGAGCGACATTGGACTCAGCAGGGACGACGTCTCTGGAAGAGGGCCCACGGTTATGTGCTGCGCTGAAGGCGCCAGGAGCGAGTCTGGAAGCTGCATCGATGACGTGCTCTGGACCTGCCGAAGACATCCCATTGGACAGAAATCCTGTGTTGTGGGCCACTGCAATCTGCTTGGGATTGAGCCCGCATGTTGCCGAGTAGCTAGCTTGGAGATAAACCTCGACCTGAGCACTAATATAAGCAGCGGCAATTCGTCCAAACCAAGCCAAATCGAACAGACTGCAACATGCAGTCAGAATGCCACTGCGAAAAGAAAGGCCTTGCTGACGTACCTCGTGCCCGAAATATGTAAGGGCATACTGCCCCGAAGAGTTCTTCTGAAGAAGAGGCAAGGCTTCGAGGTTGTTGTAGTGCCCCTGGCGTTTGGACTCCGGAATACAAATGGTTGGGAACGCTTTCTGCATATCCACGGCAGTGAGAAGAAGGGCCAGTGCGTCGTGCTTCGGTAGCTCGTAGGCATTCGAAGGTGGCTCCCGAAAACCGCATGGTCGTGACGGCTTGAAGAGGCTGTTGTACAGACGTCCGGCTCGACCTTCCCGTTGAGTGTTCTGCGCCGCGGTACATAGAAGCACAGCTAGATGTCCACTGGCGTCGATACCCATGGCCATGCCTGTGTTTATGACCCCGTTGATATGAAGCGTAATCGAACTTTCGAAAACCGTTGTGGCGGCAACGCTGCTGTGACGGCGGCCTGGTCGGCAAGCCCGATCTGCGATAATATATCGGCATTTACTTCGTTCCGACTTCGAGGTTTTTTGAGCTCACAGGAAAGATGTCGTACTTCGGCTCCGATGCTCTTGCTGGCTCGTTAAGATCGATCCAATCCACCATGACTTTCTGCATCTCTTTTTCTCCTGGAACCAAAGCAAGGATCGCCGCAGACGCAGTGCTTCTGTGGCCCAAGTAATGATAGCCTGTATGAAGCTGGAGGTCTGCTTATCCCAGGACACCTTCCCGAAGTCTTTACGCATATAACTTGCAGGGATCTCCCGCAATGATTTGCGCTGGTCTTGTGCGTCTGGCAACTGTGGCACGGTAATGTCGAAATGGCATTGTGTGCAGGAGTGCTCGCGACTGCCACATCAATGGCTTTGAAGATAGGAGTGTCGCGAGTGGCGGTCATTAAGTACCGCCGAATGTCCACACCATTCGACAGCTCGTCCAAATGAAGAGAGAGGAGGAGCAATGTCCAAGGGCCGGCATCGTGAACCTCGTCGTAAATGAAGTGCTGCACACACAGCGTGCTTCACGCCGCTAACCGCCGGTAAAAGAAACTCATCGGTGTACAGAGCACCACGAAGGAATCCTGTCTTGGCCAACGATGGCCATCCGGGTCGTCATTCCAAAATGGTCACCCATGCATCGGTGTTAGGAGTGTCCTTATGAAGGTGGCTCAACAATGTGTTTGGGCTTCCTTAAAGTCCATGAGCACAGCAACGCCATGCTGTGACCTCGGCATATTAGCCATCAAAGCGCCAAGTAGTTCAACTGGCGTTCTCGTACTGTTGCCTGAACCCGTAGGTCCATCGACGTGAAAGACCTGCGGTTGGGAGCGAACTGAAGGGCTGGTTAAAAGAGCGGACGGAGCATACACACAGCACAGAAAATAATCTCTACGCTGAGCAGAGAATTGAGCACAGAGTGTTGATAGAAGGTCGGCTGATCTTCAACAAAGCACGAACAGAAAGCATGCGCAACCCTTCGTCCCGCGCCAGTGGAACCCTACGATAGTCTGGCGTGTCAAGCAAGCGGTTGTCAACAGCAGTGGCCGGTGGCGCAGCCCCAGGATTCAAGCGTAGGCATGGTTGCTGGAACAAATACAGCTGCCTTCGGGAAGCCAGAGTAGCGTCAGCTTCGGCGCGAAAAGCGACCGAAGCATCTGCAGTCCACTCCTCAGCAAACTCTGCGAGAGCTTTGCAAAAGCTGTTGGGCTCTATATCTGGCGCGCGTGGCGGAGGAAAGCCCTTCCGAGCCACAAGTTCTGCGGAACGCAGCAAGTCATAGCATGTGTTGCTGTGGCTTGCCAAGTTGAGGATCCTGATGCCGTCTCCATGGACAATTCGTTGAATATGACTCAGATGTCTGTCGTAATCAGCACGCGGTCTCTGTCTGGACCGTCCAACGTGTCCCGCAAAGAGAGTGACGGAATCCATGCGCGAGAGAACGAGGAGGCGAAGTACTGGGTGTTCTCTCTTTGTGGTCATCTCCTCCAAGCCTTTGTTTTCTCGACGTTGGCTGCGGTACCGGGATCCTGCACGTGGAGAAATATGCATATGAATTCCCCCAAGGTAGCAGCGGCCGACTGTCACTTTAAGCAAGGAACTTGTGAGGGAAGCATGTTTCACAAGGGGCCTCTGGTTGGTCGTCGTCGGGGACACGGTCCAGTCTAAAAGAGCACATTGATATGCATAGCTTTTTATCTACATATCCTGGCGTTGCCAAATGCAGTCTCCTCCTGCAAAAAAGTGGCGAAATTCTGTTGCGAGCTGCATATGTACAGAATCTCCAGATTTGTGGCAGCAACTCATCAAAGCACAGTGACCTCTGGAACATCCGAGAAGATCGATGGCGTCGATGTGGCCTTTGCTCTTCCTGAGTGCAAAGGTAAGATGTAAAAGATAGCTGGGGAGCCAGGAGGGATTGAGTTCGTGGTTGTGCCCCCAAGTCACGCACAGGACGTATTCGTGCACAGCAGAATAGATATGACGATAATTCGCATTACCGGTCAAGACGACGAGGGCACAAACCTTATATCTGGGAGCACGGTTGCTTTCTTTCCAGAGGTTCGTCCAGAGGTTCGTCACTACCAGGTACCTATTCCAAGTGATGCTGTCGTTGACCATGTGACGGCAGCGGCCAGTGACGAATTCGACGTCCAAAATTGACGGCGCCGATGTATTGCTTGATGGCAGAGTGCTCATTAATTGCAGCTGCACAAGTGTGTTGAATGCTCGCGAGTCTGGGCTCCGTCACTCGTTGCGCAACATTCCGCTCGATACCATCGTATCTAGCATCGATGATCAAAGCGTCCGTCCGTCGGCTGTTGAGTCGAGAGACGATTCCGATAGCCCGTGACCAATCGACAATATTAGCCCCTTTTGAAGATCCACATCAAGTTTGAACGCTGTGGTTGCAAGCACAGAGATGTCGTGGAGCAGCGCGTCCGGTGTGTTGCCTTTTGCTTCGCGGCTGATGCCAGCGCCGAGTAAAACGAGCGGTGCCGACTTCAGAGCATCCCCGACTTTACCTTCGGTTGTCATGTGCTGCTCACCACGAAGTTGTTGGGCAACAGTCATCGCATAAGTTCGAAGCCCAGGAAATGCTTGTAAGAACTGCCTCAACACTTGCGTGGCCGGGACGGCGGGTCTTATGATGCCTTCTTCCACCGCATGGATGGAAGCATTAACTCTCTGTGGTAAGAAGGTCCACTTCAAAGTGTCGTTCGCAAGCTCATCCCTGGGCTTTGCCCACGTAGTGTGATGAGCGTCGAGAAGTTGTTTGCGGATGCATCATCGAAGCTGTTGGCTCTGAGCGGCGTATGCCTTGGGAAGCTCCGCGTAGAAGTCATAATAGCTTTGCGGCCCTGCGGCGCCGTAGGCACGGCTTCCGAATGCCTGAACCGGCAATCTCCCCAATGCGGGCAGGACAGCTTGTACTGCATGATCTACACATGTTTGAACTTCGTCCTGTCGAGATGCCGTTGCTTCCAAGGGACGGAAAACGCTGAAGTGAACCTGACTGGATAAGGCGAGGTCTGAGCGGAAGACGGTTGAGATCACGCATAGACCTAGATGCACGCAGAATCTTAAATAATGGTATCGAGCAAGCCATGCGGAAACATGTTTCACAGCCTGCGGTGCTCATGCTGATTCGGTCATCGATCATGCCTGTGCTACCATGGGATGGCGCTGGTGTTGCTAGCAACGGGTCATAAACAATAGGCAAGGAGCATTGGCACATGAAACTCTAAAAAGGCATGTGAAGAGCGAAGCACAACTTCAACCTGGCCGCATGGGAGCAACTCGTTATAAAGCGTGATATTGTGGATGTTGTAGATATCTCTGTGGCGTTATCGTGACTGTTACTGCTGCTGTTACCGTTGATGTCGAGCCTACGGCTGCTCATGTTTGATGACGCAAGGAACGATACCATGGCCGGGAGGCGATTCAGCTGCAACGTGAAGTTCGATCGCAGCATCCACTCCACCGCAGCATGGCGATCGGATGGGCTTAGTATCAGTCGCAGCGAGGTAGATGCATACCATTGTTATCAACTGTGTGATCATGGTTTCGTTGACCTGCGGAGAAAGCTTCCTCATGCTTGCGTAGTCGTAGTTGCCAAGGATGTTCGTCTGGCTCGTAACACCGGTGGCCACATATGTAGCACCGGGTGCAAAAGGGAAGCGTCCCGCAATCGTCACAACTAGCCACTTCGTCATCGTGTAACGTACGTCGACAAATATTGCAGGCCGTGAGCTCAAACTCGCTCCCAGCGACTTCTTCCTCTTCGCCACACATGTGCCAGCACATGAAGCAGTGACAGCAATATGGAAAGGCACCGCAGTCCGGGCAGTGGCATGTGCCGTCATCCTGTAAGTCATGAGAGCATATCCTACAGCAGACCTGCATCTCAACTAGCTTCTCGCAACCATTGTCAGCATATGGTACTTCACGAGGCGCAGCAGTATGTACTCGCCACCAAGAGCTGATGATAAACGTTGGAGAAAGCCATCCGCAGCAGTCTCGTCTAGTACTACTGTCATTTCCCATCCAGGCTCGAGATCCAGGATCGATATCCGCGATAAGCCGCAGGCTCGATATCCAGTAATGAGCCGTCGGAACGTAGAAGGCCTAGCAAGTCTTTAAACTCCAACGACTGGCTGGCTAGCAGCTGAGACAGTATCGCGTCCGCGCGCAGCCAGCGATAGTAGGTGAGCGTCGCACGTCGACGTGCACTTGCGCGGCGCAGCGGTGTGGAGTAAACAAGTTATCGCGTGGCGCGCCTGAAAAGCGCCTCGGTGCTCGCACTCAGTCTGCGAGCTTCCCGCACATGCGCCGCTTGTTCACGCCAGGCACCGCCGAGGGTCATGCCCTACTTAAGCTTGAGACAAACGCAGCAAGCCAAATAAGACTGTAGGTCATGGGTTGCAGTTGCTACATGATATTTGCTCGTGTGTTGCTACTGCTGCTCTTGCTTTGCTCATTTGCTACGAAGAGGAGAAAAGAGGTTGTTGCTTGGCTTTCGTATCAATCCAGTAGAAACTACTTTCTCTTCCAATGCGCGAAAAGCGACCATGGAAGCTGGTAGTGCTCAGACTAGCATTCAGGTGATGGAATCTTTCAAGTCCTGAATCTGGGCGCCGAGATCTCTGCAGGTTTTTCCCCACAAGTTTGATTGTTTCCATTACTTCTTGCTTGTGAGCACTGGTGGTTGCCCCAGACAAAACGGTGCTGGTCGTCGCCGATGAAGACGCGACTGGACTTTCACTCCTCTGAGCCGCGAGCTCGGTGGTGTCAGGCGCAACCCGAAAACGCAACAAAGGCAGCTTCGCCGTTGCCAGGCACGTCTATTCCTCTTCTCTTGCCTTATTCTGGAGGTGCCACGCGACCTTCATGTTGTGGGCGTCGCACTCTGCATGTTCCGGTGTCCGCCACTTTTCAGAGATCTGGCAATACTCCCAATTGTCCATCCTCCTTCTGTAGAATGTCGTCACAAGCAGCCTCACTCGTACGCTCGGTGGCGGTAGGCGGAGCCTGAGAAGGCAGTAAAGGCAGCTCCGACGTGTCCTGTATATCCGTCACAGTGCGCGTCTCTCCGCGCCTCTTCGCCTTACGAGCAGCGATGTTCCTGATGTGGCCTTTGGAATATTCATGATGCTGTAACCACCACGCATTGCAGAGCAGGCATGTGTGCCAATCGTCTTTGCCAGGCGGCGGCATAATCTCGTCATGAGTGAGGTCGTCTTTACTCGCGGGTACGTAGCCTTGCATTGCAGTATGCCTACTACTGCCGCAATGAAAATATAAGAGAGGAAAGTGTGGGCTAGGTCCTTGAGCAGATATAGTGGCAGAGATGCACGCTCATGTGAAGGTGCCCAGTCAATGCCCAAACTTCTGAGGTGAGCCTGAAATGACGGTCAACCCTCGGCACCGTACTGTATGTAGGGGGAAGGCCTCGACTCACTGGACTCATCTCGCAAGTCGGGGGAGACGAGTGGAGCGAATTTCCATGGAGCTATAGAAGTCAACGTCGCCCCCATTCGGTCCAATCAATCACAGTTGCTTGGCTTAGATGCGCGAAACGCTGGATTCGCTGTGCGATGATGCGTTGTGTTGTACATAGGATTGAATTCCAGCGCCATAGGTGTTGAAATTGTATGGTGCTGCTACAGCGCGAAAAAATAGAGTCGCTTGGCATGAGAGCAGACGCTTGGTTTCGCCCAAGAAGCGAGCAAGCATGATGCAAGTATGACGGCAGAAGCTCCGAGTAATGCATGTATGTTTGACGAACCCTCATATGTGATCGCGGGCGTTGATGAGCTTGTACATTCACAAACTTCCGCAAGTCCTCGGCTTCGTCGTGAGCGCCGTCCGAGAGAGACTGCGGATGAGATTGTCCACGGCCATATTGACCCCTTCTGGCGGCTGAATGGCTGCGATTGAGAGCTGTCTCTTGGCCAGGGAAGCCAGGCTATATTTGGTATGCCTGAACTGGCTCAAGAACGCATTCGCTCTCAAACACAGATTCGGGTTCGAGTCAGGGTCTGGCCCTTTACCACCCAGTTTCGTACAACGCATGCTCCAACATCCAACAATAATAATGCTTCTTTGCTCGGTATTACGATCGTGGTCAAAGTCTTTGCACGCTTGGCCTCGGCCATCGGGCTAATCATGTTCAAGTCGTTCCAGCGTCGAGCGCGTTCCCCCGTGGCGTAAAGCTTCTGAGGCAAAGGCAGCTGGGTGTTGGCTCAGCGAACCGTCGGCTCTTCATGCTCCGGGTCTTGGCTCAACGAGGCGTCGTAACATCCGTCTAGACGATTGAGTACTGCATTGCGTCATCGCACATACAACGGGTACGGTATAACGATCGGTTGAAACGCTGCGCCAGTAAATGGGAACGTTGCTTCTCAACTCGAAATAGTTGTGTTTCCGTGAGCGTGCGCAGCACACTTGCTGGCTGTCAGACGAAGCGTCCTTTGGTTGCACAAGGTGTTGCGTTCGGTACATTTGGCATCGCGCGTGAGTTGAATGAATAGTAGCAGCTGCAGCGGAAAGTACTGGATGAGGAGCGCGACCCTCTCGCGGATCGTTTGGCCCCAATGGTCGAACACGTTGACGTTGCCAGAAAGCGTGTGCACAGATGGGTCAGATCATACGAAGGTTGCGCACTTCTTAGTGTTCAAAGTTGGCGCATCGACATTGCAGTCTGCCGAATACTGCCGCAATGGAAATGCAAGAGATGAAAGTGTGGGCTAGGTCCTTGA
>JACLAC010004131.1_pt1 | contig 16715 bp, 14 predicted proteins | sample 8027881 | NCBI WGS metagenome assembly JACLAC01 (sample SAMN15725517, study PRJNA655200) | protist metagenome | isolation source: fluorescence activated cell sorting (FACS) single amplified genomes of... | place: Spain: Blaines Bay Microbial Observatory, Mediterranean Sea | collected 2016-01-19
CCACTGCTAATTCGCTATGTTGCCCCTTCAAGCGCCGGAGTTCTGATCTTATAGCCTGCATTTTTAATCCACGCTCATCATTGATAAAAATTGGAGCATCAAGAAAACGCTCAGAGGCCTCAGCCAAAAGTGTCCAATGTTCATCAAGGACATTTCCTGTACGAAGTCTGCCAAAGTCAACTTGGGCTTCCGCAGCAAGCATACGTAGCCCAAGTTGATTGCGTGGCATCTCAAGGCTAAATATGGCTATTGGAAGGTTTTTGTCGGTGACTGCAATATTCTGAGCAATATTAAGGGCGAAAGTTGTCTTACCCATCCCTGGGCGAGCAGCAACGATCCAGTAATCCCCACGATGTAAACCAGCTGTCAAATGATCAAAATCCTGAAATCCAGTAGGAATACCGGATAAAGCCCCATCACCCTCAAAATCCGCTATTTCATCGAGGGTAGTTTTTATGATTGATGAAATACCTGAAAAACCGCGTCTTTGATTCGACAAGCTGAGGCCAAAGACCATTTCTTGAGCGTCATTAATTTGTTCGATCAATTCAGTTTGCTGATCTCGCGCTAATTCGCGCAGTTGCTGGCTGGCTTGAACCATTCGGCGACGAAGATACTTATCGTGTATGATTTCAGCATAATATTTTGTGTTTTCTGTTTCAACAATTTCAGCTTGCAAATCATACAGATAGACAGCACCTCCTGCCCGATTAATATTATCGCCATTTTGTAGTTCATTTGCCACAAGGAGGGAATCAGTAGCGTTATTCCGTTCATAACAAGACAGAATAGCATCATAAATAAGCTGATGATCAGTGGTAAAGAAAACTTCAGAGGACGTGCCCAAAAGATCAACCACATCAGGGATAATGACAGGATCCGTCATCATCGAACCAAGTACGGCCCGCTCTGCTTGACGATCATGGAGTGTATCGGTGGAATCAGAACGCACAACCTGACCTTCTAAAATCTAAAAAGAGGATGATAGACTTTAATCACTACATTGCTTAAAACACCTAGCGGGTGTCACTCGTCTTCTTCTCGAACAACAACAACTTTTAAGTCTGATGTGATTTCAGGATGGAGTTGGATTGGTACAGTAAAAACACCAAGATCCTTTATTGGTTCTTGCAATTGAACATCACGACGGTCTATCTCAACTGAAAGTTCTGTCACCAGTGCAACACTAATATCAGCCGAAGTAACAGAACCAAACAAACGATCATTTTCACCAGCACGCCGTTTAAAGGTACAGGTAACTTCCGTTATTCGTCCAGCGAGTTCTTCTGCAACACCCCGAGTCTTATCAGCTAAACTGGCCAAAACTTTCTTTTCGTGCTCTAATATTCGACGATTCCGCTCAGTTGAACGAACAGCAATTTGCATTGGAACCAAGTAATTTCTCGCATAGCCGTCAGCAACATTAACAATGTCCCCTTCTACTCCAAGTTTTCCAAACGTCTTTTTCAGGATAACTTCCATTAAAAAACCTACTCCTTTGCTATCTTGTAAAAGGCAATAATGCAATACTTCTTGCACGCTTAATCGCTTTTGTTACTTGACGCTGTTGCTTAGTGTTAAGGCGCGTCAACCGCCGCGGTAAAATTTTCCCGCGATCGTCGATAAAACCTCTAAGTAAATCTACATCTTTATAATCAATACTGGCAAGCGTAACTTTACGCCTTCTTCTATACCTCATTAGCTTAAAAATCTCCCCACACTCAGGTTGAAACTACCAAACAGATGACACTTCAACTCAATCATTAGTACCAACTAAAACTATCCATTAACGCCTAAAATGGTATATCATCATCTGTACTATCATCTGGTTGACCTGAAGACGATTGCTCACTTCCTGATTTAGCAAGCCCAAAGTCATCGGCATCTTCATCTTGTCGTCCCCCAACAAATGAGAAACGATCGACTCTAACACGATGTTTCGACCGCTTTTGACCATCCTCAGTTTCCCATTGATCAAACTTAAGCCTACCTTCTACCAATATTGGCTTCCCTCTACTAAAATATTCACTGATGACTTCGGCCTGACGACCCATAGCTTCTAGATCAACAAAGCAAACTTCCTCTCTCTTTTCACCAGTTTGCTTATCTGTCCAAGACTCACTAGTCGCCACAGCAAAATTAACAACAGGCGTACCACTCTGCAGAAATTTCAACTCAGGATCTCGTGTCAGGTTCCCCATCAGAATTACCTTATTGTAGCTTGCCATAATCGGTCTCCTATCAAATTCTAAACTCCACGTGTGCTAAAACTACTCTTCGCTTTCTTTGTTATTTTCGTCTTCAGAAATGACATCGGGTAAAGGCTCAGGCTCTTTGCGCACCTCCCGAGAATCTCGCCTCGAAGCCTGTGCAGCCGTTTCTTGCTGTTTTGCAATTAATTTATCTAGATCCCCTTCAAACGTTACAACAAGATGCCTAATAATCGGTTCTGTAATTCGAAAATGATTATTAATTCGATCTAGTAATTCTGAATCACCATTAAACACCATCAAAACATAATAACCGTCACCATGCCCTTGAACGGGATAAGCCAACCTTCTCTTCCCCCACAAATCAGCAAACAAAATCTGACCGTCATTAGCCTCAACCAATTCTTTGACTGCTTCTGAAACTTCTGACACTCCACTCTCATCGAAACTAGGAGCAACGATGAAAAGCGCTTCATACTGAGGCAATTTTTATTCCTCCCTTTGGACTTATGGCTTCACTCTATAATAATGGTGAAGCAGAGAAAAGCCATTATACCATAGCCATTATTCAATTATCAACTGATAAAGAATTCAATAACAGCTCAATTTCACACTTCTATTCACCAATAACAACACCATACTCCCCAACAACCGCGCCCTGATGAATAGACTGATAATGACAATGCCGTTCCGCTATCACCGGTTGAGTACTAATTACTTCTACTGTCCCAACGATATTCTTTAGGGTATTATCGTCAAAATCCCAACAATGAAAAGGTTTTACCGTTCCTTGTCTTTGATTTGTAACATCACCTTTCCGATTTCGTACGACCAAACTAATCAAGGCATCGGCCTCACTGATATTTAGAATTCGGAACCAATCGTAGGCACCGGAAGAGATCTCTGGAAAGAACAATCGACGTCCCACAAACCCACCTTCGACCGACGCCCCAGGTAAATCAATGATTTCTGTACCTCGCCGCATATGCCGTTCGGCAGCAATCGGTTGATCGCTTTTAATTTCGACTGAAGACTTTATTTTGACCTCGTCCATGGGGGGCGTCCAACATTGGAATGAGTTTAGGGTTGACTCTTTTGACCAAACTGGCTGACCATTCTGATCTTGGCGTGCGACCATCGACACTTTAGCTTCTTGATGACTAAGATTCACCACAACTACCCAATCATTCCAAACAGGACCAACTTCTGGAATAAAGAGTGTCTTAGCTCCATCCGTGATTACTTGACCAAATTGACCAATCGTTGTTTTTCCACCTTGGTAATGCATATGACGTTCACCAACAATAGCCTGAGTACTCATTACCTCAACTGTACCGTTTACCGACGGCATCAAATCTTCATTAACGCTCCACGAAGTCAAGGGTTTAATAGTATGCTGATGTTGCCAAATAACCTTGCCTGACCGATCCCTAACAATCATACTGAGAACCGCGTCTGCTTCACTGACGTTGAGAAAACGAAACCAATCCTGAGCACCCGAGGAGATTTCCGGAAAAAAAAGGCGCCGGCCAACTGTTTCATATTCCTCTGCCGCACCGATTAGATCAATAACATTTGATTTATTGTGCATATGGCGCTCAGCCACAATCGGTTGATCGGCACTAAATTGCATCGAAGAATTAATTTTGATTGCTTCAACATTTGGCACCCATGCTTCGAAGGAAGCAATCGTTTTCTCTTCCGACCACACCGGTTGACCATTGTCAGCACGGCGGGCAATGGCCAAGACTCTAGTAGGTTCAGAACCTACATTAATGACTTGAACCCAATCTTGCCATTGTGGTCCAACTTCTGGAAAATAAAGCGTTTTTGCTCCTGCTGCTGTCGCCATAACTAGTCCTTAGAATTTATTCCTTTCCCCAATAACAATAACATAATTTATCAAAAACTGGAGCCAATCATCTCAACTCCCCTAATTGGCCATTGAATTTCGGAAGTAAAAATGTTCTACTATTCCTAACATCAACTTATTAATCTGTGCAGCAGGAAACCAAGCATTTGGCTTGTCATTACCATCAATCTATAAACTATAACGCAATCACCTGGCCAAGTTGGCTGATGGCCGTTTTCCCACCTTGGTAATGCATATGCCGTTCACCTGCAATGGGTTGGGTGCTAATTACTTCCAGTGTTCCAGTAACGCTCTTGATGCTTTCATCTGGGACTGTCCAAAACCCCTTAGAAACTGCTCGCCCCTGAATCTGGTTAACGACTTGCGCTGAATTTCGATCTCTGGCTACCACAATGATAAGAGCATCCGCCTCACCCACGTTGAAAAACCTAAAGAAATCATGGGCACCAGAATAGACTTCTGGAAAGAACAACCGAGTCCCAACAGACCCCAAATGAGAAGACGCACCAGCAAAACTCAGGATCTGAGAACCGCTGTGACAGTGTCTTTCCCCAAGAACACCATGATCACTCGACACTTCAAGCGAGACATCCCCCTTTTTGTCAGCTGTACCATCCACAGGAACAATCCAACACTGATAAGGATCCAACACTTTCGCCCCACTCCAGATGATACTACCACTTACATCACGAGCCACCGCGCTTAAGTTGGCTTTGGCATGACTGCTTACATTGGTAACAATTACCCAGTCCCCCCATCCACCAGCAGCAATCTGAGGAAAATAAATTTTCGTCGGTGCTGGTTGACGTCCCTCGGTTATCTGTGCAAGTTGACCAATTGCCGTTTTCCCACCTTGATAGTGAGAATGCCGTTCGCCTATAACGGGTTGGCTGCTAAGAACCTCCAAAGTACCAGTAAGCTTTCCCAAATGCTGATCATCAACAGTCCAAAAACCTTTTGGCTTGGCCTCTCCCGATAATTGCTGGATCACTTTTCCTGTACTTCGATCCCTGCCAATTAGGTTGATAATGGCATCTGCTTCACCAACGTTAAAAAACCTGATCCAATCACCAATATAGGAAGCAATTTCAGGGAAAAAGAGCTTTGTACCAGCACTATCTAGCTCAACAGCCGCACCAGGAAAATCAAGAACCTGCGACTGATAATGACAATGCCGTTCACCCAAAATCGGCTGATCCGAAGACACCTCAAGTGAGACCTCAACCCCTCTACTGTCTGCTTGTCCTTCGACCGGAACAAGCCAACATTGAAAGGGCACAATTTTCTTAGAAGAGCTCCAAACTACATTCCCATTTTGATCCCGCGCCAGAGCAGTAATGTTGGCTTCTTCTGCCCCTACATTCACAACTTCAACCCAATCAGCCCACCCACCACTAGCAACCTGAGGGAAATAGATTTTCGTCGGTGCCGGCATACTTCCTATACGTTTTCCCGAAGCCTATATTTGCGATCGATTATATCGCTTTAAACCCAATACTGTCAAGGTCTCCCGTTTGACATGACACAACAAATTATGGTATTTTCTAAAAAGGAAATTTCATAAAAAGTCAGATGGCGAAACTAATCCAATTAGATGATAACAGCAGAAAATCAGGAGGTGTATCTCAACCACGCCTCCCCCCCCCCTGCAAACCAATAAATCAGCAGATTTACAACTCATCGTAAACCAATATTGGTCATGGCACTTTGACCACTCAGTCACAAACACCGCTATGCTACTCCTAGCAACGGACCTGAAATGGAATAAAACCAACCAATTAAGTGTTCCAATAGGTGCCTTAACTTCGCCCTTAGGAAGGGCCTTGTCACACTCTAATCCAGATATTCGAGATGCTGCCCTTACTATTTTCGATAACGAAGTTGAAGTCCCTGCAGGGACAGTTCTCATAGGTGAAACCCTCACTCCAGTTTTTGTTGATACCTTTAAAATCGGTCGCTACCCAGTAACTAACGCACAATACAAACAATTTATTGATGCAACGGGTCACCGGTATCCTTCTGCTTGGGAAGATAAACAGTTCCCACCCAATACTGGTGACCATCCAGTTGTTTGGGTCAACAGTGAAGATGCAGAAGCCTATGCGGATTGGGTAGGCGGACGTCTTCCTAGATTCGAAGAGTGGGAACGAGCTGCACGTGGTGACGATGGCAGGTTATTCACCTGGGGAGACAAAATCGACAAACCGCGTTGCAATACGGCAGAAGCAGGTGCAAGGACAACAACACCCGTTGGCACCTTTCCAGAAGGTATCAGCCAATTTGGTTGTTACGATCTACTTGGAAACGTATGGGAGTGGACTAGTACATGGTATGATGAAAACCAAAATTTCCGAGTCGTACGCGGAGGAGCTTGGTATTATAATCACGACTACGCAACCTGTATTGGATACGACCTATTCAGTAAAGAATACGCTGAATTCGTCATTGGCTTCCGCGTTTGCTTCTAATACGCTAGTTACTCATCATGAAAACATTATGGAACATAGTTTCCAATTCATAACACTAAATAGCACGCCCAACTTTTGACGGCAAAAACAACACTAAACCAAACCCAACTATTTTCTCCTTTACATGATGCCTAGCTTCACCCTATACTCTGAGGCAGAATGAGATTAATTTATATTTTGGGCTGCCTCTTTTTTCCAATCGCCTGGGCAACAATAGTAAATTGGATATTCAACTTGTATTGGCGACGTTCCAAAAAATCACACCAGCCCTCCTCCCAAATTGAATACCACATCTAAAAATGCAACTTATTATTGATGGTAGTGTATCTGTTAACATCTTGGGACTACTTGCAGTAGGTTGCACCGTCGGCTTTCTTTCCGGGCTTTTCGGTATTGGGGGAGGAGCCCTCATCACCCCAATCCTTCAGATCTTCTTCGGCATACCTTTTGAAATTTGCGTAGGCAGTATACTTGCTCAAGCAATTGGAACTTCTTTCTCAGCTACACTAAGACATTGGCAACTTGGCAATGTAGACCTGAAATTAGCAATAACATTCAGTGGGGGCAGCATAATTGGGGTTGAAATTGGCGCCCGCATTCTGGAGCACCTTAAATTAATGGGGCAAATGAAGATTGGCACGCAACAGATACTAGTAATCGAATTCTATCCGAAGTTGTTGTTTTTCATACTATTAATGGTTGTTGCTATAGGAATCGTGATCGAATCCACGATAAAACGAAATACCGATAATCCACCAAATGGCTTCCTGAGGAGCTTTCCCGTACCTCCTTACATCACATTTCCATATAGTGGACTCCAAAAAATCTCAATTTTTGCTGCTGCATACCCTGCACTATTAATCGGGATCATACCAGGGTTGCTTGGTATTGGCGGAGGAGTAATTATATTACCTTTCTTAATCTATGGTTATGGGATTCGCACCCAAATGGCTATTGGCACTAGTTTATTTATTGTCTTTTTTTCTGTCATTTTCGGTACTATTTCCCACGGAGTAAAAGGAAATAGCAACCTAGCATTAATTGCTATTTTGCTTGTCGGCTCAACCATATCAGCACAATTTGGTGCTATCGCGACTCAAAAGATAAATGCCAGTTCAATACGTTTTTATTTTGGGTTTGTTGTCTTGGCCATTGACGGTATTATACTGGCGGATCTACTTAAACAGATCTTCTAAATAATTAAAACAAATTCTAGAAACAAACACACTAACTGTAAATATCGTAGAAACGGCCGATACTTCCTAAAACTGAAACAGAACATCATAAATTAAAGGAATCAAACTAAACCAGATTTGTTTTGACATTGAACTATGCAATTGTTTATGATAAATCGGTGCTAAACATAATTGAGGTGGACTGATTGAAATTTAGAAGGATCATTATCGCAATAATTACGGCGGGAATTTTGGCAGGATTTGCCTTAGCGGAAGCGCAGATCTCATGGAATCCAGAGAAATTCATGCCGCTAGAAGAAATTAAACCCGGCATGCGAGGGAAATGCTACACAGTCTTTTCCGTCACAACTGTTGAACCATTTGATTTTGAAGTTATTAGCATTGAATACGATTTCTATCCCGATTGGGATGTTATCTGGGTTAAATGTAGCGGGGAAAATATTGAGAAAACAGGTGTTGCTAGCGGGATGAGTGGTAGCCCTGCATACATTGATGGCCGCTTGATAGGTGCCCTTGCTGTCGGATATAGAAATCAACGAGAAAACTCTAATATTATCGGTATTACGTCAATTGAACTAATGATTCAAGTAACCCAACGAGGGATGACACCGAATTTGAGCTACCAAGGCCATCAACTGCTTAACTTAGAAAGCAACTGGGTATCCCAAACTGCCGAGATTCTGCCTTTTGGTAATACCCCAATTACCAATCGAAAAGCGACGAATTTTTTAGATGTCCCTCTCAGTAATGCCAAGCCATCAGAACTTAAAACACCTGTTGCAATATCGGGGATTAATCTGAGAATGCTTGATCTACTGAAACCTGTCTTTGAAAAGTATAAAATGTTACCTTTGCAAGCCGCAGCTGGAAATGGTTCTGTAAAAAGCGCTCCAATTGAAGAAGGTCAAATCATCGGTACTGAGATAGTCCGAGGAGATTTCAGTGTTTTCGGTTTTGGCACAATCACCTACATCGATGAAAATAAACAGCTTTTGGCATACGGACATTCCAGTTTGGGTGAAGGACATGTGAATCTGCCGATGTCTGGGGGATATGTACATTACATCCACCCAAATACCACAATGCCCTTCAAGGTTGCCTCACCTACTCAACCTATAGGAGCAATCGTACAAGATCGCCAAGGTGCAATTGCCGGCCTTATAGGCGATTCACCTAGCTACATTCCAATTACAGCTAAAATCATGACAACCAATGGAAAAATCTATCAAAAAAAGTATGAAGTGATCCGACACCGCGATTTTTCCGCAATGTACTCTCAGCTTGGAATCTGGTATATTATTGATGCCCTTGAAAGTGAATTTGGCGATCACCAAGCTAAAGTTAACACAACGATTAACCTTGTAGACCAACCAGGCCTAGAAATACGGGAGATATCACATCACAACATTTTTTCAAGCGGTATTTCACCTGGTTTTTCTACTATACAATCGCTAAGGCCACTGATCAACCTAATTGGCAACCCATATCAAAAAGTAGAAATTGAAAGTGTTACAATTGATGTCGAATTTGAAGATAAGCGCAGCAATGCAGTAATCGAAGGTATCCGTATCCAGAAAGATGAATTTCGTCCGGGTGAAACGATCAATGTGGCCATTGTTATCCGACCATATTTAGAAAACCCAATCGTCCAAAAAGCTCAAATTACCATTCCACAGGATACACCTGAAGGTCAGGTGACACTTCTTGTTTCTAGTGGGGCATCCTATGAAAACTGGCAACGCCAGCGTGCCCCACTGAATTATCGACCGAAAAATATCAACCAGTTTGTTAAACTTTTACAACGTGGTGAAAGTTCCTCGGATCTTATAGTTGAACTTTTTATCCCAAAATTCGGCATGACCGTTCAAGGTGAAGAATTTCCTGAGCCACCTGTGTCGATGCTATCCGTTATGAATAGCCAAACACAATCCGGAGAGGGAGGGTATACGCGCGGTAGAACCCTCCATACGGAAAAAACATCAACTGGTTATGTTCTAGCTGGAAGCCGCTTCCTGCGAATTATGGTTAACCGAAGCGCACAATAGATCTGGTTTAAAACGGTACTCAATTATGTCAGAGGGGAGAATTACATGGTCACATTTCATCAGTTTTTTCGTATTTTCATAGTGGTTTTATTCACTTTACCGATTACAAGTCCAATATTTGCAGTTAAAACAGCAACATGGACGCAGCAAAATCATAAGAATCTGGTCAGCGGCACCTTAAAATCTGTCGCAATCTCCAGTAAAGGTGAGGTGTTTTTGACACACAAGTTAAAGAAAATCGTTGATGAAACGGAAGAACTTTATATCTGGTGCCTAGCCGAGGATTCACTGGGCAACATCTATGCAGGTACCGGAAACAAAGGCAAAGTATATAAAGTTGCTCCCGATGGACAATTTTCCCTTTTCTATAATTCTCCTGAAGTCTCAATTTTAAGTTTAGCTATCGACACTCAAAATAACATCTATGCTGGCACAGCTCCAAGTGGTTTGGTCTACAAAATCCCAGCAGGCGGAAATACACCAAAAACAATTCTCAATGCAGATGAAAACTATGTTTGGTCATTAACTTTCGACAAGTCTGGCAACCTATATGCCGCAACAGGTGCAAACGGCAAACTTTACAAGATTACACCGGACGAAAAAGTAGACATATTCTTTGACTCTGATGAAACTAATCTAACCAGTTTACTCTTTCACAACGATAACATCTATGCTGGCAGCGATGGAAAGGGCACAATCTTTCGAATTGATATGAACGGGGCAGTTTCAGTTATCCACCAAACCGGACAAAAAGAAGTACGCACACTTGTTGCAGGAGCAAATGGCACTGTTTTTGCCGGCACAGTAACAACACAACCCCCACAACCAGGGCAAGGTAAACCTCGTCGGCCCAGTGGTCCTCCAACTCCGGACGGCAGGCCCCCTGAGCCAAAAAAATCGTTCATCTACCGCATTACCCCAGACAATGTTGTCTCACGCTTGTGGATGGCTCCAGACCCACTGGTCTTGTCAATGATAATAGATGAGGAACACCTGATCGTTGGTACAGGTGACAGCGGCAAGGTCTATCAAGTTGATATGGACGGAGACTTTGTATCATTGGCTAAATGTGAGGCGGGACAAATCATAGCCATACATAAAGCGAAATCAGGAAAGCTAATACTAGCTACTGGAAACACCGGGAAGATTTTTGAACTGGTAGATGAATACGAAGCAACAGGAACCCTACTTTCAGTTTCCCACGACACGAAATCAGTCTCCCAATGGGGAAAGATCCACTGGGAAGGAAGTTCACCCGAAGGTACCGCCATAACACTAGCAACTAGATCCGGTAATACAGACAAGCCTGATAACACTTGGAGCAGTTGGTCAGAAGAACTCTCCATACCTGAAGGATCGCAAATTGCAAGTCCACCTGCCCGTTTTCTCCAGTGGCGCTCGACCCTTAGCACCAGCGTGGCCACGCTGGTGCCTATACTGAAAAAGGTGCGGGTTGCGTCAGTGCATTTCAATATTACACCAGACATAAGTGACTTGAAGATCAACATTGGCCCTCCTCCTAAAGAGCGCCAAAACAACAATAAACAAAACTCATTGCAAAATCATAAAATTCGTTCTGCTACTTGGAAGGCAATAGACCGGAATGGGGATAAACTCTTATTTAACATTCATTATAAGGAAATCAACGAAAAAAATTGGAAGCTAATAAAGGAAGAATTGACCTCCCAAAATTATACTTGGGATTCGACTTCAATGCCTAACGGTCGATACGAACTCAAAGTTGAAGCTACGGATAAATTGAGCAACATAGCTAATGAGGCGATTTCAATAGAAAAAATAAGTGCCCCTTTCGACATTGACAATACCCAACCCGTTCTGGCCGAAGTCAAATCTAACCTAACAGAGGATAACACCCTTCAAATCTCGTGTGTTGTCACTGATGAACTCAGTCCAATCAATTCAGCTAGCTATAAGATCGATAGCGCTGAACATTGGCAGGCCATGTTTTCAGAAGATGGAATTCTCGACTCCCACAGAGAGGTCCTCTTTCTCGAAACCAAGAAACTGGAGGGAGAAGAACACACAATTACCATTATGGTCACCGACACCTCTGGTAACAGATCAGTTGCTAGAGGTCGTTTTTAAAGAAACTCAGGCCTCTAACACTTCTCGAATTGCTGAATAGACCACATCCATCAGCTGATCTAACTCAATAATTGTAATTGAAAGTGGCGGCATGATAACAATTGTATTTACCAAAGGACGTAATATGACTCCATGTCTCAAAGCCACTTTACAAACCCGAATGCCAACTTTGAGTTGAGATGAAAACTCCTCTTTGGTTGTTTTGTTTTGCACAAGTTCAACCGCACCGACCATTCCTATGGTTCTAATATCACCAACGTGTTTAAGATTATAAAATGTTTGGAGGCGTTTTTTAAAATAGGTGATTTTGGGTTGAATTTTTTCAATTAGATTTTCTCGTTCGAAGACCCTTAAGTTAGCTAACGCAACGACACAACCCAATTGATTTCCAGTAAATGTATGACCATGAAAAAAGGTCTTCATTTCATGATATTCACCTAGAAATGCGTCATGAATTCGGTCGGTTGTCAAAGTGGCAGCTAATGGCAAATAGCCGGCGGTTAATCCTTTGGCTGTGCATAGAATATCTGGTGCAACACCCTCGTGCTCACAGGCCCACATCCTACCAGTTCGTCCCAAACCTGTCATTACCTCGTCCAAAATCAGTAAAACTCCATATTTTCGGGATAAGTCAGCAACACCACGCAAAAAACCATCAGGAGCAATCAACATCCCTCCAGCCGCTTGAACGATAGGTTCTGCAACAACAGCCGAAATTCTATCAGCACCTGATTGTAGAGCGCACTCCAACTTATACAAACATGCATCACGCACCTCAGCCGGATCATCACTAATTTCCGATCGATACACGTAAGGGGTAGGAACAGAAATCGATGGTAAGAGAAGTGATTGAAAAATCTTGTGGAATAAATCTATTTTACCAACACTAACTGCGCCAATAGTATCACCATGATAAGCATAATCAATAGAAACGAAAGTGTCTCGATGAGCCTCACCTTGGTGCTGCCAAAATTGATGCGCAATTTTCAAGGCAACTTCTACTGCAGTCGACCCATTATCAGAGTAGAAAACGCGATTTAACCCCTCTGGTGTAATCTCGACAAGCTTTTTAGCAAGCTCAATAGCAGGAACATTTGAATATCCTAGCAGAGTGGAGTGTGAGATTTTGTCAATTTGCCCCTTCAGCGCATCGTCAATTTCCTGATTTCTGTGACCATGCACGTTTGTCCACATAGAGGAAATACCATCAATATAGTGTTTACCATCCACATCAATGAGGTAAATTCCCTCTCCGCGTTCAACGATGATAATCTCTTCTTCGAACCACTCCTTCATCTGAGTAAAAGGATGCCAAAGATACTGCTTGTCCCATTTTACCAGCGTTTGTTTTGAACTCATAAAAGAATTATACCAACTATAAAGTCGTTATACTATTCGATATTGAGTTTGAAGTTGAAAATTGTTAAACTAACTTAAATTACAATAAAAATATAGCGTCAACACAGGTAAAGAAATTTGAAAATAACAGATGTAAAAACACTGGTTATGGGAACAAGTTGGCGGAATTTGACTTTCGTTATAGTTGAGACGGATGAAGGGGTTAGTGGAGTTAGTGAAGCTCGTATGGTAAACCGAACAGACGCCCTCTTAGCCTATCTTAACGGGGTGAAGCACAGACATGTTATTGGTAACGACCCATTTAATATCGAAGATTTATATTTAAGGATGTTTCGAAACGACTATGGGCGAGCCGGAGAAATTGTTTCCACGGGGATCAGTTTAATCGAAATCGCTTGTTGGGATATCATCGGAAAAGTTGTTAATCAGCCAGTCTACCGACTGATCGGAGGCGCCTGTCGCGAAAAAATAAAAGCTTACGCCAATGGTTGGTATAAGGTTGAACGTACAGCTGAAGAATTCCACACTGCTGCCAAAAAGGTAATCCAAAAAGGATACAAAGCTTTGAAATTCGATCCGTTCGGCGCCGGTAATTACGAATTAGAATATGACGAAAAGCAGAGATCTATCTCTCTAGTTGAAGCGGTTCGGGATGCAGTTGGCAAAGATGTGGAGATTCTGGTTGAGATGCACGGTCGATTCAGCCCATCCACAGCAATCGAGATTGCACGGGAACTTGAGCCATTCAAGCCCAGTTGGGTCGAAGAACCTGTTCCTCCGGATAATTTGGCAGCCCTAGCCAAAGCCGAACGAAAAATTAATATTCCGGTGGCAACTGGAGAAAGACTCTACAATAAATATGAGTATCGCGAACTCATTAATATGCAGGCTGCCGACATCTTACAGCCTGATATTACCCAAACAGGTGGTTTTTTGGAAGCCAAGAAAATCGCTGCCATGGGAGACATGTGTTACATGCTAGTCGCACCGCATAATGTCGGAGGTCCTGTATCAACGGCAACCTCACTGCATTTTGCAGCTAGTACACCCAATTTCAAAATCCAAGAACACTTCAACGATTTCTCGGAATCCTGGGTTAAAGAGGCGGCTATTGGCTGCCCCGAAGTCGTTGATGGCTATTTCTCCCTGCCATCAGGACCAGGACTTGGAGTTACACTAAACGAAGACTTGATTAAAGAACACCCATATCGTGAATTGTTTTTCAATTTATGGCAAGACGACTGGCATCGACGTCAAGTAGAGGAAGAATAAAAAGTCAACAGCCACTCTAACTCAGAAGCCGAGAAGTTTAACCTCCATTTGCAGATCGATCTCCTTCTCGGCTTTCACACGATTTTGTATTAAATCAATAAGTTCAAGTACATCTTTGGCTTTAGCTTTGCCATGATTGACAATGAAGTTACCATGAATTGTAGAGACTTCGGCATCCCCAATTCTTGTCCCTTTAAGACGACACTCTTCGATCAATCTCCCTGCAGAATGATTCGGAGGATTCTTAAACATACAACCAGCGCTTCCCTCTACAAATGGTTGGTTAGCAATCTTGCGCTGATAATATTCCCGCATCAGCTGTGCAACTTCTTCAGGATTACCCTGCACTAACCGCAAAGAGGTATCAAGGACGCAAAAGTAATTATCTAATTTGCTCCGGCGGTAAGCAAAACCGGCTTGATCATGACAGAGGTTCAGTATTTCTCCCTGATCTGTCATGACCCGTATCTGCTCGACAAGTTCTCCAAAATCATTGCCCCAAGCACCAGCATTCATGATCATAGCACCACCAACTGAACCTGGAATACCAAGAGCAAATTCAAGACCACTTAATCCATGGCTAGCCACAGATTTGGCTAACTTGGGTTGTGATACCCCACCACCAGCATATACAATTTCACCTTCGTATCGAATTCGATCAAAATTACCCACTAAGCGAATTACTATACCTTCAAATCCGTCGTCGCTAACCAAGAAATTCGACCCACGCCCAATTAAAACTACTGGTAATAACTGTCGGCTTTTGAAAGCAACAACCTGGATTAAATCTTCAATGCTACCCACCTCGTAGTAAACAGTTGCTGAACCACCAATTCCAAAATAGGTGTGTTTACTCAGCGGTTCGCCAAATCGCAACCGCGACGCAGGAGAATGACTATTTTCCGCCATCCCTTGTAATTCTGCTTTCCACTCCATAGTGTTCAACACAATTCTTTTGATTGAGACAACCCATATCTGCTATTATTTCTGGATAACTATAGTAGCAGATCCAGTTAACCTCTGCAAGTTATCAGGACTGCAAAACAGAGGAAACTAATGGTCAAAATTGGTATTGTTGGTGCATCGGGTTACACTAGCAGTGAGTTAATGCGCTTGTTGGTAACCCACCCTAGGGATCTAAAGATTGAACTGGTAACTTCCGAAACCTTCAGCGGACAGCGTGTCGATCACGTCTTGCCAAACCTTAGAGGCTTCATTGACCTTAACTTCGAGAGCTTAGAGATTCAAAACTTGGGAAATCAAGTTGATGTTGTCATACTAGCGGTTCCACACAAAGTAGCCATGGACTTTGTTCCTCAAATCCGAAACCAGGGCATCCGCGTAATTGATTTCAGTGCCGATTATCGACTGAATGACCAATTGATCTATGAAGAATGGTATGACATTGATCATACAGATCCCAACCGGATGCCAAATACTGTTTATGGCTTACCTGAACGCTATCGCGACCTGATCCGAGGAGCCAATTTAGTTGCTAATCCCGGTTGCTATCCAACAACTTCAATTCTTCCTTCTATACCAATCATTAGCAAACAGCTTGTTGAACTCGACCAAATCATCATCGACGCTAAATCTGGTATTTCAGGTGCAGGAAGCAAACCAAAAGACACTACACACTATCCAAACCGCGAATCCAATCTAGTAGCTTACGGGGTAACATCCCATCGGCACACGCCAGAAATTGAACAGGAACTTAGTGCTATCAATGGAGACAAGATTATCGTCAACTTTACACCACACCTAGTACCAATGACACGTGGAATCTTAACTACACTATACTTTAAGCTTAAGCAACCTATGTCAACCCAAGATCTTCTAGATATCTACGCAGATTTCTACCAACACGAACCATTTATACGCGTCCTAGACCGCGGTGAATACCCACAAACAAAGTCAGTCCTTGGCAGCAATTTTTGCGATATCGGCCTAGAGGTTGACCCCCGTACCAACCGGGCAATCGTGATGGCAGCAACTGACAATCTGGTGAAAGGCGCTTCGGGTGCAGTTGTACAGAATTTAAACCTCATGTTTGGATACGATGAGACTGCTGGCCTAATGAGCCCTGGACTTATGCCGTAATGCATTTTAGGATGCCTACTAATTCTCAATTATCAGTCAACGATCAAAAGCTAGTGATCATAATCGCTGGCGAACCCTCAGGGGAT
>JACLAC010013712.1_pt1 | contig 16714 bp, 8 predicted proteins | sample 8027881 | NCBI WGS metagenome assembly JACLAC01 (sample SAMN15725517, study PRJNA655200) | protist metagenome | isolation source: fluorescence activated cell sorting (FACS) single amplified genomes of... | place: Spain: Blaines Bay Microbial Observatory, Mediterranean Sea | collected 2016-01-19
CGTTGACGCAGAACTCGAGGAACTCGCCGACGGTGTGGTACTCGATGTGGTTGTCGTTCATCTCCATCAGCTTGACGTACTCGGAGTCGTCGAGGAGGCGGTCGCCGTACTTCTTGCAGTACTTACCGCTGCACAGCCAGCAGAGCCAGATGCCCTCGCCCGCCGAGCCGCGGTTCTGCTTGATGACACGCGGCTGGTACGCGCACGTCTTCTTGAAGCCGGCGGTCAGCTCCGCCTCGGTGTAGTACGCGAGCGTGTCGACGAGGCCGCAGTTCATGTTGGCGATCTTGCAGAGCGCATCCTTCGCGCCCATCTTCGTCTGTACGTCGGGCGACGACCAGACGAGGCCGCCCTTCTTGATGAACGAGTTCATCAGCGCGTCGAAGCGCTCCTGCGTGCCCGGGAGGGTGCCCTGCGACAGCTGGCCCGGGTTGATGCGCACGATGAGCGCGTCGTACTTCTCGATGGCCTTGGCGAACTCGGCGTGCTTCGTGTCGAAGTATTTGATAATCTCGCACGCGCCGCCGGCCTTGACGATGCCGTTCGCGATCGGGATCGAGTCGATGCGGTGGCCGTTCGGGCCCTTGTCCGAGCCGCCATTCTTCGCGCCCGGCACGTTGAACCTGGGAACAGGGAGAGAATAAAAAGCTCGTCAGAATGCATGCGCGCCGCGCGCGTCTCACAAGTTTGAACTTCCGTCCGCTCGGGGCGGGAAGAAAGTCGCGTGATTGGCTTGGCGGGTCGTGCAGGGCGTGGCAGAATGCGGGGGCGCGTGTGGAGGCTTGCCCGCGCGCTCGCGGGCATGCCGCGTTCGCGCGTTATACGCCGGCCGATGAAGACTTGAGTTTGATCCTTTTAAACTTACTCGACGACGCAGGCCGTGATCTTGGCGCCGGCGGGCGCCGGAAGCAGCTCGTTGTAGCGAGGGCCGAGGTCGGCGGGCGCGCCGCCCTTGAGCGCCTTGAGAAGCTTGCCGGCCGTCGCGTCGTCGATCTCAATCTTGAGGCACTCGGACTTGTAACCGGCTATGCCAGCCGCGACGCCGGCGGCGAGGGCCGAGGCACCAAAGACGACGCGCTGGTTCTTCGCGGTGTTGGCCGCGCCCGTGGAGAGCATGCGCGCGCCCGAGCGGGCCGCGTTGCGAGCGACGTGGGCGAACATCTGCGCTGCTTAAGACTTGTCGGCGAAACACCACTCGTGATCAGCCTTGCGTCGGAGGTGCGTGCGTCGGCATTTGCTGTTTCGGAAGATTTATCCAAGTTCGCGCGAAGAGCAGGCGACCGCCGGTCCGTCCAGCGGTCCTATGCTATGCCTTCGCAAATTGTGCTGACAGGTGCCCATGCCGACGCGTTCCAAGTTCTTGAGCGCGGCGCCTCCGACCGAAAAGCCGTCCGCCCATTGCAGCACCATCAATATGCTGCGCGGCCTCATTTTTTTCGCATGCTTCGTGCCCTCCACGCTCGCCTGCACCACCATCATTGTCGGCCGTAAGGCCACCGCCGACGGCTCGGTCATGTGCACCCACTCCAATGACGGCGAGGGCGCTTCGGACCCGCGGCTCGTCTACATCCCGCGCGGCTCCCACGCCAACAACACGATGCGCCCGATCTTCTACGCGCCCGAAAATTACCCGCGCTACGTCGGCTCGGCGCGCGGCAAAATCCCTGCGTACGAGCCCGTCGGCAAGCAGAAAGCCTTCGAGCCGATCGGCGACATCCCGGAGGTTGCACAGACCTATTCGTACTATGAGGAGACCTACGGCGCGCTCAACGAGCACCAGGTCGGTATCGGCGAGTCGACCTGCTCGGGCGTGTTCGGCACGAAAGCCGCGGGCCACGGCGGCAAGGCCCTCATGTCGGTCGACACCTTGTCGCAGCTCGCCATGGAGCGCACAACGACCTCTCGCGATGCGGTCGAGCTAATGGGGAGCATGGCGGTGAAGTACGGCTTCTATGGCGCGGGCTCCTTTGAGGGCACCGCCGAAAGTCTCCTCGTGACCGATCCAAAAGAGGGGTGGATCTTCCACATCTTACCTGATCCAACGGGCGCGTCGGCCATCTGGGCGGCGCAGCGCGTGCCGGACGACGAGATCGGAGTCGTCGCGAATGCGTTTGTCATCCGCGAGGTCAACTTCACCGACTCGGCGAATTATGTCGGCTCGGACACGGTCCACAGCGTCGCGTTATCAAAGGGCTGGTGGAAGCCGTCAGACGGCCTCCTCGACTTTACCAAGATCTATTCGGACGGCGAGTACGCGCACAAGTATTATTCTGGCCGGCGCGTCTGGGGCGTGTACAACGTGTTGAGCCCCTCGTTGAAGCTGAATCCGTCGTACGACGAGTGGCGCAAGTCGAAGCCGTATCCGGTCACCGCAAAGCCCGACAAGAAGCTGGCCGTCGCGGATTTAGCAAAGGCGATGCGCAGCTACTATGAGGGCACGCAGTTTGATCAGACCAACACGTCCGCGGCCGGACCATGGGGCACGCCCGATCACGTCGCAGGAGGCTCCAAGGGCGGTACGGTCAAGGGCAATTGGGAGCGTACGATCGGGTTATACCGCACGTCCGACTCGTACATTGTGCAAAGCCGCTCGTGGTTGTCGAATGGCGCGGGAGGGATCATCTGGTATGGGCCACACGCGGCGCCTTACACCTCGTACGTTCCGTTAGCGGCGGGGATGTTCAAGCTGCCGCCGGTGACCTTGGGCCACCCTGCAACGCTCGAGAAGAAGAGCCTCTTCTGGGCGGTGCGCTACCTGGCCAACTACGCGCAGTTGAAGCGCAACCACATGATCAAGGAGATTGACGCGTACCAGACGAGCCAGCATGATGCCGCGCTCAAGGTCGTCGCGCGGGCCGACAAGACCGATGGCTCGCCGGCCGCACTGTACAATTTATACGGCACGCACGCGGACGAGGTGATGAAGCAGCTGTGGGATCTGAACGATGGCCTGATGTTCAAGTATGCCGATGGCTACACGACGGTCGTGACGCCGGATGGCAAGCTCTCGGTGACGAGCGAGCCGTATCCGGATTGGTGGCTCAAGGAGGTGGGCTATGGCGACGGGCCGCCGCCGGTGCCGCCCGCAACGGCGTGAATAGAGAGTGTGCGAGAGAGTTGAGGAGAGCGACACAAAGGTTAATTGAGCTACTTATCCTCACCCCTCGGCCCCACCGTCACCCCCACCTCTCGCCTCTAGTGCTCAAACGAGGTGGATAGATTCGGCTTGATGACCACCCCAACGGGGATCGGAACGCGGTATGCCGTGTGTACGTTCGTGTGCGGTAGCCCGAGGGCGGTATGTGGTGACTCGTGAGAGTCGTGATGGTGTGACCTTCCCGGCCCGGATGAAACACTTCCACCCTATTCGAACGCCCCCTTTGCAAAGGCGAGGGTGAGGTGCTTCCGTGTGTGCGCCGGCGCTGAGCCCGGCTCGTGTGTGGCTGTCTTCGCGTCTAATTTCCCTCGCCGTTATGGTGGCGAGGGTACGCCCCTCCCCTTACCGGGGCAGGGGTATTCGAGTGCGCGTGTTTGGGTGCTCCTCCGCCAAGAGGCGGAGGAAGGCCTCTCTCCGCCTTGTGGGGGAGAGGCTATCAGTTTGCCGCAGTTTTGGCTGCGTGGATTGCGTTAAGGAACGCGAGCGTAATAGTAAGTATTGGCTTTGTGTTTCGTTATGCGTGATTGAGCGATATTTTAATTTTGTGATCTGGATCTATCTGAGATGCGATTCGGTGCCTTTCGGCGGTATTATTGGTGCCTTGCGGCTGTATGCAGCGCCTTTCGGCGGAGGCGGAACTGACCCTCACCTTAGAGGGGTTCGCCGTGGGCTGACAACCCTCAAAGGGCTCACCCAGACATAAGCAGCAGCTAGCCAAGGCCGTTGTGCAGGCGGTGTGCAGTGGGTGTATGTACGCCGCGCGCGCGGTGTGTTGCGCGTGGTTGGTGTTGCGGCTCGAGGAGGCTCGCGTCGGCGAGCGGATGGGAGATGGTCGGAGACCGAGGGCGCGTTGGGAGCGCGTGTCGAAGAAGTCCGAGTCGCGCGTCGAAAAGCCGGTCGGCGAGTAGTCGTGGCCGAGCAGCACCGACTGCAAGTTGACGTCAGAATTGAGGAGCAAAAAGTTGGTGAAGAACGGGGCCGTGTTGAGGTAGGAGGGTGCGATCGCGTTGCGCGAGGGCACGATGGCGCGCGACAGGTAGGCCTGCTTCAGCTCCATGCGCGCCGACTCGTCGAGGTTGACCTGTGGGTGCTGTGTCAGAGTGCGCGCTGGGCATTTGCAACACCTGGAAAAAGAAAGCGGTGTGCATGTCCTCGTCGTGGGTTTCGCGGCGCGAAAATTGCTGTGCGCGTCGAGTGGGCGGTCGGCTAGGTCACGATCCGGCGCGGAACGCCGGAGGAGTGGACCGCCGGCCGCGCCAGCGGGGCGCCAGCGACGAGCATCGCGCGATGCGCGTCGCGCGTCTTTCGTTACAGAAGTTTTTTCAGTTGAGGAGAGCGAGCGAGTATACTGTGTGGTGTGAGCGCGCGGCGAGTAGTCCTGTCGGTGCCTTCTTTGGCACGAAACTAATCTCGCTGAAACGGAAACTCGCCGTTCACCAACTTCGCGTCGCACTCCCGACAGTCCGATCTTCCGATGGTCTTGGCCGATGGCTCGCGCCCTGCCACCGAGCAAAAGCGCGGGCGGTACCTGCAGCAGGGCTCGCAGACGGCGCGCCCGTCGACCGTGCCCGCACCAATGATGATGAGCAGCCTCGTGCCGCGCCCACCCGACTCTGCTCGCACACCTTCGTGGGACGCGCCCCCGGCCCCACGGGGGCGGCGGCGGCTCGGCCCAGACGATGTGGTCGAGCCGTTCAACTTCTCCAAGTCCGTCTTTGCGATGCACGTCGCGCACGCGGTCGACAAGATCGCCAACACCGAGATGCAGGACGGCTCGAGCGATCCGCTGCAGAGGATCGCCCATCACCTCGAGAGGCGTGAGAACAGGGGCGTTTGGGAGCTGCCGCCGGTGGACCAAGGGCGCTCGACGCGGTGGGTGGAGAAGAACCGGAAGCTGCTCGAGGAGGTGCTGCCGCTCTCCCTCGCGCACGGCCGCGGCAACGTGCAGCCGCTGCAGGCGGCGTCGGATTACATCAGCTTCTCCGCACGGTCGATCTCGCGCGGCGAGGCCGTGCGGTCGCAGGGCATCACGCCGTGTGGCATGCACATGGGCGTCGAGAAGTGGAACTTTCGCGGCGGCCGGGCGCTCGAATGGCTCCTCGACGGCGACATGACCGCCGACCCGCCAAAGCCACCGCCGGTCGCGCTGATCCGGGCCGACTTTCTCGTCGAGTTTGCCAAGACGTCCGCCTCGTGCCCGGCACGGCAGGACCTGCCCGAGGAGGCGTTCGTCACGCTCCAGGAGCTACAGGCGGCGACGCACGCGATGTCGCCCGGCCTCCACGGCGCGGGCCTGCCCATCCTCGTCCTCTCCTACCCGTGGCTGACGAAGACGCACCCGGACCCCTTTGGCGCGCACCTCAAACGCATCGCCGAGCTTCTGAAGACCTACGTGCGGCCCGGCGACACGTGGGGCGTATTTTGGGACTTCATGAGTATGTATCAGCACCCGGACGAATCAAAGGAGATCTATCGCAGCCCGGAGAAGGAGCGGCTCTTCCAGACGGGCATCGAAGGCATGAGCCTCTTCTACACGCACCCGCAGACGACCGTCCTCCGCGTGACGAGCTTCCCGGACGACTTCCCGCAGGCGTACGACCTGCCCGAGGGATACGAGCCGGCCATGTACGACAAGAGGGGCTGGTGCTTCACCGAGCAGTGCTGGTCGACGCTGACAAAGCCCGCGTCGATGTCGCTCGATGTCGGCGCGTGGTCGGGCCGCTTCGACTACCTCACGGGAGCGATCACCGAGACGAAGAAGATGGGGCGGCGGCCGCCGCCGCTCACGCCCGACGGCTTTGAGCGCGCCATCTCGGGGAAGATCTTTGGGAACGGGAAGGAGGACCGGCCGACGCTGATCCGGCTCTACGCGAAGAGCTTTGAGGCGACCTTCCTGCGCGTGCGCGAGCTCGAGTACGACGGCCTGCAGTGGGACGATCGCGACGTGCAGATGCTCGTGAGCGTGCTGCGGTACAAGGGCGGGCTGCCGTGCCTCACGAAGCTCTCGCTCCGCCGGAACCACATCACCGACGTCGGCGCGGGCGTCCTCGCCAAGATCACGGGCGAGCTGCCGTGCATCGGCGAGCTCGATCTCTCCTACAACCGGATCGGCGCGCGGGGCATGAAGGCGGTCCACGGGATGATGAAGGAGTTCTCGGAGCGGCCGATTGGCGGCAAGGTCATCTTCCGGCTCATCGGCAACCGCGTCGACGCGCCCGTCGCGCCGCTGCCGAAGAATCGGCCCACCTTCAAGCAGCGGCTCTCTGATGGGCTCTCACAGGCAAAACGGGGCCCGAGGTCGGCGGACAACGACACGCCGCGGCCCAAGGTGTGGAGGGAGCAGGACATGTTTGGCGCGTTCTATTTGGATGAGTGAGTGAGCGGTGTGTGGTGATCTGGAGATGTAGACCACGCTGCGGAATTGAGTAACAGTTCACCGCGTAACTTAGCGGACCGTTAGTGCCTGGATCCGTCGAGGAGAGCGCGACGGGTACCCTGCTTGCAGGATCGCCGATCGAGGTACCTCCGCGGTGATGGGATCCACCAGGCCTCAACAGCCTCAACAGCCGCGTGGAATCTCTCTCACGCGGCCAGCGACCGCGCTCCCCGCTGTTCTCGCCGTCCGATGGAGAATCCTGCACTCCAGAGCGAGCAGCAAGGAGCGCTGTAATTGTAGTGCTCGCTACGACGCGCGCGGAGTTCGAACGTTGCGTGGACGTTCGTTTAAAAAGCAGTCCAATGGAAGAAGTGCGAGAGGCTCGCGCTAAGATTGCGCTGTCCCTTGCGGCATGCTTCGACGTGGAACATAAAGGTACGATCGGTTTGAACGAGTATTCGCGCGGCTGCAGACAGATCGGTCTGCCGGATGAAGACGGAGCAATTTGGTGCCGGCTCGCGACACAGTTTGGTGACGGCGCGTCACAAGCGCCGGACACGGCGGAGGTTGAACTCGACCGGCTGCCGGCAGCCGCAATCAAGCCGGTCGTCGATCCGTCCATCACCGCGCACGTCATCAAAGGCCTCGTCGCCAGCTTGTGCTCGCTGTCGGCGACGGTGGAGGAGCTCCAGTCGGAGAAGGTCCTGGAGCGCGTCGCGGCGCTCGAGCAGCAAAACGCCGAGCAGGCGTTGGAGATTGGTCGGTTGCGTCACCTCGAGAGCCGTCGCGCCGATAGAACGAAGGCCTCGGCGCTGCTTGCGATATGGCGTGGAGGCATCCAGCCGAGCTTTGACGCGTGGGCGCGGTTGGTGGAGGAGGTGCGTGCACAGCGTCGTGAGGCGGCGCGACGCGCACTCCGCCCCGGTTTACTCCGCTGCTTCGTTCGATGGAAGCAGCAGACGGCCGTCGAGATGAATGGGGCGTTCATGAAAGGGCTGGTGCTTCAGATGATGCCGTCGCTGCGAAAGTACGAGGTACAACGATGCCTTCAGCTGTGGATAGCGGGTGTGGAGCGTATACATCATCAGGCGTCTGTCGAACAGCGCGGGCTCGAGCTCCTACTACTCGCGTACCTCCAGCGGTGGTCCGTGCGCGTCAAGGCCTTGCTCTCGGCCCCGCCACGGATGGCCGACGTGGAGAAGCCGAAGGCACTCTATCCCGGCGGCACGGCGCACTCTCAGAAGGTTAAAGGTCCCTACGGTGCGAATCCCAACCATCCGGCAACGGCACGCATCAGAACGCACCCGCAAGAGGGCCCCGCAACTGGACGCGGGCTGTGCGCGAATGCGAGGCCGACGTCTCCTTCACCGCGGGCCGTCGCGACCGGATGGCATCAGGATTTGAATATCTATGGCACGGCATTGTCGCATACTGATGAGCAGCTCATGCAGGCGGAGCAGCTTCGCGACTCTGCCAAAGGAAAAGTCGAGCAGCTGGAAGCGAGGCTCGCGCTCGCGGAGGCGAGGGCGGCGATCCTCGAGAGGCGGCAGGTTTTACGTGAGCTGCCGGCGCCTCAAGTGAGCAGCTGCTTCACTGCGGTCGACTCAACACAGTCGATGGTTCAGTTTAGTGTGGAGGAGCCGAAGAAGCAAGCCGCTCCGTGGCATCCGCCAGCCGAGGCGGAGCCGTGGCATCCGCCAGCAGCGGCATCAGCCCATCAGCAACGACCTGCCTCAGCGCGCGCGCCGTCGGCAGCGGCGGCGGACGTCCCTTACCGCCCGGCGAGCGCGGGCAACAGCAAGCTGCGCCCACAGCCGCCGACGACGGCGCAGCCGGCGACTGTTCGCCCGCCCAAGGTGACGGTGTCGAAAGTGGGCCTGTCGGCCACGACGCCACGTTCAACGTCGCCCACAGGCAATACGCATGGCACCGTGCCGGCGAATGCAAAGGAGAAGATGACGTACGAGCTCGTCGCGCCGCCGCAGCCGCATAGGAATGCACCGCCGCTCGGCCCGAGAGTGCAGGTCAATCTCTCGCAGATGCATGGGCTCATGAGCAAAAAGGGCAGCATCGGGCCGCGCGTCAACTCGAACCGACCGACGACGGCGCCGAGCATGCCGTTCACGACCGACCCGCGCGGCCCCGAGAAGAGCCAGGCTGCGGAGTCGCCGAGACGCGCGATGGAGATGGGCTTTGGATACGGCCCGGGTGGAATGGCGCGCGAGAGCGCGTGAGCGAATTTCAGAAAGTATACTTGCCAAAAACAGCGACTGCCTGACAAAGCGCGCGTCGCGTGTCACCTTTTGACGCGCCTGACCCGACGCACACAACCATGACCGTCATGACTGCCGCCCACGCCGTGATGGTGACCATCGCCCTAGCGCTGCAGGACATCACGACCTACCTGTTTTCTTCGAATGTCGCGTTCTACACCGCCACGTCGAACGTCGCGCTCTTCACCGCCCTCGATGCGGCTCACGCGGCGAACGCATCGTGCTCGGCCGAGCTGGACGCCGCACAGGATGAGCTCGACCAACTTCGCAACGGACCGTTCGGTGGTGCGGTCGTGACGCAGCGCTCGCTGATCGTTCACCTCGTATTGCTTATCGCTCACATTCTCCTCGTGAGAAGAGAGCAAGACACCCGCCCGACAACCTCTGACCAGAAGAGCCAGACGAGCCTCGAGGCGGTCGGCCGCCGGCGTGAGGCGCCCGTCTACGCGAACCACTTCCCGCTGAGAAGGGCGATCGCGATGTGGAAGAACGCGACGTCGACCTCACCTCACCTCACCTCGCTCTGGTGGAGCTGCACGACCACGGCGACGGTAGCAAAAGCCGACTGCACTACCAGCCCGGACGCGGGCTCGGTGCTGTCCTCTCGCTTTCTCAACGCCACGGTCGATCGGATGTTGCAGAACACGAAGGCTAAACTACACGAGCAGGAGCGGCGGGCTCAGCGCGCCGAAGAGGAGGTGGAGAGGCGCACGCAACAGGTCAACGAGCTCACGATGCAGCTCCATCAGAGCATCCTTCGCCGCGTCGCCCAAGACCCACCCAAGCAGCCCGCTGCTGAGGCGCCCACCGCGGCTCCCGCATCAGGCTGGCAGGCGGGCTGGGCGGCGATCAAGATCAAGAGTAAGGAGAAGCTCTCGTCGCGGTCCGCCTCCTTCCCAAGGGTTGCGCTCGACTTCCTCACCGGCTACCCCACCTCGCGGCGCAACAGCAACGCAACGAACGACGCTCGAGGCCCAAGAGCGTTCGGCGCTCCGCCGCCGCCATTGATGCTCCACGCTGAGATGGCCGAAATCGGCCCAGCGCCGACAACGCGTGCGCCGCAGCCGGAGCCAACCTCGGGCGTGCTGTCGCCCATCCTGCAGGTGAACTCGCCACGGAAGGAGGGCGCGCGGCCCAAGAGCCCGCCTGGGCGGCTCGCGATTCGTCGCGTGCAGCCAGCGGTGCGGCCAGACTCGCCGCTGACGCGCATCAAGATGCTGCGGGTCTGAGATGTGAGATGAAGGGTTTGATGTGCCTGAAGGTGAACGTGTCGCGTCGGTGTGTGGAGTTTGAGCGTTGGTTTGGCTGCAAAATTCCTCCGGACCCTCGACACGGACCCTCGTCACACACACACACACAGCGCACTCGCTATTTCAGACGCACACACACATAGTCACTCTCTTGCTGTCCCCATGCCACTTCGATCTACCCCCACCCCTTTGCCATACGAATGTTGTCAAGTGAAGCTCTGGCTGCGCTTCCACGCTCCCGGCTTCTTCCCTCTTTGGATGCCCAATGCCTTGATGCACATATCGTCGTCGTTCTTGTTCGCCTCCTTGATCGGAGTGTTGCCCGTCGCGTCGATGATCTTCGCGTTGGCGCCCGCGGCCATCAGCACCTTCGCCGCGGCCGCGTGGCTGCCCTTGATCGCAAACATAAGCGCGCTCGTCTCGGTTGCGTCGACTGTGTCGATCGCCTTCCGCGCTCCCTCCGCGAGCAGCAGCAGCCGCACCGTCGCCGTGTGGCCGTTCTTGGACGCGGCCATTAGCGGCGTGAGCCCGCTGTGATCGGTCTGATGCGCCGCCGCCGGCCGCAAACGCAAGAGCTGCGCCACAATCTGCCTCTGCCCCTGAAGTGCAGCCATTAGCATCGGATGATAGCCGTCATTCTTGATGACCTTCTCGCCCGCGTCGGCGCCGTGCTCGAGGAGTGTTGCCGCCACCTCCGAATGACCCACAATCGCCGCGCGCATTAAGGGAGTGAAGTCGTCTTGCTTCGCTTGGACCGCGCTGGTCCCAGGGTACGCCTTGACGTCCGGATCGGCTCCGAGCTCTAAAAGCATACGGACCGTCTCGGCGTCGCCATTGTACGCGGCGTGATAGAGAGTCGACTCGCCCATTTCGTCGACGTGAGTGACTAACTGTCGCTGCTGCTCCTCTGACACAAAGCCCAATAGCATACGGACGAGGTCCGAATGTACCCCCGTCTCTGCGGCAATGCTCAGAGCGTTGACGCCGGTCGACGTTTGTAGGAGTAAGTCGGCGCCAGCGCGCAAGAGCTCAAACGCCTTGGCCGTCGGCGCGTGCCCAGCTCGCGCGGCGAGCATGAGCGGCGAGAGGTCCGAGACGGGCAGCTTCTCATTGACGAGAGCGGTTAAGGATATGGAATTATCGCTTCTCGCGTGGTTGAGAAAGTTGATCACGTGCGCAGTCGAGCCGTGGAGGACCGCAGAGTGGAGCGTCGGGAAGACCGTATCAGGCGGCAGCTTGTGCTTGCCGTCGTGGGCGAGCAGCTTATCGCCCTCCTCCTCCAGCTTCGCGAAGGCCTTGTCGTTGCAGCTCGGCCGGTTGATGCGCATGAGATCGGCGTGGTGATTCAAGAACATCAAGTCGAGCGGACGTCGCGACTCCATATTGCGCAGCAAGATGTCATCAGCGAACTTCTTACCTTGCTTCTGAATGAAGGTATTCACTGCGGCATGGCCGCCAATCGTCGCAACGTGGTATGCGATGTTGGCCTGTGGGTCCGCCTCGCGGAGCGATGTCCCCGCGACTTCGACGAGGCCCTTGACCATGTCTTCCTCACCGAGAAGAGCGGCGGAGCGAAGGAGGGCGCCGCAGCCATCAGAGCCGTACGGCAGCACCTCTATCGCATCCTCGAAGGAGACGGTAAGTGAGGTGCTAATGCCGCGCTCATCCTTGAGCAGGATCTCATGACCACGCGTCTCGGCCTGCCGCCATAAATGCGTATTCTTCCGCCTTAAAACGAGGACGGGGATGCCTGTCGTCCCTTCAAGCTTGCCTCTCGCGGTGTTGTCCTGAAGGAACATGATCGCCGCAAGCATTGAAAAGCACGATTGGATCGCCTCACGGGAGTCCTGCGCCGCTGCACCGATCATCTTGATCAGCGTCGGCGGCCACGGGTCCGTGCATCCCTCCGCCAGAAAGCGCGCCGCAACGCGAAGACGCCATTGCTCCTTCGGGTCCACGAGTGAGAGCAGCTGACGATTGCCATTGTGCTTCTCCAAGGTCTTCTCGATGGCGTCCTTGAGATAGCTGTACTCGGTCTCCACCTCCGTATCCGGCAACGAGTCAAGAAGCATCATCGCATTGATCGCACGATCGCCATCCGCCGCCTTCGTCTCGTCATCACCCCGCCTGCCGATGGCAATCCACAAGGCGCGCCCATTATTCGTACGGAAGTCGGGAAGAAAGTCGATTTGCTCCTGCATCGACTGCAGGAGATGGATCGCAGCGTAGTGCTCGCCGGACCGCGCGGCAACGTGCGCCATCTTGCGCATATTCTGCGCGATGTTGATGCGGTGCTGGTAGTCGATCAGCTCCGCCGCTGACGGTGTACCCGGCCGCTCCTCCATATGGACCTCCTCAATGCCCAGTGCCTTTGCCTTCGCTTCGGCCGCCGCAACCGCGTCGTCGTCGAGCCATGCACGCTCCTCCGCGAGCCAATAGAACATCTCCCTCTGCTCTGTTAACGTGTCCGCGACCGCCCTGTTGAAGTTATGCATGTCGTTATACCAAGAGGGGGGCGTCTCTAATATCTGCTTGCTCATAATGTCAAAAGCGCCCAACCCAAAGCTCGGGACGCCCGCAGACAGCAGATCGCCGCGCAGGATATCGACGAGCTGCAAATGGGCCGAGCGCGTCTTTGAGACGACCTTCTCGACGGGCAATGCCGTCATGTTGACGGTAATCCGTAGATCGACCTCGATGATGGTCCGCTCGCCTTCCTCGTCCAACGGCTCATCGAGCAGCCTCGCGTCCAGCACCTCAACACCCGCAACCGGCGCAAAGAGGACCTCCTTCTCGTAGGGATACTGAGAGAGCCAATCGAGCTCCGCGCCGCGGTCAAAGCGGCCCTGTGAGATCGCGAAGACGACTCCGCACTTTGGCTGAGGATCGTGCATGCCCGCAAACGCACGCGCGACGTCCGGATTGCGCGTCGTCGAGAGGAAGCCTTGCTCGACTCCGCCCGAGCCAATCACGTTCTCCGTGTTGAAGCAATTGCCACGAAGGCCGCGGTAGACTGGCGCCGTCGACGAGAGATGCGAGATCTTGAGGATGGCCGAATTGATCAGATGGATCGTCGTCGCGTACTTGTTCGAGCCATTGCACAAATTGTTGAAGTTGTGCTGTAACCTCGAGTCCTTCAATGTGCTCTCGTCAAACTCGCCGCGGGCGACGCTCTTCTGCTCGCCCAATGCACGTAGGACCCCATTGTACTTCAAAAAGACGGGTCCCGTGTACAGCCGTGCGGCGATCGCTTCCTCCGAAATGAGCATCGCCTCACCAAGCGCCTCGAGCGCGTCATTCTTGACCCTCAGATCTTCGAGCACATCGCCCAATGGCCGTAAATAGCGCTGATGCGTCCCCTCCGGCGCGTCGGGCCATTTTGGGATCGGCTTGCCATCGAGACGTAGCTCCGCCAGCTTCTCATCTGTCGGCTCAACCACAAAAAACCATTCGATCTCCGACGTCGTCTCAATGTGATAATTGGGCGTCTTGAACGGCTTCCGTGAGTCATTCATCACGCAGTGCTCCCTCTCCATCGCCTGAAAGAACTTGGGATGCGGCATGCCAACGAGACCCTCTAGACCAAGGCGGAAGGCCGGCTGCTCGGCAAAGAAGAGCTTCCTCACGCCGCTCTCCAGCCACTTCTTGTTCATTGCGTCAACCTCTCCTACTGCAGCCGTGTCGGCAGGTGCGCGCGCACGCGCGAATGTGCTGCGGCGCGACGCACGCTGCACCTTCTCCACTACCGCTGGAGAGGAGGCAGCCTTCTGGGGCGAGGAGGGAGGCGGCGCAGAGGCTGGCAGGCCATCTGCGATATCCTGCTCGTGCTTTGCGACCGCTTGATCGATCGCCATCTGCACCTCATCGCGCGACGGATCCTTTGACGCGGCAGCCTGCGGCGCGAAGCTGATCGCACGCGCCAAGCCAGGGTCGGCACCGCCTTCGCTGATCGTGAAGCCCACTTTGCGGTCATCCTTCTTTGCCGCCGCATCATCCTCGGCCGCCTCGACGGCATCCTCCTTTGAGAGCATGACGGTCCCGGTGGAGGAGATGGCCGGCGGCTCCGCCTCGACGACGACCTCCTCCTCCACGGTCACCGCCTCCGGCTCCACAGGCGGCATGAATTTCTCCAGCCGCTCTGGCGGAGGCGCCTCCCTTGGCACGTCCAACCACTCGCCGTACTTGCTCCACTCGCCGGTATTCGGGTCCTGGCACGCGACGCGCGCGGTGAGCGTGCGCTTCTCGGCGCCATCAAGGATGATCGTAAGCGACTTTTCGCCGGCAAAGCTATTCGAGGTCACCGGCTTCTTCCAGCCCTTGTCACTGAGCTCCACACGCCAGCGGTCGGCGGATGTCAGCGCACGGATGGTGATCGTCTTGCCTTTGACATCGCAAGATCCGAGCGTGATTGTTGGCGGCGGTAGCGGCTCCACCTCCTCACCGGTAGGAGCGGGGGAGCCTGGCGCCGCGCGAGATGGAGAGCCTGGCGTGCGCGCACGATTAGGAGAGCGATTATTATTTTGCGGCGGTGGGTACGGCTGCAGTGGTTGGTTCATCCAAGGATATGGTGTAAACTGGGGTGTAAGCTGCGGCCGCGGAAGCATTCCGAAGCGTGGATCCATGATTTTGGACGGCGCGAGACGGCTGCAGCCAGCGGGCGTTCGGTGTGATTGAAAAGAACGGAAAAGCCTCGTGCAGTCCCAACGTCCGAGAGGGGGACAAGAGACAGCCGTTACACTTCAGAAATCGCTGTTTGAATCTCTCAAGACCGCGTTGAATCTTCATTCCTGTCACCGAGCTCTTTCGATTCTAATGGCTCGCCAACTCCCACGCGTTCGCCGTTTACAGCGCCGACCTACTCATGCGCAATCTGTATCTCCCTCGGACTCGTCGGACTCGTCGGCATCTGCACCGCCGTCACCTCCACCGGCAGCGTGCTCATTCGGCCGCCGCTCCCTCCACCTCTCTCCGCCATCTGCTCTCTCAACAACAGCCCGAGCCGGCTCGCGACCTCGCTAAACGGCGGCCTCTCCCTCGGCTCGACGCGCCAGCAATCCCTCAATAGATCTCTTAAGCCGGGCGGCCACTGTTTCGGTATCTTCGGCCGGTAGCCCTCCTCGCACACCCGCCTCTCAAAGTCCGGGACTTTGAAGCCACGAAAGGGCCGCTCGTGCGCGCATAGCTGCCAAAGAATCGTCGCAAACGAGAAGACCTCGGCCTTTGGGCTGTACGGCTTGGACATGGCGACCTCTGGGCTCATGTAGCGCGTGGACCCCGTCTGGCCCGTCAGCTGCCGTGGCGTCTCGTCGTTGTCAGAACCGGACATCTCCCATCGGCTCGCTAAACCAAAGTCAAAGAGTACGAGAGAACCGGAGTCGGCGAGGAAGCCGACGTTGTCCGGCTTGAGGTCGCGATGGAGGATGCGAAAGCGTGGGATCGGCTCGCGCTCGTGCAAATGCCGCAAGGCGAGCGCGAGCTGATAGCCAACGTGCAGAGAACGGGCGAGCGGCCATCGACTCGCTCCGAGCGCCCACTCGCACCAGGAGACTTCGTCCGGCTCGGTCGGCAGCGCGTCGAAGAAGCGGACGGAGGGCTTTGGCAGGCCGTCGGAGAGCGTCGACGAGAGCTTCTCGAGCACGATAAAGGGCAATCCATCATACGTGCCCGTCGCGATTAGGCGGATGATGTTGCGGTGCGGCTTAGCTCCGAGCTCCGTCAGCAGCGCCGCCTCGGCATTCAAATCGATGGTCGCCCGCTCCACCATGCCCGTCGGCCCATTCTTGACACGTTTGACGGCGACCGGCTCTCCGTCGAGCACTGCGGTGTACACATCGCACGAGCCGCCCTTGCTGCTTAATAGTTGTATGTTTTGCAGCGCGGCGTACGGCAAGTCGGTGCGCACGAGACGAGGTGGAACTAAATCATTGGCGTCGTCTAGATCGCGCTCGGTGATGTAAGGGCCAGCATTTGAGAGGAAGGAGAGCGCGCAGCCCATCACGAGGAGCGACGATTGAGAACGCGAAGCCGACGGCGTAGTACCCCTACGCAATGCTCGTCCTACAACTCTACGCTACGCAAACGACACCTCCACATCACACTCGTACTGCAGCTTCGGCGCAACAACGCGATACTCACTGGTGCCCTCTCTCACCGGATTGCTCGCGGTGAGCGCAATCAATTCGCGCGCGAGCTTGGCGACCTCAACATCGTTGCTCGGGTGCGAGTTCACCGCGTCTGTGAGCTCCTGCAGCTTGCGGCTGCCTAACAGCGACGACACCGCAAACTTGAGCGCCGGATGGAAGTCGCCGTCTAAAATAGCCTGCGGCTCGAGCCACTGTGAGGTCTCGTACTCCTTCGGATCGAGGACGACCTTCTCGACCTCCGCCTCGGTCAGCTGTAACGAGAGCACGACCTGCGAGTCGGTCGTGCCATTCTCCTTTGGCAGCTGCTCGCGCATGCCCCAAGCGAGGCTCTGCGCACAAACCGGCTGCATCCGCGCCGGGTCAATCTCAAGGCCGAGCTCGCGCTTGAGCAGCCGGCAGCACGATCTGGCGGGCGTCTCGCCAGGGAAAATGCGGCCGCCAACAAACCACCAGTCGGGCTGCGGCTGCACGAGCCGCTTGCCGAGGAAGATCTTATTTCCGTCGGGCGAGAGCAG
>JACLAC010007525.1_pt1 | contig 16711 bp, 28 predicted proteins | sample 8027881 | NCBI WGS metagenome assembly JACLAC01 (sample SAMN15725517, study PRJNA655200) | protist metagenome | isolation source: fluorescence activated cell sorting (FACS) single amplified genomes of... | place: Spain: Blaines Bay Microbial Observatory, Mediterranean Sea | collected 2016-01-19
TGACGGTACCGGCACTTGGGGCCATCCCCCGGGCCGGTTAGGGATTACCGCCCCTCCCCGTGAAGGCTCATCGGCGATGACCCATCCCGTCCGCGGGAAGTGGGTCGAAGTTTTCTCCATCGCCAGGAGCCCGAGGGTGTGGGGGGGTCTTTCCCTACTCCAACGGTAGTACAGTGCGGTCGCCTCCGCCCTTGCTGGCGGGGGGTCCCCGGGGAGGCTGGCCCTCCCCAGGTCCGGCGGAGAGCGTCTTCTCCTCGGGCCGAGTCACCCTCGGGACTGGGGGGGCGGGGTGCTTTCTTGCCCTCCCTTCCAAGGGCTTGGGGCGTGCGGCAGTGCACCCTTGATTGACAGGGCCGCCGCCGTAGAGCAGGTGGCCCTTGGGGTTCCCCCTGCGGGGGTCTGGGAGCGTGCTTGCCTTCCCTTTATGGGACCGGGCGGGGTGGTGGGGTCCCGGGGAAGTCCTGAGTCTCGTTGTTATGGGGTTCATCTCCGCTGTGCCAGCCTCATCTGTCCTTCGGGTTAGATGATGGGGCTGGCTTAAATGCGGTAGGTGGCCTTGGGGCGCGGGACGGGGCTCACCCCGTAGGGGCACTTCGTCCCACCCCCCCGGTTGACGGGCGCTCCCACCCCCGGGTGCGGTAGTATGGGGCGGTGTTTCTGTGCGGTGTGTGGCGTGCACCGTACTCGCCCGGCTGTCGGCATTAGGGGGACCCCACGTGCGGCCGCTGAGGCACGTACGCAGCCCCATAGAAAGGACGGGCCGGCCACAAGGGCTGTCTCCGCTCCTCACCGGCCTCATCGGCCTCATCATCATCATCATCATCACCAGCATCATCAGAATCAGAATCATCATCATCATCAGCAGCAGCATCACACTCATCATCATCATCACCATCAGCATCGTCATCAACATCATAAGCATAATCGTCATACTAGGTCCGTACGTGACGCTGGCTCCAACCGCTGCACGTTGCCGCCCCCGTCAGGGGGGACGTTGCCACGCTTGCTGCCATCCCACAAAGCCGGCGGACCGTCATACACATGCCGACAACGACGCATTGTGAGCCCATTAAACGAAAGCGGCGGGTGTATACGCACCTTGCCGAGATGCATCGCAACGCTGACTGGGCGCTGACGGTCTTGTTGACGACGATCCCTTTGCTCGCGGTCACGGTCTACAACCCTGCTACCGGCGACACGAGTTGAACGAGTATCAGAAATCACAGGCCGCCTTCGCAGCAGTGAGGCCATTCTGTTGCCGGGCACACGAATAAGAGCACCCAACGACCCTCCGTACGTCACGCAGACGGTACGAGGATAAAGAGCAACGAAGCTATGGATCCAATTCGGCTATCGGCGTGGACCCTTTTACGAATCGAAATGCAGGATGCAACCTTGGCTTGGGAAACTTCTTTCGGCGAGCACATGTACATGCAACATTCCCAGCGCCAGGATCCATTCGAGGACGCGGCGGAGCAGCCTGGAGGAAAATATGCTGTGAGGTCTTTGCGTGGGCTCGCTCGATCTTCAACGGCACGCCTACAATATCGTTACTAACTCGCGGGTTGGACGGCAACCCTCATACGGGCATCTGGAGCGACGGGACCGCGGTGAACGACACACTGGTTGGACCGATCGGTCGTGACAAGCATAACTACAACGGGGACCTGCTGATCGACAACGTAGACGCTCTCGACATGCTCCTCGCTACCACGCATTGGGGCGCCACATGACACGTACTACAACAACACCGGAGGAAGCTCCATATTATATGGTATTGCCAGCCCATAGACAGCAGGATAGTTTGTACAGCAAGCACGTGCTGATAATCGAGCTGGGCGGCAACTTCCTGCGATTCAAGATTCACGTCCACGCGAGCACCTACCAGTCATACTATGGCTACGGTAGCTACGCGAGCATGCTCAACATATTCCCAGGAGCATCGGCCGTCTAGCATTTTTTGTTACAAGATCTGGAGCTTGGCATGGAGAAGCATGCGGCGGACTTCGAGAGCAAACAAGCAAAATGCATCGGATGAGCACTGGAAGAAGATCATCCACATTCCACATCTCCCGCCAGATCTCGTCCTCTCATACGAGAGCGATGGCGGCACGCCCAGCGATAGACTTATGTGTTGCAGCTGTGGCTCGAGAGTCTGAAGCGGGAATGAACACGTTGTGAGCGACCAGTCAGTGATCGACTACTAGTCTCGGTCAGCTGGCATGCGGGTCGGGCGCGCCGCCTGTGGATCCTCTGCCATGGCGCAAGGTTACTTCCCACGCATGTATCGAGAAAGGCCACGTGGGCACTCGGTTCTCAAAGAACCGGCCATTCATATGCTGTCACCACCGGAAATTTCAAGTGGTCGACGATTCCCCTTCTCCAGGGCCTTTTTGGATGCAAGAGGACATTGCGCGTTCATCATCATCATCATACTCATCGTCATCATCAGCAACACCATCATCATCAACATCATGCTCATCAGCAAGTGTGAGCAACGCAGGCACCGGGACTGCGTCTTCCTGGGCGTATCCGTCTGGCTCAAGGTCTCGGGCTTCCTCAGGCCCGTACGCCGTTGGATGATCGAACCCAGTCCTTCTCGATAACGCCATTGACAATTTCTCATCAAGAGGCCGACGCGCCACAGGGCTAGGGGGCTCACCCTCGTGAGGTGCGTGCTGCGAATCAAACACCACAACAGCCGTTCTTCATCGACGTCATTTACTACAGCCCAGTGTAACCGTGATACAGTGGCCAGTGGTGCCACTCATGCTGCTCTACGATGCCGGGCGCATAATGTCCAACGAAGGAGCCGAGGCACCGATTGGGACTCTTCGTCGCACCTACTTCAATGGAAGAGTTGTGAAGCAGTGCGAACGCCATTCTTGGCGGAACCATACGTCAGTGGGGCCAGCAGGTTGCGGACATCTTCAGCCAGGATCCCCCGGAAGCCCCTTTCCAACGCAAAGGAGGAAACGAAGCGCGCTAGGGCCCTCCGACCAACAGAACCTTCCCCAAGACGTGGCCCCAGGACACGCCAGCCGGTCCCGAAGTGGCGACAGGAGGGAGCCGCTGTTCAACGCAAGACAAGCTCAGTGGCTAGCGCAATCGATACCTCAGGCCATGCGTGTCGCCATGGACTCCTTCGGCCAAGCCTGCAACGAGCGACGGGCGACCATAGAAGGTCACGCCCAAAGACACGACGACAGGCTGGTCACTCTCGGCCAAGAGAGACTCGAACTCCACAACCGTGTTCAGCAGCTCGAAGCGCAACAGGCGAATCTGCTGACCACTATGCACAGCGAGGTGGCAAGGTGCGTCCAGGAGCATGCAGAAGCACACCCTGTCGAACGTCAAGTGGTCCAAAACAGAGGTCGCGGCGCAGCTGCAGGAACGGGTCCCACAACTCATCGCCGAGCACTCGCAGGCGCACCCGCCCCAACAGCTGGCTGGCATCGACAGCTTACCCATCCATCTAAGAACGTCCGCGAGAATATGCCTGCTCGGCTGGGATGCTGCCGAGGACGTCATCAAGCAAAGGGCACAACAGACCCTCGAGCAAGCAGGGGTGGACCCTGCCTCTTTCTTCGACTTGAGACCAAGCCGCCGAGAAGGCTCCACGGCAGACGTGGCGTTTCGCTCTCTACACGAACTCAGCGTTGCAAAGGACAAATTGCGAGGTCTCGCCAAGACGTGGGCTCCATGCACAAACGCATGTTGGTTAGACGTGATGAAAACAAGAAAAGGAACTACAGCCGAGCAGAACAGCTCATCGGTTGCACGAGGTCATGAACTAGCACGAAGCACGAACGCCAGACCCAGTGAAACGAACAAAGGACCGAGCAAAGCGGCTAGTGAAACGAGAACACCTGATCCTTGCGAGTTTGGCGGCCGGCAAACTTCGCTGGACCGAAATGCAAGCGTCCGATTCGACCGGGAGACCCTTCAGGAATGCAACGGTTGGGCCATATCGGCTCGACTAGCGATGGAACACATCCAAACTGTGGCCATCAATGCAGGCCGCAACTTGCGATTGGATACTGCCAAGGATGCCTTGCTCGACTCTTGCTATTCGTTGGCGCCTCTCTGGCGTTGCTGTTTCGTGGCGGAGGTGGGCAATCGCCCAGTGGGCCCGTCTACAAGGCAAGCGATCTCGCTGTTGGACGATCACTTATGGTTCCACCACCATCCCGGCGAAGGAGGAACTGTCGTGGCCCTTGCGATCCACAAGCGGGCGCGCTTCTGGCTGAGGGAAGTGACGTGGCGGAACCGAACTGTGAGGGTGAGCTTTCGGGTGCACACCCCTGGTGCAAGAGCCTTGCGTCTCACGCTGGTGGCGGGCCACTGTCCGCACGATGATGGCGCCTTCCGCGACTGGCTGTGGGACATCCGAGCTCAGTGGTGCTCACGTCCGAGGATATCCAAGTGCCTCACCAGGGGCGACATCAACATCGATCAGCTCCCGATGCACCCGCACGATCCCTTCAAGAGCTACCCTGCACGAGAGGAGTGCCACAAGGACAGGAGAAGGCTGCTGTCCTCGCTGCTGGCGGCGTGCCAGGCCACGCTGGTCTTGCCCACACCGGGGCTCGGCCGCTGCCCTCTGTCTCCGTGGCCGCCGGAAGCGCCATGCACACGCATTCCCCTGGACGATCAGCAACAGTTGCCATCCTTGATCGACTACGCGTGGACCAGCGAGGACTTCTTTGCCTCGTTCGAGACACACTGGACAGACGCACCTGCCGACCACAGCTGGATCGTGGCCACAACGAAGGACATGCGAGAGGTCGCGATCAGGAAGGCCCCACGCACATGGCAATGCTGCGACCCACAGGCCTGCAGCGAGCACCTGCAGAACATCGATTTCTCGAGCGCAAGAACCAGCCAGGACCTGGAAACCATTCTAAAGGAGGTGCAGGCGGCATGGAGGGACGGCAACACTTGTGCAGAGCGCAGCAAGCTCCGCGAGCCAACGGACAGCAAGGAACTCATAACGAAACGTCGAGCTACGTATTGCTCGGTCATGCAGGCGGCCCTTCGTACCCGCCTATGAGAATTGCGAAAAAAAGGATTGGCTGACAACAGAAATCCGGGAGCGGAGAGCAGAGCACATCGGTCGAGGCGGGGTGCTTTACAATAAAAAGAAACTGACTCCCATTCAGGAGGTCCAGAAAGGCGGCAAGACAACATGCGAACCCGAGGAAATGGCTGCACGGCGCCACGAGGAGTAGCGCAGCAAATGGAAGTGCTATAACATGGCCAGGCAAGAGCTTCTTCGGTACAGAATCTCACAAGTGCGAGGCTCGGAGTTGCCCCATGCACCTCAGACCTGCTGCGGACGGCTGCTGCCAAACTGCATGGTGGCCAGAAACTTGACTGCAACCGTGCGTCCCCAACTATGACCAAGATGGCCGTGTTGCGGCACGCAAGGCGCTTCGCCCGTGTGCTAAAAGGGACGTCACTGTGTCGACCAACCTGCTCTGCCGCGAAGAGATCCGTGGCTCACTATGGGCCAAGGAGCGAGGCCCCACCAAAGTCGGCAAGGCACGAACCATTCTGCCCTCGCCGTGCATGCTGCAGCTTCTGGACTCCCTGCTGAGCAAAGTGATCGACTAACTCATGGACTCGCAGGTGGTGCTAGGCCCAGGCATTTTCATCGGGGCGAGACCCTTGACGAGTGCAATGGAAATCACCCACAGCGAAACCCGCATAGTGGGAAAAGAAGGGAATGGATCGCGGCAGTGCAGCGGGGATCTGCAGCGCCGACATCTCGAGGTACTTCGGCAGCATCGATTTGTTGCGGGTGGACATATGGCTATCCAATGCTGGCCTACTGTCTTCCTGGCGGTGCCTCGTGCTATTACTGCACATGTGCACGGGCATCGTTTTCAGCAGCAGCGGTTGTGCCAACAAAATCGCAGTGCGGGGCGTGGGAAGCCTCACCGGGCGTCGCAGCGCAAGAGCGTTGGCGCGTGTTCCTGTCGAGGTCGAGGCCCTGGTACTCAAAGACCGCTGGCGCCACTATGCGTGGCCCTTTTGCCCGATTCCGAACAGCGCAGGGATGTCTACATGGCAAGCATCTACGTGGACAACTTAAAATGCGATGGCCGTACGACCCTAGGAGCTTTCGAACTTATGCGCTGGTGGAAGCAACGCCTGGCGTGCAAATGGCTCCTATTTATGGGCGACGACAGCCGGGAACTCATGCCATGCAAACACGAAGTGGTCGACCCAGCCGAGACACCGGGCTTCAAAGTCGTCACGCAAATGTTGACCCTGGGGCAGTGTGTAAGCAACGACGGGAGTGACACGGCCAACATGGCCGCATGCACAAAGGCAGCGTGGGGCGCCGTTTGGGGGAATGGGGGGCACACTTCGTCGCGATCTCCACGGCCTCACTCTCGCCCAACGCGGCCACTTGATGCGAATAAGCGTATGGCCAGTTATCACCGCACGTTGTTGCAACTGGCCCTACACGCACACGCAGGCGCAAACACTCGGCGCAGAGCTCAACAATATGCAAGCTCTGCTTACCAACCACAATATGCCCCCCGGAGAAGCACCCGAACGTTTCACGACAATAAAGAGGATTGCAGCATCAAAACGCGCACCAGATGGCGAAACATGGAGCAGTGTGTGGCGAAGAAGCATGTTGAGCTGGGAAGAGCACATGCATCGTCACCCCACACTTCCTCCTGCACGAGTGGAGGCTTTCCACAGCACCAATTTGGTTGAGGTCCCGACGTCGCGAGGCCGGTGCACCGGGGGAGAAGAGAACGGGCACTCGCGCCTTCCGTGACAAGGTGCACCGAAGATGGCGCGAGGGTCTCGCGGAGGCGCGACCGCACAGCGGCGATGCATCGTCGAGAGCGCGGCGGCGCCGTTGATGCAGATAAATGTCGGGTCGTCGCCCATCCGACGCTGCCATGGGGTGCGCGTGGTCAGGGCTGTATAGGCCCTTCTCGCCGTGGCGTTCTTCAAGAGCTCATCGGAACGCAATGAATGTTATTATGTGAGGACAGACGGCGTCAAACCCCGTACATCATCACCATACGAGCCATCACCATCCGCATACGCATCAGCATCGTCAGCATCATCGTCATCACCATTATCATCAACCACATACACTCCATCATCAACATCAACATCATCATCCACCGCATCATCCTCATCATCATCATCCTCCATCAACATCATCATCATTCAACCACATCATCGTCAACACCATCATCATCCACATCATACTCACCATCGCCATCGCCATCGCCACCACCATCACACTCACCGCCATACTCGGCATCATCATCATACAACTACTAAGCAACCGCAGCAACAACAACACCAGCGCCATAACACGCATCATCACCATCGTCTTCAACAGCCGCACACACATCATACTCAGCGTTGCCCCCATCGACGTATCCGCGGCAAAAGAGGAGGCCTGGATAACATAGTGGCCGCGCGACGCCGAGGACTACCCGACACTGGCCGAGGCAATCCTCGAAGCGCGGCGGGACGCCCTGGAGCACGGAGACGAGCCAGAGCCATTCACGCTCGGCCAGCTTAGTCACGCCAGCAAGGCGAACAAGCGTCTCGCAGGATTAGGGTGGACCACTGGGAACCGGTTGAGGTCGCCATCCTGCCCAACGAAGCCAAGGAGGCTTTGCACCGTGTAATGAGCATGAACTCCAAACACTTGGTCCCACCGGCGCAGGCGTGGCTGTCCATCATCCCGCTGGCTTCTAAGCCGCAAAAAAAAGGCGGATACCGACCCATCACACGGCTTGGATTAAGTATGAGGCTCTGGCGCCGCATGGTCGGCTTGGCGGTGCGAACCTGGGGGAAACAGTCAGGGCGGTTTTCTGGGATGACGCCATCCGAGGCTAGAGCGCGCTGCAGGCGGGGACTCAAGCGCCTTCTCAAGCATGCGATGTGTGTCGACGAAGGCAAGTCGGCAGCCACGAACCGATGGCCTCGACTGGCGTGTGTTGCTGAGGGCCGCCAGTCGGCGGCAGTATCCGATACGTGCCTTGCTGGCATCCCTGCTCCTGTACGCGGCACCTGGGATTGCTAAGTCCCACGGGTGCCTGGCGGGAGGCCTGGTGCCCGCAAATTCCATTAGTGCCGGATGCAGTCACGCCAATGCCACAACGAGGGTCTACCTCTACGACATCATAGAGCAGATGGTCGGCTTCCACCCGTCCAGCGAAATACGCCAGTATGTAGACGGCACGCCTCAGCGTGTCGAAGGTAGCGCGAAGTCGGTTGAACACAACGCGGTTGTCGGCGGGCTCACGTATGCTGAAGGCCCTCGCGATATCAAGTGTGCCAGCAGCGCCAAGACCGAAGTAGTTACCACTGACGCCAAGCTAGCGAATATAATCGTCGGGAAGCATTTTTTATCGAGGACTGGGGGGCCACCATCTCGGCCACTCACGTTGGAAAAGACATTGGCCTGGCCTCTGCTGGAGGCAAGCGCAAGACAGCAGTGATGAAGCAAAGCACTTCCCAGGCGGCGAGGCGGAGCAGGAAAGCCCGCTGGATGGCCAAGGTGAGCCACCGAGCAGCGCGCCTGGGTGAAATCAGCAAGCTGCGTAGCTTGGCTGCCGACTCGTGCGGGCTGCTGGGAAGGGGGGAGTAGGTGCGCCACGACGGCCATGGCATTGGGGCTCTCTGCCCGTGGTGACCCTGCGGTCCGACTGCGCATCGAACAATGCCGGGCCTGGATCAATGTTTGGCAAAAAGGGGTCTTAACAGCAACCTGCAAAGGCGGGTGCGTCGGATGTTGCGCGGGACTCGCCGTCGGCTGGAGGCACCCCGCACCCGGTGGCGCAGGATGAACGGACCCGCCGCTGCTACCATTGCTACCTTGATGGATGTGAGCTGGGTGCCGCTGGCGCCCGACCGTTGGCAGGAGCCAGGCACTCAAGAAGACAGCGGAGCTACTTGGGCCATCGCTGGCACAGGGAGCGTAGCTAGGCTCGAGGAGGCCCCGGCCCGCAGCATTGAAAATACCACATGCAAGCAAGCCAGCGAACATGCTTGTTTGTGGGGCTGGCATGGAGAACGGCACCGACCTGACCGTGCTACGCAGACACCTCAACCGATGCCTGAAAGAAGACAGGTTCGACGACTACAAAATCCTGCTTGCCATCGCTGCTGGTGCGAACTGGCCGCGTGCACGCGGCGCGGTGGTCAGCCCAGAGCAAGGCATATGCAGGAGGTGCAGCACAGGAGAAGACGAGACCATGGAGCATCGCCTCTGGACATGCCCGACGAACGCGGCCATAGTAAACGAGGCGGTAGCTTCCACCCCAAACGGATATCGAAAGAGCGGTGCGGCTCGACAAGGAATGCCCAGTGTTCTGGCTGCGAGGGTTGGTGCCCTCTTCCTGGGCGGCCACCCCCGCGCCACCTTTTGACGAGGCGCGGCACCACTGCGGATACGTGAGCAGCATCCCCAGCTATGCAACCACCATGTGGGCCACCGATGGCTCGGGCGGTCATTGGGGGCGCGACCCGAGGTTGCGCAGGCGCGGCTGGGGTGCAGCTGCCTTCGGCAAGCTGGAGGACCCGATGGACGAGCCGAGCTTCTGTCTCTGTGGACCGCTGCCCGGTTTCGAGCTCGGCCCCCGAGTTCGGAGACCAGACGGTGCCACGGGCGGAACTGTGGGCCGTCATCAACGTGCTAGAGGAGTGGCCTGAAGGAGACGTCGTTATCTACGTCGACCCTGCGAGCCGCATCGCCAGACAAGCCAATCGTGCGGCGTCGTTGTGTGGCCGTAATGGCGATCGCTGGGCCAGCTACTGGCACAACGTCGACGTCAGGGCTGGCTCGGTGCAGCTGCGAAAGGTCAAAGGAGCACGCCACCGACGATGACATGGCGGCCCTCGGGCACGAACCGCTTCCAGCAGTCATCGCGAACCAGTTCGCGGACGCCCTCGCCAACCTTGGCGCTGAAGACGCCCAGCTGAACGAATCCCACATCAGACGCGTTGCAATCGCGGATGGCATGGCCTGGCGGTGGCAACTGCGCGCGCTGGCCATCGCCACGAACAGCTCCAACGAGGACCAACGCGAACAAGGCTGGCTCCGAGCCAGCGCCGAGCAAGAGGCTGAGCGCCAGAGAACAAAAGCCGGCAAGCGCAAACGAACATAATAAGACGAAGAAGAATAAGCGTGCATGACGCCGCCGTGGCAGATGCACTTGGCCGAGTCCCGGAGCAGAGGACTAAGACGCGGCAGGTGCACATGGGGTTGCCTCCATAGCACAGGCCAAGCGCTTCATATTGCAGTGTTGCGATGCCTGCCCGCGGCAAGAGGCCGAGGGAGAGCCAGAGGCGCGAGTAGACAGTCTGCCTCGCCATCCTGAGGTGTCGGTGCTCGATTACGACGCCCCGATGCTGCTTCCGCCGGAGGCCGAGGCTTCGTGGGAAGGTGCAGGAAGCGAGGTCGCCGATCCCAACGCGTCGGCCGTCCGCCCCGTCGGGCCGCCAGGCTGGGAACAGGAGCAGAGACAAGAGCGACAGCGACGCGACGCCGAGTTGTCCGCTGACAGCAGGGCCATGCCGATGCTTGGGCCTGTGCCGCAAGAAGGGCGCCTCATTCAGTTTGCTGGTCGGCCGATCGGCCCGTCGCACGTCCTCGCCTTCCGCGGCGCCTACTGTTGGTGCTGGAACTGTGGAGGTTATGGCTTGGCGGTTCCCCGCATGTTGAAGTCAACGTGTAAAGAGGCGCCAGCTACCAAGGCACAGCGCGACATCCTCAGCCGTCTTGGACGGGGTCGGCTGCCTACGCTAGAACGAGAATGGGATGCTGCCCACCTTAGCGCCAAAGCTTCTGCGAGCTCACAGCCGTTGGACTGCTGCGTTCAACGCATGTTGAGCGCAGTCTGCTGCACAGTACGGCTCCTTGAACTTGTTCAGTTGATGGAGCGGGGACGTCGAAGTCGTTGATATGCAATGCTGCGTTCCAAACAGCATCACAGCAAACCATCCGCGTGCGCAGCATCATACTCCTCTACATCACCATCATAAGCAGCATAATCATGCACATCATCATCATCATCAGCGGCAACATCGTAATCACAATCATCATCGCCACCATACGCAACAGCAGACACGACAGCAACACCGCCATACACACACTCACACTAATCCGCATCCGTATCATCATCATACTAATCATAACCATCATCAGCAGCAGCATCAGCCGCATCAACGTCGGCATCCGCAACAGCAGCAACACCATCATACTTACCAGCCTACTACCCATCATCATCAGCAGCATCGGCCGCAGCAGCACCAACACCATCCGCATCAGCAACAGCTGCAGCATCATCATAATCAGCAGCAGCATCAGCGGTAGCAACAGCAGCAGCATAAACAGCAACAGCAGCAGCATCCGTAGCCATGCTGGCGCAAGGGCCTTCTGCTAAGGTTGTGGCGCAGCGTTCTTGCCTCCCGACGCCACTGCTGGCTCAATGCTGAAGCGTGCCGATGTGCCATGTGTCACTGCTACGTTGCGAGCAACAGTCGTCCCGGGCTCTTGCCCAGAGCCGATTCGCTGCCTTTGGGATTTCATCTGCCCAGCCCTTCTGGGCACAGCAGGTGCAGGCCGAGCAGCGCAGGCCCAAGTGCACCGCTGCAGCGGCATTACGGAAGCACCGCCCCGTTCATCATGGATGGGGGGGAATTCACGATCGCAGGCACTATGTCTCTAGTTGAGGGGAACGGGAAGTGGGGAAACCGCAAGTTCGACCAGTGCTGGTGTGGCAGAGCCAGGGATGCTTGCCCGGGCAAGCAAGACGGAGCAGGCAAGGGCGCCAGGCCTGGGAGTGGGGCTGTTCTTCCTCCGCCGGGCGGCGCGATGTTCGGTGGCACCTGGCATCAAGTCTGCAGAGCCATGTGAGACGGGCTCGCCCAGCCCTCAAACACAGTGCCACCCTTTTGCAGAGGTCCAGTCGCCGACGGCCTCCAATGCCAGGGCGGCCCAGGTACCACAGTTTGAAGCCGACATCCATCAATATTATGGAAATCCCACACAGCTCAATGAATTGACCAACGCCCTTTTCCCCAGGAGCGCGTCGTGAACGATACCGCGAATGCTCGCTCTGAGGAAATCGTTGGTGTCGCCATCTTGCCCCCACAAATGTTTCCCCAGGAACGCGTCGTGAATGGTATCGCGAATGCTGGCCGGGAGAAGCGCGTAAGTGTTGCGACTGTGCCGAACATCCTCCCCAGGAGCGTGCCGTGCATGGTGTCGCGACTGCTAACGGGGGGAAAAGCGTTAATGCTGCGATTGTGCCAAACAGATGTCCCCAGGAGCGCGTCGTGAAACATGTCGCGAATGCTGGCTTGGAGAACGTCGCATCGGTGGCGATTGTGCCGGCATTATTTCCCCAGGAGCGCGTCGTGAAGGATATCGCGAATGCTAGCTTGGATGCATTCGCTGGTGTTGTGATGGTGCCGGCAACCTCTCCCCCAGGAGCGCGTCGTGACATATATCGCGATTGCAGGCCTGGCGAAGCTCGTTGGTGTTGCGATGGAGCAGATCGCCTTTCTTCCCCGGGAGCGCGTCGTGGAAGAGACCGCGACCGCAGGCTCGGATCAAGTAGTAAAGGTGACGATTGTGCCAGGAACATTTCCCCCCAGGAGCGCGTCGTGAAGGATATCGCGAAAGCTGGCCTGGAGGAAAACGTTTGTGTTGCGATTGTGCTAACACATATAATTCCCCAGGAGCGCGCCGTTAAATATATCTCGAATGCAGGCTTGGAGGAACCCCATTTATTGATGCTGCGAGCGTGCAGAACATCGAGAAGCTTAACCTTGTGAGGCCGAGAGGGCTACTCGCGGAGACGTGTAGCCCCAGCATGTGGGCGACATGCCGGCCAGGCTTCTTCGCCCGATACGCGGGCCTGTGGGTTGGTAGCGGGCTCGTCGACAAGCCCCACCACATTGGCCATACGAAATGCGTCTTATGTTGCTGGTTGTGCCGTTGTCGGACAATCGGACGTCCAGTGAGGCTACACCTACCCATGTCGCCTTTCTTCACTACGAGGCGCTGCAGGAATTCCCTCTCGCGGCGCCAGAACAAAAAAAGGGGGGCTCACCCCAAGCACTCTTGGAGTGGCCCACTAAACTCTGCAGCGAAGGCGCCTTGGCTGACTTGCATGCGCGTGTGAAACAAAGCCAACGGCATTTTTTTACGGCATTTTGTAGTCGATGCTGAACGCCTGCGCGGCTTCACCATTCACTGGAGAATCACCATCCGTGGTAAATTGGCTCAAGACAAAAAATCGTCACCCCCATAGCGAAGCAGGTGGCGACGCCTGTTTCCGGAGCAGGTGGCAACGCCTGTCTCCGGCCATCTCTCCTGGGGCGGGTGGCGACGCCTGCCTTTGGTGAGCGGCACTTCGGCCCAATCCCCGGCCGGCCCGCGTGGAATGACAAGGAAGAGGTCCGCGGAGGCCGATCTTGAACGAGACTTCAAACGCATCGCTGCCTCCTTATCTACTTTACTGTATAGGACGTTTGGAAACGATCCTGAAATCCTGGACAGGACAAGGACGAGGCAATTGAACTTGGACCGTGAACTGCCGGTTCCGGTCGGCCCAACTATTTTGGTCACTCGTATTTTGGCAAACGAAATGGGCCCACCAATGGTCCCAATTGAGCAAGGGAGAACCAGACGATACGATGAATCAGCGGTTATCAGCCGTAATGATATTGTACCATTGATGAATGAGTTGGGTGTGCCTGATCTGGCGATACTTGATATGGACGTCCCGATCCCTGAAACGTCGGAGTCCGTGCTTTCTGGTTCTGTTGATGACCTCAACGCTAGCGGTCGCAGCCTATCTCCCCGCCGACCGCCTGCGCCATCGCAGCCGGTACGCCCGACGGCTCTTGTCCAACCTCGCGCACGGCAGGCTGGCAGTTATAATATCTCGGCCGTTCTGTCGGCAAGCATGACGGAACATGCGATGGAAATAGTATTCCTAGAACGTCTTGCTGAATTGGAAATTGTATCCGCCGTTTCGCTTAGAACGTCTGACGATAATCTTCGTGAGGTGCAGAGAGAGGCGATGACGTCGGTCGAGAGCAACATCGGGAACCATTACGAGGTGCGGGGAACGAGCGCGTTTAATTATATGGTGAGTTCTGTCCAGACTCAGCGGCATCAATGGGAAGTTGACGCGGAACGTCTGGAACGGGATGCCTTCTCGGACATGGAGGGTTTCAGGTCGGAGGCGGTGGTGCGTCAGCATCAGCACGTGCGTGTCGTGGCGGAGAACCTGCAGAACGAAATGCGCGGTTTCATAGTGAGTGCGCGCGCTTGCTAAGCACGCAGCTTGGCGAGTCATGGCGGGCATGGGCGCAACGGCGCATGGAGATAGAGGCCGTGGCTCACCAGCGGTTCGTTGACCTGCAGGCCCAGTGCATCCGCGAGGAAGCATCGACTGCATGTCTTGCTTCGGAGGTTCAGGCCGCGTGCGCGGCATGCACGATATAAGTAGGAGCAGCAGCCGCGCGGGAACAACAAGTCGGGCTTCGGCTTGCAGCAGTGCTTCAACGAGAAGGCGACGTAATGCGTTGTGAACATGATTTCGCTGATGTTGCTCGGTCTGTTGAGGCCCGCGCGCGGGAGGAAGCCGGACAACGCGACGCCGCAGAAGTTCAATGCCGGAGATTTGGTTGCGATATGCAGTCCATAGAGGGTCGTTGCCGGAATATTGGTGGTGAAATGCAGTGCGTGGAGCAGGTAAGGGATGAGTTCAAGGACGAGTACGCCTCCGCGCTGAGGACAATTGATAACAATGAGGTTCACACGAAGGCATGGGAGAACGCTCTCGCCCAGAAGGCGCTTGAGAACCAGGGCTCTCTTCGAAGGGCGGTTCTGGCAAAAAAGCGAGGATATCATACGCAATAATGTCGAGCACGAACGGTTCATCGAGCAGCTCACGAGCCACTTCGAGCAAACGCTGGAGTTCGAAGTGAACGCGCAAGCCGCGTCATGGTCTCCACCGGGCCTTCCTGCCCCGTGCCACCTCGATGGACCTCCTCTCGTTCACGAGCGTCGAGTTGAGCATCGTCCTTCTGTCTCTGAGCGTCAAGTCGAAGGACGACCCGTCCTTCCTGACCGCCGTGCTGAAGAACACCCTAGTAAGGTAGTTTCGCATCCGGTTGAGGAGCCCCCGGGCTTATCTTCGGGTCGAGGCTTCATCCTGCATGAACGCGGTGCCGGTCATACTCTTCGGCGCACTTCTGCACTACTGCAGCCGGTGACGTTTCAACAACGAGAAACGGGAGTTGAAGGCGAACGGTTTCGCCTTGGCGATGTTGAGGGGGATAGCTCATCGTCGAGCTCATTGGTTGACAGTGACAGCAAGAATGAGAATAATAAGCAGCATACTAAACATAAAGAGAAGCAACGACGGCATCCGAACGGCAGTACTTCATATTCGGAAGATGCGAAACTATGCAGGAAGCACTCCAACGTCAAGGCCTTCGTGCTTCTGCCGACGCCCGCGGCTGGATCGCTGGACTCGTGCCTGATGGATGTGTACACGACGAGCTGCGGAGCTTCCAACTGGAACCGTCGGAGGACCATGCGATGGTTGAAGGAGATTGAGATGGCCACCGAGGCCAAGGACATCGAGTACGTATCATCCAGGTGGGACGCGCTTTCTTCTGCCTTGTCCGACGCGGTGCTGGGCATCGCCTCCGGCGCGCTGAAACGTGAATTAATCGGTGTCCAGACTCTTAACGCTCGTAGGTGTGAGCCTCTCCCAGGTAGGGTTGCCTTCTGGTATCTGCTTCGGCTATATGAACTTGATAAGGGATCCGCACACAGGGCGGATTTGACGGACATGCTGGCATTGAAGGCCGGTGGTGACCTAGAGTCCTTTTTTTCTGGATGAGGTTGATCGCGTCCTCTTGCTGCAGCACAAACCGCCCGATGACGATTTGTTGTTGACGATCATATAGCCCCAGCTGCGCACGTACACGCAGTTGGCGCCTGAACTCGTGCAATTCGGCAACGCGGACGAGGATTCGCCCAGCCGCACCGCTGAGTGGTTATACAGTGCTGCACGTCGTGGTTGTGCACGCATGCGTCGTGCACATCACGCAACAAGGCTCTTTTGAATAACCGTGACCCGAAGCAGCCGGCGGCACCAGCAGCGGGGGAAGGCAGGGACGGCGGGAAAAAAGGGCATGCAGAATGACAACACGAGCAAGGGCAAGGACGGCAGAACAAAAAGAAAAGGCATGCGGAATGGCAACACGAGCAAGGGCAATGACGGCGGAACAAAAAAAGGGGAGGCAGCGTGGCAATATGAGCCCAGGCAAGGGGGATATGATGAGTCAGGAAGAGTTCAACAAGAAGGCCGCGACGATAAGGTGCCACAACATTGCTTGTGCTGGCAACTGCTTCAAAGGATATCGTTGTCCTTTTGCGCATTCGCAGAAGCCGCTGAGAGAGCCATCGACCCCCGGGAAGCCAGATCTATTACCGATGTGCGCATGGTATCAGCTGCGCGGTGGATGTTGGAAAAGGCGATCAATGCCGGTTTCGTCATGGTAGGTCCAACCTGGCGCACGGCATCCGCCCGGTCAAGTCCGACTTGCCGGCCGGTGACAAGCCTGCAGCGCCTGCAGTGCAGAACGACCGCAAGAACGATAAGTCCGATAAGCCGTCGCGTAACCA
>JACLAC010000009.1_pt1 | contig 16706 bp, 6 predicted proteins | sample 8027881 | NCBI WGS metagenome assembly JACLAC01 (sample SAMN15725517, study PRJNA655200) | protist metagenome | isolation source: fluorescence activated cell sorting (FACS) single amplified genomes of... | place: Spain: Blaines Bay Microbial Observatory, Mediterranean Sea | collected 2016-01-19
TAGTGTCACCGCCTATGCCGCATCCAGTGTGGCCTATGGCAGCACCTGTCAAAGTGAAACCAGGACCTGCAGCGATGGTGCCCTCTCTGGTTCTTTCACCCATGCAAGCTGCACCGTCGAATCTCCGGCAATGAGCGGAAGTGTACAGACCTTTGGTAGTGGCGCTTCCTCAAGGATGATGAGCAGAAGTACTGCTTCCACCGGCTCCACAAGCGTCTCGGTGAACCAACCGGTCAAGTCGCTGGTGAGCCTCTATCTACTGGTGGATGAAGAATTCAAGTATCCGGTAGCCAAAATCAAGTCTGGTGCTGATGGCTCTTATGATGTTGCCCCCTCTGATGTCAAAAACTTCCTAATAAATCTACCATCTGACAATCTTAGTGCAGATTATGGCTACCTACTGCCAGATGCTGCTGCAGGAATTAATAACAGCTCAACTGATGCACAGATCATCAGAGCTTTTGAAGCACTGGGGACTCTGCAGGTTCGCGCACTTTATGTGACTGACGGCAAGGCTAAGGTAATTTCGGCGATGGCCGATCCAACTAGTGATGATCCGGTGCGGGTTGACCCAATCGTCCAGCGGATAGCTCAGCAAGTACTCAGTTCAATGCAGGAGACTCTAAAGGAGACGATCACCGCGCTTGCTGGACTCAGTGATGCAGCCAAGAAAGAGATCCTGGCCAATGCAGAAAATGCGATAAAAAGCTCAGTCACTAGTGAATTGACTGCAGCCAAAACGCAAACGACATTTGAAGTTCCAGAAGGGACAGACATGTCCAATCCAGAAGCACTACTGGTGGTTGAAATGGCAGCAGATGTTGCGGCTGAACTAGCAAATGCGATTGCCAGTGGGGCAGCAGAAGTTGCAGTCGACACCACCAAGTTGGCTGTAGAGGATAAGGGCAAACTCAGTGATACTCTCTCTGATGAAGAGAAGGGAGAATTTGCCAAGAAGAACGAAGCCGCTGCTAGCAGCGTGACCAACACGGTTTCTGCAGGAGCAAGCAGCCTTACTGATGCAGAGAAAGCTGCACTCAAAGAGAAGGCCAAGAAGATCAAAGCAAAAAGTTTGAGAAGTTTTTTCCTAACTTTGGGCTTCCCGGTTGTTTTAGCAGACAACGCTACAGACAATACTTCGGTGGTTGCCATCTCCCTGAAAGTACCTCCGACCGTCGAAGATGCGGATCTTCCAGGAGCAGCCACCTTTGGAGATCGCTCCATTCGCCACTTCCTGATCAAAGGGGACAACAACTCTGTGGCTCCCACTGGCTGGGGAAGTGCAACAGTGTTGGCAACTCAGGTAGATGCTCTGCTGGACAATCTCAGTGGAAATATTGATGTCAATGGTGTTGTTCAAGAAAGTAATCTGACCTCAGCTGTGGTCGATCGAGTCCGAGTTTTCCATCGCTTCAAGCGAGCCTTGACGGAAGGGATGCCATTGGTCTCCACCGAGTTGGTGGATTGGATGGTAGACTACGACAACAAGACAGTGACGGTGCAGGATGTGGCTACACAGATCGCCAAGATCACCGAGTGGCGGCAAGAAAAGATCATTTTTGCGGGCCCCTCAAAAGACATTCCTGTTTTTACAGGAGATTACTCAGCACCCTCTACCGGTTCTAAAGTTGATGCCAGTGCCTTGATCACAGCACTGACCCGTCCTTTGGGGGCCGATGCAAAGACGACAGCAGCAGATCTGACTGACAGCAATGAGAATTTTTGGGTTCCATTTGCAGCAGAGGCTCTCAAAGAGCAGATCATGGTTAATGCCAGCAACAACTTCGATATTGGCTCCATCCTGCCAAAAGACCGTGCAGCTTATCTAAATTTCCTCAAAGGGCTCCCATACAACCTAAAATCAGGGACTAAGACCGTACCTCCGAGTCCAGCTTACAACGATGCCCGAGCAACGATCGCTCGAGGACTGGTTGCTGCCCTGCCGGATGATGCCTACAGCACTGCCAATCAAAAGAAAACCCTCAATGGACAAACCAGACTCAACGCCAAGCAGGCGATTTTTGTGATCAGCTACCTTCTAGAGCTTCAATTTGCTGTTGAAAAAGCTCAGGGGCTTTTGATTACCGATTCTGGAGGAAAGCTCTTTCCCAATATTGAGAACTTCAAGAGCTTGAACTTCACCTCCGATGTTGGGGTAGCAGAAGTGGCTGCCAAGATGATGGCAGTCACTGGCCCCAGTGAAGGAGAGGGCTTTGCTTTTGCCCAAAGCCAGATGCGCAGTAATGGACTGTTCATTGGAGCCCGGGCCACCAGCGGACTAACGGGCATGGTGCTACCAGAGTTCAAGGAATTTAACGCTGCTGATGTGGGCATTTCATCCAACACGACCACCCAAATTATCTGCAAACTAGCCATGTTTGATGGCTCCACTCCAAGTGGATTAAGCGTCAAGCTGTTACGATATGACAATCTACTTCAAGAATTTGCGACCGCGACCCAAACCGACAACACGACACCCATTAGTTTTTCTACTTCAGACAATCTGACATTCACCGCCAGCAGAGTTCCAACTCAGCAGGAATATGTGATTCGTTTCAAGATCGACTCCTACCGCAATGATTTGCCAGAGCTCTTCTTCTGGGCTGATGAATTCTCCACCCAGATTGATGTCTGTGGTCCTGATGGCTTTGTGATCGGACCAGACATTGAGGACAAACCACTGCCAGGAGCTGGACTCTTTGCCGCTGTCAGCACAACGGATGCAGAAGGACTCGACTTCAGCAACTTCAGTGAACCTGGCAAGTACTTCGTGCTGTTCCCAGCAGAAGATATAATTAACGGTGGTGTGGAGGGGACTCGTGACCTTATGCTCGTTGGCCCCCCAGGGGGCTCTTTCAGTCTGCAACTGGGAACCGGAATGAGCATTGCCGCTGTCAAGAGTAACAGTGGCACCTTCAGCTTGACGCAAGGCACCAACATCAATGGCATCTACGCGCTCTTGGGACAATCCCTCAGCAGTCTGCTGGGTACCAACTTCAACGGCAATAGCAGCTTCTTGCTGCAACCAGACACTTTTGGTGGGTTGGGAGGCCAGGTGCTGCTGCTCAAGGTCAGCAACAAGGAATACTGGCTGATCGAGTTGCACTACTTGGACGCAGGAATTGGCATTGTTGAGCTCTCCTTTGCAAAGGTCAGCGCCCAGGGGCGCGCAGAGATTCCAGAGGCTGGTTTTGAGCAAGGCCCAGTGGATACAGAAAAATCAGGAGGAATTGAAAATCACTTCCTGATGTATGGAGACGGTCTCTGCCTGACGGATAGCAGTACCTCAAGCACCTCCCTCACCTGTTCTGAGCAACTCAAATTTGCCTTTGATTTCGATGGTAGCGTTGCCAATATCAATGCAGGAGTCCATCTGCGCTACGCAGGAGATGACTTCTTTGAAAACATCGAGACTCTTAACGATCTGGGAGTCTACTTCAATGATGCCTCGTCCATTCCAGTTCGTCTGGATGGACGAGGTTCAACCAGTTTTGTCAAACTGAGCTATGAAAAGCAGAAACGCAGCTACAAGATGAGTTCAGAAGCCTCCTCTGCAACAGCTCTGAAGCACAACGATCTGATCGGGGTCTGTCTTTCCGGCAACATGAACAGCTCAGCCTGCCCGGACTATGTCTTCCGGGTGGTACGGATGGCTCCAGAAAATGATAACATGGCCAACATGTTTCTTGAGTTGCAGTCTATTCGTTTCAGTACACCGGCTCTGGGAGACGACTACCGCAAAAAAGTACTAGGTGAAAAGTCAGATTATCCCAACTCCAACTTCCCGGAACTCTATGACAATGGGACAATTGCCACAAAAGTAATCTTTGATGGGGATTACGATGGAGTGCCCTGGCTCTTTGATCCAAATGATGAGGATCCGAACATACCAGCTAGTCCAAGTTCTAGTAGTGATGAAAAAGCAGGTCCGCTTTCTGTCTCCCTTGTCAACAAGTACAGCTACTCCGATACAGATGGAGATGGAGTAGTTGAGGAAGGTGGAAGCGTAAAGCGTAAGAATCCACCTGCTGACAACTCCACCATCTACACAACCCGGTTGCTCATTGAGACTCATGATCTCTACCTTGGTGATGTGGACAACATCTCCTTGACCAATGCAGAGCTTGGCATGAATGACAGCGTGCTTGCGAACTGTCAGCCACCGATGCTGGAAACAGATGCATTAGGCAATGAGATCTTCACTGAGAGTACTTGTAAAGTGACCACTGAGACAGCCAGTGGACTCAAGGTAGCTCCGAGTCTGGCTTTTCAGTCCTATGAAGGTATTGGGATATTCCTGGCGCCTAAATCGAGTGTACTGACCAGCCTCAAGGGCAAGGAAATCAACTATCAGATCCACTTCCGCCCACCCCTGCAATTAGATGGGGTCACTCCATTCATGTGCGGTTCAGAAGCCTGTCCAGCCATGCCTCCTGCCAAGGGTAAGATCCGGATTCGAATTCCTGACAATCCAGTTGGGCCCTTCGAAAACATTAAGGTAACCTCCGGAACAGAAAAAGCTGAGCCCCAGGCTGCAGTAACCAGTGTGCAGAGCAGTAAGAGCATCAAGCTCTCTTCAAGCGCGGTCTCTCTAGCAGACGAATATGTCCTAGATGTCTCCTGTGCTGGCTTTGAGAACACCCAGCAAGCCTACTTCGAGCCTCCCTTCTCAAAGGCCTGGCACCTACCACCTGGGACCAACGCACCTTCTTTTGTGATTGAACCCGGAATAATCCCCAGTGGTGGAGGCCGCTCCTGTCAGTTCCGGATGATTGCCATGGGGGAAGATGACTTAGGCAACTCGATTGGGGCTACTTTGCACAGCTTCAACCTGAACCTGACCGGTGGATTTGCTGGTGTCGGTGGTGTTATTGATAGTTCGCTAAAGGTCAGTGGCTCACAAAATATCTGCGTCAATGCTGGAGGACTGTTGGAGGTTAGTAGTTGTGCCTCTCCTCTGTTGAGTGCCAAATTCGTTGGTGACAATTTCACCATCGATAACCTGACCGGAAGCATACAGCCTGGCAGCCAGATCAAGCTGCTAGCTGAAGGCTCACTGCAGGGAACACTCTCTGTCGGCAACGGCTGTGCTTACCTTGAGGGAGATCTGTTCAAAGATTCGTTTGAATGCAGTAAACCGGGAACTCCACTGCTCCGCTTCGTCGGTGGTGTACTCGAAAATTTGACCACAGTCCTCAAGGTCAATGGAGAAAACTACAGTGGTGCAGCCCTGCCCAGTTCAGGCTGGCATGAACTTCTCCTACAAAGTGGCCCCTCGATCTACAGAGTGATTATTGACATGTATCAAGATGGGAGTGGATTCCAGGCATATGCCATTGTGGAACAGGAGACCCCAACAGATCTGAACAATCTCAAAGGGGGCGATCGCTTCTATGTGGACGCGGGCAATGGCAAGTTCTTCGAGGTCGAAGTGCGCTTCGTCCGAGGTACTGAAGCCAAGCTTGAATTCTTCATGCCTCCCCCCCGCTACACACTGGCTGCAGGACCACTCAACCTTGGTGGCATCTTCGTGGGAACCGTTGCATACAGTGGGGCCAGCAATCTGACGATGACTTTGACTCCAGGAGACAATGTCTCTTTCATCGATCCTTTCACCCAACAGAAGAAAAATCCATTCCAGATCGACAATATCAGCCAAGATGGCTTCTTTGAGCTGCAGGTGACCGATACAAATCTCAAGCGCTCCATTCGAGTACTCTTTGATGTTCAAGCCCCAAACATCTTCGTCGAGTGGTTTGAAGATTATTCTTACACGGATAGTCCACCAACTGATGGAGGATCTGTCGGTCTCTTCGATGGTCCCCTCTTCAATGGCGAAAACCTCTGCTTCAACACAGCCTTCTACAATTTCTTCACAGCCAACAGTTGTAGTGGAGATGCGATTGATGTGCTACTGGCTGCCAATGACAACGTGAGCCTCTCGGACAACTGGACAGCGATTAACAATACGTCCTGCGTACTCGGATCATTCTGTAAGATCCAAAAGGCTGGAGGATCTGATAAGTTTGATCTGAGCATCGGTTTCTTCGACGCAGGAGAGGTCTATGTTTCTGTAATGCCACACTTCAATAGTCCTCCAGAAGTTAGTGCGTTGCAGACAGATGCTGTAAGAGGCCAAACCTCTCAGATCAATCTCAGCAGCAAGGTTTATGATCCAGACAACGATACTCTGCACTATGAGATTGATAATTCGTCAATGCTCGGATCTGCGATCCTGGACAATTCTTCATCGGGTCTGGTCAGCTACACAGCATCGAATACAGCAGGGCGTGACAACTTCAGCTTCCGGGTCACTGATAACATCAGCCTGAATCCAAGCCGCTGGGCTATCGTCCATATTGACGTGATTAACCCAGCCCCTGCCTACAACGTAGACAACTTCACAGCACGGGTGGATAACGGATCTACGATCACCACTAGTTGGGATCTCTTCCCTGACAATGGCTCCCAGGCCCCCGAGGGCTTCCTGCTGCTCTGTAGCAGTGCAGATAACATCACAGCTAGTGTGCCTCCGGATCGCACAGCTCTTGGACATGGGATGAACTACGATGCTTGTGGAGACGGGTTTGGGTATGTCTACCTTGACAACCACACCCATAATCTACACGGGGGGCATGCCATGCCAACCCAGTTCACATGGGATAACCTCATAAAGCACCAGCAGTACTTCTTTGGAATTTATTCTCTGACGAATAACTTCAACAACTTTAAGTATGTCAATTACTTCGATGGAGTTGGGGCAACTGACAACAAAACCACCAGCAATCCACCGGTCGCTCAAGATGTCTTCTTCGAGTTGGCGCTCGGGGACAACCTCACCAGAGTTCTATTTGATAATGTAACAGATCCTGATGGAGACCAATTCACCTTTGTGCTCGACAATCAATCTGCCAAGGGAGCAACCCTCATTCTCAATGATAATGTCACGGGCAACTTTACCTACATTGCTAATCGTGGTGCTGGGTTAGACAACTTCAGTTACCGAGCTATTGACAACTACAGTGCCGTCTCGCACCCAGCTATGGTGAGATTGGCTGTGGTCCAGATTGCACAAGCCCCTGCCTACAACGTAGACAACTTCACAGCACGGGTGGATAACGGATCTACGATCAACACTAGTTGGGATCTCTTCCCTGACAATGGCTCCCAGGCCCCCGAGGGCTTCCTGCTGCTCTGTAGCAGTGCAGATAACATCACAGCTAGTGTGCCTCCGGATCGCACAGCTCTTGGACATGGGATGAACTACGATGCTTGTGGAGACGGGTTTGGGTATGTCTACCTTGACAACCACACCCATAATCTACACGGGGGGCATGCCATGCCAACCCAGTTCACATGGGATAACCTCACAAAGCACCAGCAGTACTTCTTTGGAATTTATTCTCTGACGAATAACTTCAACAACTTTAAGTATGTCAATTACTTCGATGGAGTTGGGGCAACTGACAATGTGACGACGAATACTGCACCATTTGCTGCGAACTTAAGCAGAACTTTCGGCAAAAATCTGGGAGATAATAGCACAGCTGATAACATCACTTTACCCGCTAGTGATGCGGATGGGGACAGCCTGATCTTCACCGTCCTTAAATTCCCAGATAATGGTACACTGGAAATGTTAGACAACCAGACCGGCCTGGTTCGTTATACTCCTGCTGACAACTTCACAGGACCAGACAACTTCACCTTTCGTGTCACTGACAACTACAGTGCTGTTTCAAATGTAGGAATAATCTTTATTGAAGTAACTGAGGGAGGACTTGCACCAGAACCGGCCTACAACGTCGATAATTTCACAGTTACTGTAGATAATAGCAGCACCATCACCACCACTTGGAATTTGTTTACTGGGCTAGGTGGACAGACACCCGAGGGCTTTCTTTTGCTTTGTAGTGGAAGCGACAATCTGACAATACCAACAGACAATATTAGTTATGCTGAGGACAATCAGTGTGCTGATGGAAGCGGTGCAGTCAACTTAAATAATAGCTCGACACAATTCACTTGGTTTGGGCTTAATGACAACCAGACCTACTACTTTTCCATCCACTCCTTCACGAATAGTGGATCCAATATCAACTACTTCAGAGGTGGCAATCTACAATCCGATAATGGCACCACTCCTGTCGCTTCCGGAGGAGGTGGAACTCCTCAAGTTGTTACTGCGTCGTCTATGTGCACCCGACCAATGGCAGATTCAGTGCTCTCGCCACAGTTTCGCTATACAGTGAGTTCGCCAAGTGAGAATGCAACTACAATCCAAATCAGTGCACCAAATAGTGCTCCTGGAAAAATTGTGGTTGATACACTTCATCAGATTCCTTCAGGAAGTAACATTACTTATAGTCTAGCCTTCAGTGACAAAGATAATACAACAGGGATCGGTTACAAAAGATACTGGGATGAATCAGGAAAGATTACAATTGTGCTACATAGTGGAACTTATACTAGCAACAACTCAAATGATTTAAATCCTGTTGGCTCAGGACAGACTTGGCAGATTGGTTTTGATCTAAAAGACAACAGTAGTCAAACCTTAGGGCGTTTCCATGACAATATTACTGTGGGAACTTCAGCTACGCCTACATCTCCCTTAGAAATTTGGGTAGAAGATTTGGGAACCGATAACATCACACTGAATTGGTGTAGTAGTCCAGATGCACAAGACTATGTTGTCACTTTTGATAACGGCTCTGCCCCCCAAACGATCATCGTGGGTGATAACACCACAACCATTACAGGCTTGAGCCAAACAAACTACGATTTCCGGGTACAATCCAGAAACAGCAGTGGATTACGTAGCCACAGTACAGTACCTGTAGAAGCAACACCCTCAGCCAGCCCAACTCTTGATCTATGGATTGAGAACGTCACCCTCAATCAGGCTGTTCAAATTCCACTAGATTCGAACAATATGAATACACCCTTAATTGCAGGCAAGCCCGGTCGATTAAGAGTATTCATTGGCATGACTGGCAACGTTGATGGCTTTCCTGCCCTCGTCCGTTTGGAAGGTACTAACAGTTCTGGAGCGCTTCCTATTATCGAATCAGAATTTTCTGTAAGGAATACACCTAAAGATCAAGCAGAGGAATTTTATCACCCTGTCGATTTTGACTTACCAAGTGAATACCGCGACAATGTTACCATCACCCTAACACTGGATCCAGACAACAGCACTATTGATTCAAATAGAGCTAACAATACATACATCAAAACTCTGAATTATGTCCAAGCTCCTACTTTAAAAATTCGATTCATTCCTGTCAAAGTTTCTGGGGCCAATAATACAGCACTGGAATTGATTACTTCAGAAACTGACAATAAAACTTTAAATTCGCTGATTGACTACCATCGTGCAATGTACCCAAATGCTATTGTTGACGCCTCTTTTGTGACAGAAAAAACAATTACAACAGATAATATTAACTTAGCCTTATCTGATGTAGAAGCTCATCGACAGCAATTGATTAATTACGGTGGTGACAATGATAGTTACTACTATGGCTTATGGACAGGGGGGCTTGCTTCATTTCCAGGTGGAATAGCAGGTCTTGCGGACAGACCGAGCAGTGTAGATTATATTTCCGATGTAGGCTGGTCTGGTATTGGAGTTGTGTTTGAACAATATATTCTAAGTACTACAGCTCATGAACTCGGGCATATGACAAGTCTTCCTCATATTGAATGTAATAATGAGACCAATGAGCCTGCTCAACCACAGGCATCTGGTATAGACGATTTTTATCCCTACAATAGCTCGTCGATTGGAAATGGTTCTACAGATAACACAACAGGTGGCGGAGATGACTTCGGTCGAATTGGAAAAGTAGGTTATGACTTTAGGAATGGAAATTATGTTTCCAAAACACTTTATCACGACATTATGAGCTATTGCACAAGACAATGGATTTCTGATTATCACTATAAAAAATTATATGACTTCCAACAACAATTGGACAACTACTTCCATCCTGGATCTTCTCCTTTGATCGTAGGAAATGAATCTTCAATTTCTAATCCCTATGTTAGAAAAGTTGCCAGAACTCTCTCCTCTCAAAACCCTGTTTCAAACAAAGTCACTTACTTTAATGGTATTGTTCAAACAGATGGATCATTTCGGGTATTGAATACTTCTTTCCTTACAAGAAAAATTATACCTCTCGTAACCGGTGAATATGAATACGTTGTTCAAACTGCAGATGGAGAAATTTATCGAGGTTTTTTCTTAACGACAGAAAGGGATCATTCTAGTAACCGAGGATTTAGCTTCTTAGTACCAACTCAGAAAGCCTTGCGATCTCTACAGGTCTTCAGCACTAGTGATGGTCAAGAAGTTTTCAATCAGGATTATGGTGCTGCTAGCGCGCTGCTAGTGCCAACTCAATTAGAAAGATTGAGCAACACCTCTTGGAAAATTCCTGCCACTAAGCAAGGCAAGCGTATTGTAGCGCGTGTAAGCCCAACTAGAGCCTTATTATTATCAGATCCAGATGAAGAATCTGTAATTATTGAAGGAAATGTTGGGGACCAGATTGAAATTCAATACCAAACCCCTGGCAAAGTTGTGAAGTTCAATATCGAACTGCGCTAATAGTAGTACATATCCCTTAGATCTAAATTTCTGGGGTTGGCGCAGTTGCGTCGTTTACACAAATGAAGTAATCTCCGAAATTTGGAGAACTAACGATGCAATGTCCTCACTGTGCTCATCCTGACTCTATTCGCTATGGCACCAGCCGGGGTGTCCAACGCTACCGTTGCCAAGCCTGCCGACGGATCTTTCAAACGCTACGACGAGGCAAAGATCCAGCCCTCAAGCAACAGGCCTGTCAACTCTATCTCGAAGGGATGGGGATGCGAGCCATCGGCCGCGTTCTCAACATCCATCACAAGACGGTCTCTCGCTGGTTGGTACAAGCTGCCCAAGCACTCCCAGAAAACTCACCACAAACCGAAGCCTGCTCCTTCATCGAAATCGATGAACTCTGCACGTTCATCGCTAAAAAAAATCTCAATGTTGGCTCTGGCTAGCGGGGGACTCCATCTTTGGCAAGGTCCTCGGCTTTGTCTGTGGAAGAAGGACGATCAAAACCGCTAAGGTTCTTTGGCAGCAGATCAAGCACCTGCCGACGATGGGTTATGGCACGGATATGCTGAAGAGCTACGAAAATTTCATTCCACACGCCAAGCATTACGCAGGAAAGACCTTCACCACACAAATCGAATCACTCAACTGCCGACTCAGGCATTATTTAGCAAGGCTCCATCGCAAAACGCTTTGCTACAGCAAATCAAAAACGATGTTGGAAATTTCTTTGAAACTGCTCATCCATAAACTAAACAACCCTTAAGCTCCAACGCCAAATTTCTGAGGGATAGTTGTTTTATTTTCACCGACGATTAGAACTAGAGGATTGGTTTGACCTTCATCTTCTTTTATTTCTGGCAGATCTTCTAAAAGCTTCATTTTAACTTCCACCTCTCTACATTCGTATACACCTATCTATTTCATCCTGCCTTCTTGAGAAACTTGACTACCCTTGCCTGATCAGTAATTTTGCAAAGAAAGAAATTTTTGGACTGACCAAGAGGGTATGAAGCATCTCCGTCTCAACACAGTCCCCCCTTAAACAAACAAAACCAAAAAGGAATCTATGCTTGAACAGGGACAACTCGAAAGCTGGGACCGGGAGAGTTTTTTTCACCCGAACACCCACCTCGGTCAATTTGTACGCAAAGAGGCCCCCCAGGTCGTGATGACTGGTGGCGAAGGGGTTTATGTTTACGATAGCAATGGTAATAAATTGCTCGATGGCTTTGCCGGGCTGTATTGTGTCAACATTGGCTACGGACGTCAGCCAGTGATCGACGCGATCAGTAAACAGGCTCAAGAGTTAGCCTATTATCACGCCTACTTTGGTCATGGTACCGAAGCGAGCATTACTCTTTCCAAGATGGTGTTGGAGCGGGCTCCCAAGCACATGAGTAAGATCTACTTTGGAGTCTCTGGATCAGATGCAAATGACACCAACATCAAGCTAACCTGGAACTATCAGAATATTCTAGGGCGTCCGCAGAAGAAGAAGATCATCTCACGCTGGCGGGCCTACCATGGTTCTGGCTTGATGAGTGGCTCGCTGACTGGTTTGGATGCATTTCACAAGAAATTTGACCTACCCCTGCCGATGGTCAAACACACCACAGCTCCCTACTACTATCACCGACCGGCTGAGTTGGAAAATTTAAGTGAAGAAGAATTCAGCGCCCACTGTGCCAAGGAACTGGAAGAGCTGATTGCAAGTGAAGGAGCCGACACAATCGCGGCAATGGTGGCCGAACCTGCTTTGGGTACCGGTGGACTGGTGCCTCCTCCCAAGGGTTACTGGGAAGCCATTACGCCCATTCTCAAGCGACACGATATCCTGCTGATTGCCGATGAGGTCGTCACCGGCTTTGGTCGGCTAGGTTCGATGTTCGCCAGTCCCTTCTACGACCTTGAACCTGACTTCATGACCATCGCCAAGGGGGTAACTAGCGCTTACCTGCCCCTTTCCGGTTCAATCATCTCTAGAAAAGTCTACGATGTCCTGATGCAGGGAACTGACGAGAATGGACCCATCGGACACGGCTGGACCTACTCTGCCCATCCGATTTGTGCAGCCGCTGGAGTGGCTAACCTGAAGCTGATTGACGAGATGAACATCGTTGCTAATACTGCTGAAGTTGGCCCCTATTTGTTGAAGGAGCTACAATCAGCGCTGGGTGATCATCCAAATGTGGGGGAAATTCGCGGAGAAGGCTTGCTCACAGCCGTCGAGCTGGTTGAAGAAAGATCTGGACGGAAGTTCTTTGATCCCTCGAAAAAAGTGGGGCCAACACTTGCGACCAAGATCCGAGAAAATAGTGTGATCGTCCGTGCGATGGCCCAGGGAGATATCCTCGGAATGGCTCCACCGCTGTGCCTTAATCGAGAAGAAGCAGATATAATCGTCAAAGCCATCCATCAAGCGGTGACCAACTACTTTTGAACCCACTCCCTAATAACCTAACCTACAAATGCCCTCCCAAAAAATTACCGCTAGTACTATGCCTTTAATAAACTAAAAAATTCTGACCTGCCAAGCACCTTAAGCTTGGTTCCTCTGCAAGTGCAGATTTAATTATTATTATTCGTTTTTTGTGGGTATGAAATTCTCTGCTCACCGTTTCCAATCTTTTCTTTCTCAACGAGTGAATCAATGGCTGAGATTTCATGGCGAGGATTGATCGTTAACACGGAAGGTGAGTTGCCCCAAGTAGGCAACAAGGCACCAGACTTTACACTGGCCGCACAAGATCTGAGTGATCTTCATCTCAGTGACTTCACTGGAAAAAACCTTATTCTGAACGTATTCCCCAGTATCGATACTAAAACGTGTGCCACGTCTGTTCGCACCTTCAACGTTAAGGCTGCTAATCAAGCCAATACTGTGGTTCTCTGCGTTTCTATGGACTTGCCCCAAGCGCAAGCTCGCTTCTGTGGCGCAGAAAATATCGAGAATGTTCAAACGGGTTCAGCATTCCGTTCACCAAATTTTGGGGTGGACTACGGGGTCATCATTAAAGATAGCTTCAGACGCGGTTTGATGGCTCGAGCCATTGTGGTGATCGATAGCAATGGTATCATCAGGCACAATGAGTTAGTTCCCGAAGTTGCTCAACAACCTAATTACGACGACGCCTTGGCTGCTGCCTCTTGAGTTTAAAGAGTCACTACTGACATTTGAAAAGATCAGAGGGTTGTGTTCGGAATTCTCTCCTCTAATTTGAGAGTAGATTCTCTCTTCTCCTAGTTGAGAGATACTATTTTCGTTACTGTTTTTTAGAAAGTACCGCCCAATTCCTACCTAGACACATATTAATAACTACAAACAACACTTGCTGCACTAAATTTTATTGGAATGATTGAGTCATGTTACAATCAGTTGAACTGACCTTCACGATCTCACCAATTTGCTTGCCAAGACTTGTGATATATCTAAAACTATACTCAATATCTTTAACAAGATTGACAAAAAGTCATTCAGCAAATTAAAGATAAATTTATCTAGAGTCTTTACCTAAAACTTATGAAAAGGGGTGTTTATGAAAACTGCTGAATCAGCTTTGGCCGCTGCAAACGCAGTAGTACCAAGAATCAGTGTTGCTGATGGAATCCAAAAGCATGCTGACGGAAATAGTGTTTTTATAGATGTGCGAGATGGCCTTGAAATTCAAGAAACAGGTACTATTCAAGGTGCTCTGAAAATACCAAGAGGATTCATTGAGTTTGCTGCTGACTCAAGTACTCCCCACCATGAAGCAAAACTACAGAAAGATGCTCAGATTGTCCTAGTATGCGGCGTTGGTGGCATGGCAGCTTTGACAGGGCACACTCTTGTAGAGATGGGCTTCAAGAACGTCTGCAATGTTGGCGGATTCCCTGATTGGAAGGAGAACGGTGGGCCTGTTGGGGTCTAAGTCCTATCAAGGCATTTTTGGTAATATATTTTACTGAGGGCATAGATTTTGGTCACTTTGACTGTCCTTGTATCTAACTGCGGTAGCTCCGATTTGATCAAAATCTATTGCTCGACACGCAATTAGCAAAATGAACAGTATAATTGTTGGGCCTACACCAGGCAGCTAAACTTATTTGGAGTATTACAGCAGGATTAACTAATTTTTCAAATTACGCTCTGCAGTTTAAATTCTGCCACAATTTTCAGTGAAACGGAGAAAACACTCTTTGGGTGATATTTCATGAAAATAGTGAACACCAACCTGCCACAGTTGCAGATTCACAAATCTGCAGTTCAGAAATTAAAAACATATTCTGGGCTAGGGGGCCGCTCCAAAGTCATATTGTCAGATGATTTTTTGCTGTCTGAAGAGCACCCGACGCTCATAAGGCTTAAACACAAACTTGATAAAATCACTATTTTTCGCAGACGGTAATAATTGCGCTGCATGTTAGTTTATCTCAATTAATAAGACGGTGGAGTAGCAAGTCGGCCTGATCGTTCCACACTGCTCGATTTGATATTCACCCAGATTGATGAACCTGTTTTGGACAAAGCTTCATCGCTACTCAGCAACGTTAAATCAGCTGCCTGATTGATCTCGTTCGCCAAACTTGCACTAGTTGTGTAAACTTTCCATCCACCGCCATTTTTAATCCAGATAGTTTCGAAATTACTGTTTGCATAAGCTATGTCTCCAACTAATTCCCCCTGGTTACCTGCAGAGAGCAAGTGCCAACCTGCTTCAAGTTTAGATATTTCACTTTTGATGCTAAGATCTCTGCCGTCAGCGAGCAACACCTCAGAAGATGAATTATCCGAGGAGTAAACAAACATACCATCTATGGTAGCTGGTGTAGATAAACTTGAAACATCTTTATCCGCCTTCAAAGCTGCCCGAACATTGCTATCTACCGAGTATGCCTGCCAGGAACCTGTTGCATTGCTGTAGGTCCAGACTGAGTGAACTTGAGCGAAGTCGACTTCTAGATCGGCTAGAGTTCGTGAACTTTGAACTGGAGGAGTCACGTAGTTCCCCCCAGGGATAAGGTCTAATTGTACAGCATCGTTTTTTATCTCCACAGGACTACTTGGAAGTAAGTCTGTGTCGGCGCTGCCTTGTTTGATTCTGGCTGAGCCCTCAAGAAGTGTAAACTCAGTGGATGCCTCCGTTAGTTTCCGAGAAAAGCGGAATTTTGCGTCACTGCTTTGGTTATAAATGAGTACTTCCTTGCCAGCTATAGTTCTTCCAATGAAGGATTCGGTCTCAGAGGCATTGCTGCTTCTGCTAGATTGGTCAGCGGTTGGAGGAGTGAGTTCAGAAGTTGTTACCTCCACTTGAGGAACACCGTCGTTACCAGTCACCACTGCGACATCACCAGAAACAGAAGGCAACACTGCAGGTGCAATGCCTTCAACAGAAGGCAGTTTTGGAGAGGTTTTACCCGATGAGCTAATTGGTATTATTATTTGTAGCGGAGGTCCACCGCTTGGCGGTACGTAAGGAGGTGGCGTAATTGTAACTCCGCCCATTGCTGTTGGAGCTGCAGCTGTGCCAGTTGGACTGACAACGCTTGCTTTCACGCCTCCTGCGCTTACTGTCGCTTCTAATCCAGTATCGCTGACCTTCAACTGTTGAGCGACTGCTGATTCACCATCTCCGAAAGAAGCAAGGCTTTCCATGGAGCCGTCTTCATTCATCTTCACTTCTACCACAACTCTTGTCGCATCAGGCTCGTTGTTAGTTTCAACAGCTTTAGGAGCGGTGAATCCGGTAATTTCTCCTGTCACGCTTTTGAAAGCAGCCTTGACACCCTCACTGGTTATCTCTTGCTCAGCTGTTGCTCCGCTGGCGGTGGCAACCTTGACTACAAGCCCCCCTGCAGAAGCTTCAATTATAGCATTGGTGGGCGCATTAGCCTGTATCTGATTGCCATCTGTGCTGACCACTACAACAGCTTTAGTACCGTCATCATTTGCTACCACTGCTCCCGTTGTATCACCAGAAAGTTTTACGGCTTCTCCTGATGATACAGTAACGCCTGCTTCTGCTACAGGTGCATCAGATGCCAACTGAGGTATTTCAACTTTTGGAGGTGCCACTACAACTGGCGTCTCTACAACTGGCGTCTCTACAACTGG
>JACLAC010023176.1_pt1 | contig 16696 bp, 12 predicted proteins | sample 8027881 | NCBI WGS metagenome assembly JACLAC01 (sample SAMN15725517, study PRJNA655200) | protist metagenome | isolation source: fluorescence activated cell sorting (FACS) single amplified genomes of... | place: Spain: Blaines Bay Microbial Observatory, Mediterranean Sea | collected 2016-01-19
CCATTTCCGAGACAGAGGGAAGCCAATCCACCGATTCCAAGAGCGATTCCGAACAGATGGGTGAATTCAGTGAGTAGAAATTGTCCTCTTGCGGCTTGGAGGATTTGCTCGATTGTTCGGCTTTGGGTTCAGACAATGCTTTCGCATCAAGTGTCAACAAGTATTTTAGTCCGTCTAATGCTCGCGGGATCCCTTCATTCTGTCCTTCCTTTGGAACAGTGGAACGACGAAAGCTTGACCGAAGGGATGTGCGGAGCGTTTCGGGGTCTTTTATGAGAGCATCCCCAACCCACTGATCGAGGTGCACCAGGGATGTATTCGGAGGAATCCGCTGACTTTCTCGGAAGAGTTTCCGATAAAGGCTCTTTGCAAGTGCCCTTTGCCTGGTCGCTGGTGTCAATGGAATTGGTGTCACCATTGTTTCACGTGGAATGTGGAATTCTACCAAAAACTAGTAAACTGAAAGAGAATATATCTGTCAGCCCGTAGCAAAGTGTGACTTTGAAAGACTCGTTTGTCTTGGTACGTAATGCTTTGGTTCAATAGACTTTCATCCTAGTAACACCATTCCTGAAGTGTGCCGACTGACAATTTGTAAGGGTGGTGTCGAAAACGAATGTTTTTCTTCCACTTTGACATCGAAAGAATTTCGACGAAATCATTGATGGACAGAATTTGGAGATAGAATCCAATCCCGCATGATTGGAATGAGATTGTGCATTATTTTTGCACCACAGCGCAGGAAAATCCCACCAAAAGTAATCGATCTAGTCAATTTTGAGAAGAGTCTCTTGGAAGCTCTTTTTCCATCATCCCCCACTTCTCCGCCGTGTAAAATGCGCGTGATTGCTAGAGAAAATGAAAAGCAAACATATTCGAAGGCCTCTCCTTCTTAGTTTTCGTAGCAGTTGTAAAAAGGTCTTCGCAGCGGCCGCGAAGCGCGAGACAAGATACAAAAGAAACACTGGAATCGAAGCACCAAGGCGATGCAAACTCCTCGTATCCCCAAAAAGTCAGGGTCTCGCTTCGACGAGTCCCCAATGGTTGCTCTCTTGTACACAGAATCAATCCCGAGGGCTTCCTACGAGCAATGGTTGGTGGAGAAAAACAGACGATTGTCCCCCATCAAACCAGCTGGATCCTCCGGCTTAGCGGACATGGATACTCCAACAAAGAAACGGCATGACATCGGGTATCTCTGCGAGAATCTGGAATCGTGGGTTACTGAGCTGAATAAACCCAAAAATTTCGGTGGGAGTGAATTCACTTTTCTTCCTTCATTGGCTCAGGTTCGAGGTATTGAGGCTATCCCCAACCCCAACCTTTCACTTACGGGCCCTTTCACCATGAACTACAACCGACATGGCCTCAAATGGCGCTCCGATGTCCGAACATGCGGCCACATAGACAAGGGGGTGGCCTGGACAAACGTCGTGATCCATTTGCCCAACGACGGATTCTTTTACGTCGAAGAAAGTCTTCTCCCAGTTGTTGCCTCGAATCGTCGCAATGAACGCCACATGAATACTTGCAGCGAAGGTTGGGCATATCTTGACCAACAGATTTGGCCCAAGCTGGCTCCCTTTGAGGATTTTGCTCGTGATTGGTTTGGCTATGGTCCGTCCAAAAAGCTCCAACGTCAAATTATGTACCATGACACCTCGAACCGCCTGGACATATCTGTTCGCTGCCCTGAACTTCGCATTGGGGTCGACTTCGTATTTGAACCTAGCTATCCCGTTCCAGAAGTACCAGACGACTTTTGGTTTTAAGCCGTCAATGACAATTGATGATGCTCAAATGAATTCGTCTCGGGGAAGAGTAGATGCTTGACAAATTCAGCACCATAGAGGCGGACTTGCTGAAAGAGAAGGGTCTTGCGGCAAAGATGTGAAGCGTCTCGCCTCCAATATTCCATGCAAATAGTTCCAATAGGAATTGAAAGTGATGCAGTTGACGCCTCAGCTGCAGTGGCAGAAACTTTCTCCGCCCGCCGCCATCCCAAGGCGGTTCTGTCCTCTAGCTAGTACTAGTAGTTACTTTTAGAAGTACTTATTTGTAATAGCTAAAGCCTTTCAATCACGATCGCTGCCTAATTTTTTACAAAGAACACTAGTGATTAAAACCTGTGCGTCGCCACTACAAATCTCAGTCTGCAGCCATTGCTTGGCTTGCTGAGGCGAAACCTGCTACAAAAAAAAACTTGGAAATCAATAAACTTGTTGGAATCCAATCCCGCATGATTGGATGAGATTGTGAGAGACTAACTCTGCTCCTTTATCGCGCGATGAACAATGCCGCGCGATGCTACCCCGGAGAGGCACGGCAGCGAAGTTGCCATGGCGTTAGTAAGCGATTTTATGTGGTAGATAAAACCTCCGTTGCTTTACTGCACATGCATCACCGTGGTTGGATTTCCTCCTCTTCCATCAAATGCCTTCCATTGCACTCAAGGCCAATCTACCAGCCCCGACATCCTTGCATCGATCAACGGATTGCACAAACTGCTAGACATACAATCAAGGATTGGAATCGAAAATCGTTTTGTGGCTGTATTCGTGGAGCTCATTATAGAAAAAGGAAACACAAACACAAAGCGTGGGGGATTTTGTGTTGTTTTGATCGGAAGTTTGGATCCTAATCGAAGAAGAGACAGGCGTTAGCACTATTTTGAGAGGAGAATCCATCGTTGGAAGATTGAGATTGCGTTGAAGTAGCAAATATTGGAATTTTGATTCATCCTGCAGTTCCAAGAGTATGGGGAATAGATAAAAATTGCTCAAGGAATTGCAACAAGAGACACACACATCAAGAAAGCTTGGACGGAGGTCGAGGGTTGTGACTGTTACAAAGTATCTACACCAGCTGCTTCGAAAAACAAACTAAATCAAGCAATTTTAAACGACGAAAGGCCACCAAACAACAGAAAAAATATACCATGAGTGAACGAATGATAGAACTCCAGCGGGCCAAGCTCGGTTTGCCACCGGCAGGTGGAACGCCGACGATAAGCTCACCGCAAGCGCCAACGGGGGCAAATACTTCGTCAACCAGCAATGCGACAGCTGTGCAGCAAGCATCACCGACGGAGGTGGCTAAGGCCACGTTGCTATCGGAAGATGCTCAAATGGAACGATTCATCAATCGCTTACAGAGACGTGACCGGAAACTGGCAAAATCCCATCACCACCATTCCAATTCGACGCCCGCCAGCAGTGGACCGACTGTGCCCAATGCCCTTTCACGCCGCATACTACAGCGACAGGGAGTGGGATATCTCGACGAGGCAGTTGCATCGGTGGTTTCCGCTTCCGCCGATCGATTTTTGGCTACCGTCTTACAACAGTCGATCGCCTGCCGGGACCTAAGACTCAAGGGTGCAGCAATGAGCCGAGAGGCTGCCAAGCAGCGAAAACGACACATGGATGACTATGATGCAGACGCCGATGATCGAAAACGGCGGAAAGACTCCATCATAAAGGCTCGCGAAGATATTGCAAAGTTCACCATCGAGGCGGCCGAACCAACCAAAAAGGTCGCTGCAACCGCCTCTGCTGCCGGGAAAAATACCACCAAGAAGAAAAGGGTCACCAAAAAACAAGCCGCTGCTTCTAAGACGATAGATCCTGCTATGGAGAAACTCGCAATGGAAGCCTCGGAAGACGAATACGACTCGATCGACGAAGAGGAAGAGTATTACCAAGAAAACGTAGACGTTGCTACCAGGGAACGCACCAAGTTAAAAAAGTCTGGGGTCAACAATGACGAAGAGGAAGAGGAAGATGAAGATAGTGATGACGAAGATGATACTCTGTTACTGCGAGATATTGTTCGCCCTCTCGAGGCATGGAACTTTCATCTTAATGGAAAAATAGCTATAGAGACCGATTACGAAAACGACGAATTCGAGGAGACGGAAGAAGCAGAAGACGACGCGAACAGCAAGGCGGATCAAAGCGTCTCGAGCGCACACAAGGAGCAACAAGCAGAAGACAAAGACAACGAAGTGTCTAGTACTACTGTGAAGGGAACAGATGAAAGCAAACCAAAGGCCAAGGAGAAGACACAAGGCGATGCATCGACGAATGGAGCTAAAAACGGTGCTTTGAAAAAGACAACTGCATCGGCGTCGGCACCTGATGCAACGAGCAATCCACCATCAGCGTCATGACGTGTTTGAGGAATATAGGAAAAAATAACTACTTCTGGAAGGAGGGTCTTCTTTTGGCCGGTGGATATGATTTTCGCCCGAATCTCTCGGAAAGGAACACTGCTGTTTTTGTTCCGAAGAGTTACCCCGAAAGTTTTATTTTGTTACAAAAGACTTTTCATGAAGCTTAAGCAAAGCATCCGAATATTGTAGACACCCAGAACAATTATCTTTGTGTAGTATTTCATTTTTCAAAGTGTATTCCTACCATCGCAATTTCCTACATTAAAAAATGTGTATACAAATAATACATATTGGCTAGTATGCTTACTGCAATGATACCTGAGGCATCGTTTCTTTAGCCAAGCTCTTTTCTCCACAAAATTATTTCTTGTTGCTTGAAATACCGGCGATCCTCCTCGTCCACCAAAACGAGATTCAAAAAGTACCGGACCGAAAATCGGTTGTTTACGGATCCGTAGGTGGGCGTCAGATCCGCGGGGATTCCCTTGAGGGAAAGCTTGACGGGAATGACTTCTCCCTTGACGGGCGCCCCGTCCATAATCTCGTACTTGACCAAAGTCTGCGTTTCGGTAAAGACATTCCCGCTGTCGTTACTGCCGTTGGGGTTGCTGGGTGCCTGGGCACTTCCTCCGGTACTCACCGAGGCCACACGGTCGCCGCTCGTCTCCCGTCGAATGACCGCCAGTTCCATGTGCTTGATCTTGATGCGGACCAACAAGAAGTGAATTTTCCCCAATATAGTGTCCTGCAAGTGATAGACACGCTTTTGGTATTCGAATTCAATGTGCAAACACTCTTCGATTCCGACCTCCATCTTGATGGCCTCGTTTTGCTGGGGGGCATTTCCCAGGACCTGAACCCAGATGTCGTGTTCCTTTTGGAGCGGCGGAAGAAACTTTCGTTCCAAGACGACCTTGACAAAGTATCTTACCGACACGTTGCGACCCCGATAGGATTCGTGTTGTTTGTCCATGTTGCGGAAAAAGAAGGGAAGTTCCAAGTTTTGATATAGAATTCCCGGTGGGGCCAGTTCTTTGGAGAGTGAGACAAAATCGTAGTGGGGTCGTCCCTCGTTAATGCCCATGCTCATGTCGATGCGACCAATGAACTGAATCTTAATGCCTAGGTGCTCCACCTTTTTTCCGGGTGCTAGATAAAGGCTAACAATCCCACTCACATCCTGGTGTTGCTCGTAAGCAAAGAGGGCCGTTTCCTGCATTCCCTGTTGTGCATGCATAATGGGTGCGACAGATGCCTGTCCCCTCCCACTGTTGGGGTGTTTGACCCGCCAAAAGGGATTCTTTTGGAGCTTCCTATCATAAAAATAAAATGATGTCAGCATGGTTTTGAAAAAAGAGGGAGACATACAGCGAAATCAATTGTTTTGTTCACATACCAGTTTGGGTAGTGGTCCATTCGAGCAATCGCATTCGGCGCTTGTCTTTGTTCTGCGGTGGGAGTACTCCGAATTAGGATCTTGACTCCCCCGGCGCCACTAATGGCGTTGAAAAATCCACCCTAATAGAATTTCATGGAACAAAAGACAGTGAGAAGGCAGCGAACGTTTGGGGAGGTGCAAAGCCGTAATATTCGTCCGCATCTTTTGTAATGCCTGTTGCATATCAGAGGCATCTCTTTACTGGTTGAAAAACAGGAAACGATGACTTACCACATCCATTGTCGATAGGTGAATAAATAGATTGCTTCAAGAGAATCTGTTGTCGATGGAGTTGCTTTCGATAGAAGTTGGGTGCGATTCCGATCTGAGCGTTGTCTACGATTCAACTGTTGAAAAAAGACACGAAGACTCTTCGTATTGTTCACGTCAAGGCCAGTTTCACGATATGTTCCGTTGTGCTCCATATCCAAGACTCGAATAACGAATGAAACATTATAAAGGGTTCGGGTTATAAGCACACTGTCAGCGAACCATTCTAAATTCTCCCTTTTCATTCGATTCTCATTGATTCAAATCGGAAATCCTTCAACCGAATTTTTTTGGGAAACTTACACTCATCCATTCTTTTCATCAACCTTTCTTGCAGTTGACATTCCTCTTTTGACATTTGCATGAGATTGGTCACCACTACTCGCAAGCAAATCATTACTTACAACCATCTCGGGAACCATGAGATCTATTAGTGCTTCCGCAAGGAGGACATTAGCGATTTCCCGTCGGAAAAACTGGACCCGATCGTATCAACCCAGTAGCGGCGAGGATGTGGGAGAAGGGATCGATACTCAAGGATCACCTCGGACGCACATGGGAGGCATTCATCCACCATGTGAAACTCCCTTTCATGTCAGAATAAATCACCGTAATTTGTGGCTGGAAAAGACTGCTATCCGCTCACAGGCAATCTCGAAGTTGTATTCGAACCAACAATCGAGAACACTTTTTTCCTTTTTGCAAAATGACAAGTACGACGACGAGACGGACAACGACACGTCAAAGACGAAACTTTCTATGCCGTCTCGACAATCCAAAGACGATCGGACACACCAGCAAATGGAAGAAGCCCAACAACTCAAATACCAAGTCCAAACGACCAAACAGCAAATGCACCAACTCTTGGACAGCCCCATTGGGTCCTTTCCCTGGTCGGAACTCCAACCCCTCTTGCTGACACTCTGTGAGGACCTCACGATACGATATGCGTTTGATCTGTTGGATCGTGCAGCCAAGGAACCAGATGCCGGTGCAAAATTGACGCACGAAATGGTCTATCTTGTCGTACAACAATGGCTCAGTGCCTACATTGAGCAGAAAAAGAACGTTGACAAACCACATTACAACAACCATTCACACCATCGAAACCACGGCCACCAACAAAACAATAAGGACAAGGAGGAATCCAAAAAGCTACGAATGCTCTCTCCACTCAATGTATGGAAACGAGTTCAAAATTATCAAACCAAGGGTATTCCTCTCGAGTCTCCGACCTATCACAAAATTATGGAGGGAACGACACATGTCAAGTCCAAGATCTTCAACAACCCAAATGGTCCATTGCTCGCCGAAACCATACTCGACAAAATGATGCAGGAAAGCAAGCACAAAAACCCGTTGATCCGACCGTCGGCATATCCATTCACGGTGGCTATGCTTTCCTGGGAACAGGCTGCCGCCTATTCTACCATGGAAGCCAGCAAGGAGGCACCCCAGCGGGCCCTGGCACTCTTGAACAAGCTCAAGTCTCTTTACAATTCCGGATGGGGAAACGAATTCATGCCCGACAAGAATGCCTACCGTCGAGTCATGAACATTTTTGCGCATCGGGGGGATGGCGACCAGGTCGAGGCATTGCTGGAAGACTTGTACGCTCTGTATCTGGATCACTACGAGCAAGGGCACGAGAATAGCCATCTATTGATGCCCACGACACCATTCTTTTCGCTGGTGCTGTATTCGTGGTCCAAGTCCCGAGATCCGGATGCCGCCGAACGGGCAGAAGCTATACTCGAGCACATGCTCGAGATGGAAGAGCGCGGAGACATTCCCAACCTCAAGGTCCAGAGCAACTTTTTCAATATTGTCATGGTTTGCTGGTCCAAGCAACGGACGCTCGAATCGGCAGCCAAGGTTCAATCCACCTTTGATCGCCTGGTTGAGTTTTCCAAGACCGATCCTACCAAACAACCCGTTGGAGCTTCCTATATGGCGCTCATCAAAACCTGGTCTCGCTTCGATCCAGCCAAGGCCGAAGAGGCCTTTTGGCGGTGGAAGGATGAAAACGACAATGGAAGATGCGAAATGCGAATCGAATCAGATCTCATTCGAACACTCGTGTCCTCGTGGTGCAAGAGCAATGAGTCAAATGCCGCGGAACAAAGCGATGGCCTCGTTCGGTTTGCCATGAAGGAGCCTGAATGGGAGCCCACCACCTTTGTTGCAAACATGGTCATAAATAAGTGGTGCCAAGAAAAGACACTAGAGGGACTGGAACGAGCCCAAGATCTGTTAGAGAGCATGATTGCCTATCACGAAGCACATCCTGGGTCGGAAACGAAACCCGACAATCTCACGTACCTTCCAATCGTTCGCTTCCTGTCTGAGATTGGCCAGCTGGAACGAGCCGAAGAACTCCTCGTTGACTTTTTCTCCCAGAGACGGGAGGGAAACGATGCTTCAGCCTCTACTAGCAATAGCAGCAAATCCAACTACTTGGATACACGCATCTTCAATTGCGTACTCAAGGGCTGGTTGCAACAGGCATCCAAACTTCCCGAGGCGGTAGTACGGGCCGAAGGCTTGTTGCTTTCGACACAGTTTTACGGCGTCAAGCCGAATTACGCTTCCTTTCAATACGTTCTGGATGCCTGGCGCAAAAATAGGTCCAGCTTTAGTTCTCCCTGGAACAGCAACAGCGTGGATGCTCCAAAGGCGGAAGCAATTTTGGCGCTCTTGGAGCACGAATACGGCAAGGCCGAAACCAAAAAGGAATTGTATCTCAATTTGCGAAAGGGATGGAAACTTCTATCGGTACAATAAAAAAGTATCCACGAGAGCAAATCGACTAGAGTAGCATAACGGAGTGATTTTTAAAAATTGTTCTTTCTAAATTTGGTTCGGATGTTTTGCAAACCAAGTCTTTTGTTTCACAGTATGACAACATCGTCATCGTCGTCACCAAAATCGTCGCATGGCATTCCATTCTCGTCCCAGTGATCGTGGTGAAAAAGGTGCGAAAGCTTGGCCTCTTCGGTACCGCACGCGCTCATCATGGAGAGCCACAAATCGGCCAGCGGTCGGTTTTTCGAGGCAAACGAGGAATCATCGGGATACTCCTCGTGCTCGCAAATTCCGTCCAGGGCCATTTCGGGCGGTCCTCGACAGGGAATCCAGTACCCCTGGGCGATTTCTGCCGCAAGCTGGCCGGGGGACCAAATGGAGGCACCCACAAAAAAGGAAACGTCGTCTGAATAGAAATCGTTTGTGTAAAATAAGGAAAACGTTAGTGTCGCCGCAGAAGCAAGTACAAATCACGGTTCCAAAATACAGATACGCAACGCACCTCGATCCATTTTTCCCTTTTCGACCTGCGACATGGTTTTGAACATGTTTCCCTGAAAGTACGTCGCTCGGTCCGAGTAGAAGGCCGGGTTTTCCTCCGGATCATTGTTGTTATCATCGTGACTCTTGGAGACAAAGGGTATCACGGTTCCACCAACGTCATCCTCTTCGACAGAGGAGGCAGCCGGCACCGAATGAATCATTTGAAGAGCGACATGAACGGGTCCCCCCTCTCGTACCACCGAATCTCCAAAGACATCCGCCATTCGGTCGGGAAGCAAGTGCTCTCGAAATACCTCTTTGAGGGTTCGGTGTTCTCCCGTATCATTCTTCAGGCTGACCCGATTGATAATGACGCCGTAGGTCTGTCCCGGAGGCGCCGTGGTCCGCCTGTGTGCAGGATTTTGATCCGATTCTTGTTGGTCATCGTCGTCGCTGCTGCTTTTGCGAGCACTACTGCTGCTCCCCAATCCCTTGTGTTCGAGTATACAAATGACGGACTTGCTGAAATAGGAATCGTGCATGTAGGGATGGGAGACCAAAAAGACCCCCGGCCGAAGGTACGAAGCCGGTGGATGAGTGGGGAGAGACGAAACCCTCCACGAGGCCTGATTGGGCATGGGTTCCGGGCTGTTCTTGGAGAGCCAGTCAAAATACGACAATTTCTTGTGGAGTTCCCGAAGGGCCGTAAAGGCCACCTTTTGGCGGGTGGCCTCGTCAAAGTGGACCGAAGCGGCGGCTCCGCCGAATACGCCTCTGTCTGCCCGGAATTCGCGTTGGATGACCTCCATCAATCGACTCGTGTTGGCCTGGGAGGGAAAGATCATTTTTCCAAATCCATTGGATCCCGTGACAACTTCTCGAAGCAATCGGCGAAAAAGTCTCTGGTAGGTTCGGTTGTTGCGCGGTAATGATTGGGATGCAGAATATCTTGGCGACGACAATGGAGGTTCCGTAGAATAGCTCTGCGTCAGATCTCGAGCCTGCTCAACATCGATTCTCCCAACAGAATCAGATTGATTATTGTGACTTTTGTTCTCTTCCGAAGCAAAGGTATGCCAATCCTGAATGTGATCGTCAATGCCCGATCGATGCAAGAGGGATGTCAAGACGGCGGCATTGGGAGAAGGCGCCGTGTAAAGCTTGGCTGTTCGAAGAAGGTTCCGATAAAGCCGAACGGTAACCAAGGATGATTTGGACATTTTTGTTGTTATATAAAAATTAACGAAGAGACCCTTCAATGGAGAGCACCGGGATAGCGACAGCCATGAACAAAGCTTGTGGATCCGAATGGGTTCTGCAAACGACGGCAGTTTGACATCAAAATCGAAATAATGATTTTTGATGTTCGGCGTTTTGGTGATGGGTTCTTTCCTGAGTCCCGCGGGACTGACAAAATTGTGGATGTTTCACTGCAGCGAAAAACCCAACGATTCTGAATTTTTGGCATCAATCGGTTGAATCGACGGCGATGACTGTCACTTTCGACTTGCACTCACAATCATACTTTTGAGAATTGTTTTTGTCTCTGGAAAGAACGTCAAACACAGCAAGAGCGAGCGAGGACAGTTGAACATTCATCCTCCACAAGACATCAAGAAGAATCAGTGACAGCACAAGGCTCGATTGACGGTTGAATTTCCACTGTGGTAGGCAATGGATTGGAACTGATAATTCTCTGAACAGAACGAAAAGAAACCTTCCGCACCATTCGACAATCCATCGTTTCGCATTTTATTATATTCCAATGGAAGGTCTCGCAACGAACAATCTCTACACGAACACTTCCCGGTCGCAATCTTCCAAGCGACGGGCTTCGCTCACGGACAGCGGAAATTCGGTACCCCAGTCGCCGATGCGCTTTGAGAATTCGGGACGAGCGATTCGGCAAATCGACGGTCTTTTAGATGCTATCAACCAAGAAAGCAGCAGCAGTGAGAATGACAATGGCAGCGACAATGATGACAATGTCAACGACAACCAACAAGCCGATGACGAAAACGACGACCAACAAGCAGACGAAGAGGACACGGTCAACATTCGACTCCCAATTGTGGATTCCTACGGCGACAAGGGCAATTACGAGGGGAGTGTTCTTCGGACGTCACTCCACGAGGACATTCCAATTCCCACTGGTTCTGGAACCATGCAATATGCCGACGGCCGCGTTTACAAGGGCAAATGGAAGGATGGGCAATGGGACGGCCACGGGTCCACCCGGTATCCCAACGGGGACACCTACGAGGGAGACTACGAGGCGGACCAGCGCCACGGAATTGGAATCTACAAGTGGAGGGACGGAAGAATCTTTCAGGGAAATTTTCGAAACGACCAGCGCAATGGACACGGGGTCTACAAGTGGCCGGACGGGTCCACCTATGTGGGAGGCTTTTTGGAGGGACAGCGGCACGGAGAGGGAACGTATTCGGTGAGTACAACGACGTCTGGTATGACATTCCGTCGTAGAATTCAAGAATAGTACAAATGGAACTCACTAATGTTTTGTATGTTCTTGTTTCAGTTTCAAGATGGAAGCGTCTATACTGGAGAGTGGAAACGGGGAATTCGACACGGAATCGGAGAGGTGAGTACTATAGCAAATATTCATGAGAGTCGACTACATTTCAACCTTCTTTGGATGATTCATCGCTGATGGAATCTAACAGATTTTTTTTGTTTCGTGGTCCTTTAGTATCATTGGGTAGATGGCCGCATCTACAAGGGACAATGGGTTGATGGCAAAGCCCACGGGTACGGTACAGAAACGCGACCCGATGGGTCGATACGGCACGATGGCCAGTGGGAAAACGATCGACCTATTTAATACTGTTGATGCTACACTTAAAGATTATGATTGATTGAGACTACTGATTTTGCTCTATTGTATCAGGAATGGATTTATGTAGTTCTACCGCTTTGTCCAATCCTAAAATGTCAAAATGCCACACCAGTCAGCGATGTTTATTATTTACTTTGTTGGCTCTGTTTTTCTTTGATTTGTTTCCAGACTCCCTTGACGATCTTTTTGTGCATTTTCTGGAGGTCCTCGGCGGCGACTCGATACTGGTTGCCCTCTCCGACGTTGTATTTCAGAGCATTTTCGATAATGAGATCAATGTCCGAAAAGAATTGCGTGAGCGTGATATATTTGTGGCCCTTGACTTTATCCTTGACATACGTCAAATTCATGGGCGTCGTAATGACGGCGAAATAATCCGGAGCGATCTGTGGTGCCGACTCCCGGTCAATGACAATCCGAAAGGGATTCATGCCACCCAGATTTGGAAATTGCATGTCCCAATATTTTTTAAAGACCTTTTCAATAATCTGGTGCAAGGCACTCCCGGTACTGCCCTCGTATTTGCTGCGCCTTTCTTCTTCCAATTCTTCGAGCCGCCTCCGGCGCTCTTCTCGCTCCCGCTCTTTTCGGGCCTCCTCCCACTGCCGGGCCTGTTGTTTCTGTCGCTCCAGTTCGGCGTGTTGCTTCGCCAGTTGCGTCTGTTCGGCCGCCGAGGCAAAACCACCAGTTGGTGTTTTCTTGCGCTTGAGACTGCCCGTCTGCAAGCCCATGGCCATTCCATCCAAACTGCGCTTTCGTTCGGGATGCATCGCCAGGGCATTCAATGTGGCCTCCAGCAGGGGCTGCTGCTCGTGTTCCTTGGCCTCTCGGAGGGCAAATGCTGCCCGCATCCCGGCCTCGTCCAGTGGTTTTCGTTGTGAAATTCGGTCAAAGGGATCCTTGCCCTGCATTTCGCGGTTGTAAATCTCCACGCGTTCCCGCAGGCGAGATCCAATCTTTTTGTAAAACTTGTTTTTGGGAATCGTTGCCGCCTTGCGCGTTAGAGTGTTGCGCTCTAATAATTTCTTGTAGGTCGGATCCAGGGGTTCTCGTTTGTTCAGGCTTTGTAGGGCCGATCGGAGCTGCGTGCGAAGGTCGTCTTCGCTGAGGGCGGCCGAGGAGGAAGATCCCGCCGAGCCGGCGGGGGTGGAAGTAGTCGCAGCCGGAGTTGTTGCCGAAGCGGGAGGCGCTGCGGGGGCAGCAGTAGCACTCGACATTATTTCAGTTTGTCTTTTTGATGAAACACTCTAGATAGACTTTCTTTGGTGTGCCACTTGTGTGAGATAGAGTTCGTTGGGTGTTGTCAAACTAAGACACTTTGTTGATTGTTGATTGTGAATTTTTGTGACAAATGTGCAAGATTTTTTCACAGCGTGTTGGTTATCCTATGAGTCGTAGATTGACACGGTAGGATGGAAGACGAGATTCCAGGGTTCGTGTATAAAGATATCAGATTCAAGTGAACCCAATCAGAAACGTTTGATTGATCGATGTCAATCTGCCGAGGAACAATCCCACAATCTGACAAACGCACGGTAACACCTTTTTTTTCTCGATTGCATTCATTCCTGTCACCAAGAGAATCTTTTGGAGTGTCTCATAAAATCGACTTGTGTCATCTCCAAACTCTACAAACATGTTCACTCGCGGGGTATCCATCTTTACCGTCGCTCTGGCGGGTCTTCTAGCCATCAATTCCCAAAGCAGCTGCGAGGCATTTCTACTGTCCGCCCCCATCAACGGTCTTTCGTCGAGTCTCGCCATGAGTACCGCTACCATCACCGGTCTCGAAGAGCTTTCCAAAATGACCACCATCTCCATCGATAGCGGTGATCTGGATGTGGTGGAAGAATACGCCAAGACGGGATTTGTCACCGATGCGACGACCAATCCCCTCTTTGTGAGCCAGGCCGGGGCCAATGGCGACAAGCGATACGAAGACATGGTTTCCGATGCCATCATGTACGCCAAGAAACAACTCGGTGGAGGAGACTCCCCCATGGCGGATTTCGAACCCGAAATCAACCTGGCCATGGACAAACTAGCCGTCAACCTTGGAGCCAAGCTGACGACTTTGGTGGCGGGCCGCGTCTCGACCGAGGTGGACATTCGATTGAGCTATGACACCGAGGCCAGTGTCGAGCGGGCCCGGGGCATCATCAAGATGTACAAGGAAATGGGCATCAGCAAGGACCGCATTCTCATCAAGCTCGCAGGAACTTGGGAGGGTATCCAAGCAGCCAAGATTCTGGAAAAGGAGGGCATCCAGTGCAACATTACACTGATCTTTTCCTTCTTGCAGGCGGCCGCTGCCGCACAGGCGGGAGCCTACCTGGTGTCGCCCTTTCCGGGACGCATTCTGGACTGGCACAAGGCCAAGGGTGGCAAGGAAGTTTTCCATCCCAGTGCCGATCCCGGAGTCTTGTTGATCAAGCGCATCTACTCTTACTACAAAAAGTACAACTACAAGACCATCTGCATGCCCTCTTCGTGGAGACCCTCCCGCGGTGCGGACGTCGAGGGAGCCGATATCGACGAGATTATTGCCTTGGCCGGTGTCGATGAGATGACCATTCCACCAAACCTATTGGAATCCTTGTCCAAGCTGGATGGAAGCACTTTGGTCCGAGAATGCAATCCCGAATCCGGTGCGGCCGTCTGCTGCGATCCCGACTTCAAGCTAGACGAAGAAACCTACAAAGGATACGGGGTAAGCGATGGATGTGGCAAGGACAAGCTCCAAGAAGGAATCGACTCCTTTACGCAAAACACCATTGAGCTCCGAGAATTGTTGTACAACAAGTTTGCCGAGGGATAATTGGTGTGTAGCCGAACGCAATGAATGTGTCATCGAAAGTGTTTGACACGGTTTGATGAGAAATTTGAAAGGACTAGTAATTCATTAAGTAATTGAAAGCCTTCTAGCAAACAGATTATCAGCGATATGCCGATTATCAGTTGTAGCAATTTGATGGACCAGTTCTTCCTAGCTTGCAGTAGTTTTGTCGTTCCTTAAAATTCTGAAGTTGATTTCGAAAATGATTTTGACGTCTGTCGTCGTCCGGATACCCTCGTGTTCTCCGTGAAATTTCCAGATTTTCATTACGATTACTGATCCCCGTCGTTTAATCATACTTTCCCGTTTGGCTTGTCTGTTCGTTGGAAAGCGAAGCTTGACTGTTGAAACAACAGAATACCTCGTCTCTTGAAAAAAATTCTCATTCTACAATGATCGGACGAACAAGTGCAATCGCTACTCGCGCCACAGTATCGGCGGTGAACCAGTCGATGACAGCCTCCCGTCGCAGGATGACGTCCCTTTCTGCTTCCACGATCAATCCACAATTTCAACACGGGACCGACAATACCTCCAGCACGTCGATTCAAGCAAATTCTACTCTGATTTCTCGGCAACAGCAATGTGTCTCTGTATCGAGAGCTTCTTTTTCGTCGTCTGCCAAAGACAAGGACGAGGGAAGTGGCGGAATTCGAGGATGGATGAGCGACCGCCAGGAACGAAAGGAACAAGAAAAGTACATGGAACAAATGACAAAACTGTCGACCATGGAGGTCTTTACCATGAAAGACTACCGCGACGAACTCCAGGAGGGAATCGAAGGGGGCGGCATGATGACCAAGATTTCCTTTATGCAAACCAAGGAAATCAAGCAGGCCAAGGAGATCGTGGACGTCGTCGACAAGATCATCGAGGTGGTTGGCCCGGAGGCGACGGCCGAAGACTTGATTCAAATGGACCGATTAGACCGTCTCCGAGTGGCGACCGCGGCCAACCGAACCCTCGAGGAGATTGCCATCATGGTCAGCCAGATCACCAACATGGACGTGATGCAGAAAACTCTGCGCAAGCGATATTTGGAGGGCAAGCCGATTCCCGAAAACAAGGATGCCATGCAGGCAATCGTCCAGAAGGATGCCTTGAGTGTGTTGTCCAAGTCGCAAAAGGAAATGATGAAGAGCCGGCAAGAAGCGAATGCACGACGAATGGCGCGCAAACGAAGGCGATGATAACAAGTGGGCCGAGCTATAGTTCTCGTTCGAAGCATTTCCTTTTTACCCTCGCCATGTAGTAAAATCGAATTAATGGATACTAAACAGAACATTGCACAAACTTCATTCAGTGTCTCTAGATTTTGATATTTTGTCGAGAGTCCAATAGATTCAACTCGACAAAAAACTAGACACGTGCGCTGTAGATCTAAACTACGCTCCGCAAATGCTGGGCGAAACTTTGGTCTCGTTCAATCCATGCAGTCTCAAGAATAACGTTCGTAGAAGATGTATATCGTGTTTCTAAAATAAAATGCCGTGCTTCAATATCCAATTATTGTTGTCGAGTGAACAAGGTTTCTTCCAATTACTTTTTGGTGGAAGTTGGCAAAGTAAACCTTCCACCTTTTGATTTACTGCAGTTTCGAATCAAAGCGAGAAAAAAGTAAGTAAGTTGCCATTGTCAAAATATGTCGCTTGGATAATGCACAATCCCACCGGTAGTATCGTGTCCCATCGAGATTCGTCGCAAACAGAAGACGTACCTTTTCAGATAGTAGTAAAAGAAATCGGCATACAGCAACGTTTGAATCACCCCACAAATGTACACAACCCAGTGATGCTTGTAGTGGGCCTCCGTGTTGGCTCGGTAGATCCAGTT
>JACLAC010020901.1_pt1 | contig 16682 bp, 13 predicted proteins | sample 8027881 | NCBI WGS metagenome assembly JACLAC01 (sample SAMN15725517, study PRJNA655200) | protist metagenome | isolation source: fluorescence activated cell sorting (FACS) single amplified genomes of... | place: Spain: Blaines Bay Microbial Observatory, Mediterranean Sea | collected 2016-01-19
ACGACGACGAGGAAGATAGCTGGGAAGAGCAAGACGACGATGACGAGGATTGGAACTGATTTCAAGCTCGTCCCGATGGCTCAAACCCCGGCATCATTCCTCGCCCAGATTGAACAGATGCCGTAAAGCTTCCAGCAGCCCACGGCGATGTCCCTCGGCTGCGTCGTCACGCAAGGAAGTGAGTGGCGGATGCAACAATTTATTGATCAGTCGGTCAAAAGATTTCTCAATTTCTTTCCGCGCGGAAGGATCAAGCTCAGCCAACCGGAGCTTGTTCATCAATCGCTCCAATTCCTCGTCCTTCAAGTCTTGTGCCTGTTCGCGAAGGCGCTGAATCACCGGCCCGGTTGCTTTGTGATTGAACGCCTGCATGAATCTTTGAGTTTCTTCTGCAATGACCTGCTTTGCCTTCGGCCATTCCTTTTGTCGCTCACGGCGATTTCGTTCACACGCCGACTGTAAATCGTCGATTCCGTAAAGGTAGACATTGGACAATTCGCCGATCGTCGGTTCAAAATCTCTTGGAACCGCTAAATCGAGAATCAGCAAGAGCCGGTTCTTGCGCTTGGTATGCAGTGGCAAAAAGGTTGCTTCGTCCAGAATGGGCTCGGTGGCTGCCGTTGTTCCGATCAATAGATCAGCATTGACAATCTGTTCCTGGAGCGAGTCCCACAGAGCAGATTCCGCGCCGAAAGTATTTGCGAGTGCCACGGCCCGGTCGTAGCTGCGATTGATGATGCAGATGTCGCCGGCTCCTGCCTGTTTCAGATAACGCAGCGTTTCCCCACCCATTTCGCCGGCCCCACACAGTACCACCCTCTTGTTGCCAAGCGTTTCAAAAACCTCGGTGGCTACCTCACCCACGGCAACACTGGGCACGCTTACGCGTCGCCGATGAATCGATGTTTCCAGTTGCACCCGTTTGGCTGCCCGGTTCGCCGCTTGAAATACCGAGTGTGTGAGTGGACCAGCCGATCCGGTGTGACAAGCTGTGTCGTATGCCTGTTTCACCTGCGAGAGGATCTGGGCTTCGCCAACCACCATACTGTCCAGACTCGCGGCGACGGTGAACAGGTGCTCAACCGCATCTGAGCCGGCACGATAAATCATCTGGTCGATAACTTCGTCGGCCTGCAGGTGATGCTGATCGGCCAGAAACTCGGCGACATCATCGCGATCAAGTTCATGATGGTTTCCCGCAGTGGCGTACAATTCGACACGATTGCATGTGCTGATCAAAACGATTTCGGAGGATGGGAAACGCTGCCGAAATGCACGCAGAGCTTCACCGACCTGCTCATTGGTAAACGAAATCTTCTCACGGAACTCAACAGCTGCGTCATGATGACTGCAGCCAATCATTTGCAATTTCATCGACCACCTTCTGTCAAATCAACATGTTCGATTTGTGCAAAGGATGCGATGGATGTACTGCCCTGATTGGATGATGGATCCTGTGATTGACCATGAGACGTGGTAAGGACTCCGATCATGGCCAGCACGAGGAATCCGAGGCTTGCCAGGGTAAGATAAACTGCTTTGCGTCCATGGCTTGCCGGAGCATAGAAGAACTCAAGCCCCGTGGCACCTAATAGCCAAACCAACAGCAGAACACTCAACAGCACTCCACGGTCCGTCCAACCAACATGGCCCCACCGGTTCAAGTTCATCACGACCCCCGCCATTAACCCCATTCCGACTGCTATGGTGCTGATCACGAGACAGCGTCGGTTCAGACTGCCAAGGGATTCCAGAGTTGGCAGTCTGAAAGACGAACCCGCACGCTTCAGTTTCAATCTGCGCGATTGCACCAGATACATGATGCCGGCAAGAAATCCGATCAGGACGGCAATCGATCCTGCCATCATGGAGAATGCATGAACCGACCGCCACACCTCAACCGCTTCGGTGCGACTGAACGGCGGATGATCCCTCAGAGCAAATGCCAAACCCAGCAGGCCCATGACGGCGGGTAGAAAGAAGAAGCTGATAATCGTATCGGGGCGTCGCAGGTACAGAAAAAAAAACGCGATTGCCAAACCAAGCGACAGCAAAAGAGACCAGTCCGACCAAGTCGCCAGGAGTCCCACTTCGTGGCCGCTTCCTTGACTCCCGTCCAAGGCTGTTGCCTGAAGCATCAGATAACAGATGTGGGTGAACAGTCCGACGGACATCATGCCAATCACAAACAGCCCACGGCCCGGGATGCGGCCAAGCAGGCGGAGCAATTCCAGCACCAACACCACGAAATAGCTGGTGAAGAAACAGGTGATCGAAATCTCGCTGAGGAAGGCGAGCATACAAATCAGATTGGGATAAAGGGCGTGGTTCAGGATGCGAACGAACTATCAATCGTACACGTTCTGTCTGGGTTGTCAGCGCGGAGGTCGACTTTTCAACCTAGTTTGAGGCTGTATTGTCGCCTTACCAACCCGTACAACTCCAATCTTGAATATGAACCTCACCATCTTTTCCAATTCGAACTCGAATCGCCCCAACAACGGCGGTGATATGAACGGCCGATCCAGAAGCGGATAACATCTCACGAACTTCCGGATTTCGGGTCCGCAGACCACCACTGACGACTGTTTGCCGGGGTCGTGCCCATTGCAGTACCGAAGCGGCCTCCATTCTCAAACTGCCGTGGTGGGGCGCCATCAGGACCCCTCCCGGTTTTGGCCGTGGCATGTTGATCAGCATCGCGGTTCCGGGAGGCTCCAGATCACCAGGCAGGATCACGCTGTTGCCCTGCCAGTTGATTTGCAACACGAGGCTGTTCGCGTTGTCGCTGCCTGGCAATCGTTGCAAGGGTGGATGGAGCACACGGAAGATTTCCGGAAAGCTCTCCGGGGTACCCTCGCGATGGACTTCCAGAATGTCAATTTGGAGCCGTTGTACGGCTTCCTGAATCGGAATCAAACCAGGTTCCGTTTCAGTCAACATGCCTGGTGGCGTGACCACGCGATCCACCCGGAATCGTTGCAGGATTCCGGGCAGGGCATTGAAGTGGTCTGAATCAGCGTGTGACAGAATGATTCCATCCAGCTGGGTAACCCCCATCGACCAGAGAGCCGTATCAATTCCGGAGCTGCTGTACGATTCGTTGCCCAGACGGCCACAGTCATAGAGCCATACTTCATCCGGGGGCATGGAAAGAATCACGCATGTTCCATGACCAACATTGACAAAAGTTGCTTCGAATGTCTTCTCCGGGATCTCGGGTCCGGTGGTTGCCAGCACATAGGCAACAGGAATCCAGATTCCAATCCAAAAATATCGAAACCATGTCTGCCATCGGCTTGCTGGGCGGATCAAACAGGATGTTGCGAGTAAAACGTAAAATGCAACAATCCAATAACCGGGAGGAGAGGGTAACCATGCATGGCCATAGGGAACCCGGGCAGCCAGAGACATGACCCCTTGCATCCACTCGACCGTCACGCTGCAAACCCATCCAGGAGCTGCAGCCAGCGAGTCATGGATCACACCGGCAACAATGACGAGGATTCCCGTTGCCAATGCCACAAACAAGCAAGGTCCCAGAATCACATTGACCATCAGACTGATGGGTGAAACAACGTGAAATTGGTACCAGACCAGTGGCATGCAAACCAAGGTGACCCAAGCGCTAAACCACAGCATTTGCACAAGCATGAATATCACTTGTCTGGCAAAGACAACGAATCGATTCCTACCACTGTCAATCAACTCGGTCAGTCGGTCCTTCTGACGCTCGGATTCATCAAGTGGTCGGTGCTTGGTGCGTTTCTGGCCGCATAGCATGAGGGTGGCAACCGCCAGAAACGAGAGTTGTACTCCAGTGCTGAAAATATGATTCGGGTTCATCAGAATCAGCACAAACGCTGCTACCGACAGCGTGTTGATGGGCTGACTCACACGTCGCAGCCAGACAGAGATCAGGAAGGTACCCACCAGAAGAGAAGCGCGGATCACAGGGGGGCGGCCACCGGTTAGTGCAGTGTAAAAGAGGCATAGGATGATGATGCAACCAATCCTTAGCCGCAGCGGTAATCGCAAGAGGGTTGCCAGATAATTTGCCAATACGACAAAGATCGCTAGATGCAATCCACTGACTGACAGCAAGTGCGCCGTTCCTGTCACCAGAAGCAGTTCCCGAGACTCGCGATTAATGTAATCACGTTGTCCCAACACCATGGCGACAGCCAAGGGGCCAGTGGCATCCGTTGTGTGCTGCAGCAGTTCCTGACGCCCACCAATCGCAAGCCTCGTGATCCAGCGGTGGAGTCTGTATTTCCATTGAATTGGCGCAGGCATCACAACAACTTGCTGCGGATCAGCGACATGAACACGGGCTTGCAGATCACGGTGACGGTAGATCGGACGCAGATCTCGTTCACCGGGATTACTGGGTGCGTTAAAACGACCCAACTTTCCGTAAACCTCGATCGTGTCCCCGGGCAGCAGTTGATGACACCGACCTTCGACGACGATCAGGACTCGACCCTCACATCTCTGAAAACGTTGACCGACCCGCAGTTCCGTGATCTGCATTTCCAGTTGCGTTTGCCACGGGGAACGACGACTCATTTCAGCGGTGTGCCGAGTTTCGTGAGTGCGTAGCACGGTCGGCCGATCAAGGGTTCCATGAACCACGGTGGGTTGCTCGTCCGTCGTCAGGTAGGCTTGGATGGATCGGTTGTCGTAGGATGCTGCTCGGTGATTGTGCAGGAAAGCTGCAAATGGCAGAAAGACGAATACCGCGACCATCCGACGCACGGCGGGTCTTGCTCGCACGATTGCCACCAAACAAAGCAGTGATGTGATGCACCACCCATACCCCAAGATGGACCGTCCAACCGCTGAATTGCCGTCGTAACAGATCGAATCGAGCACCACCCCGAAAACCGCTGCCACGGTGACCAATAACATCGGTTGTTGATCGATTTGCATTCGCGTTGAGCGAACGGAGGGCTGGTTACCCAATGAAGACAAGTTTTGTGCCCCAGACAATGCGTTCCTTTTCCTCAACTCGGTTATCTTGTGGGGCAGGCGGTTCTAATGGACCGCGAACAAGATCTCGATTTTTTCTGATAAGGATTCTCCAAGTGAATTTACATCGTTTTTGTTGCTTGGTGTCACTTGTAATGTTCACCAATCTGTGTTTTGGAGCTGTTCAGGCTCAGGAACAGGCCAGCAATACCAGCAATAGCAAAATGAAGTATCCCGCAACCAAGACACTCGATGTCGTGGATATTTACCACGGACGGAAGGTCAAAGATCCATATCGCTGGTTGGAAGATACGGAGAGTAAGGAAACAGCTGAGTGGATTGCTGCCGAAAATGAAATAACTCAACGGTATTTGCAATCAATTCCTGCGCGGGAAGTCATGCGCGGGCGACTGAAGAAATTGTGGAACTACGAACGCTTTGGGATGCCACGCCATCGCGGCAAGACCTACTTCTACACCCACAATGATGGGCTTCAGAATCAAAGTGTGTATTACAAGGCTTCCGCACTCGAGGCACCGCGTCGGGTGCTCTTGGATCCCAACACACTCAGTCAAGATGGAACGATTGCTTTAGCGGGTGCGGTAGCCAGTGATGATGGCAAATTATTGGCATACGGATTGGCAGACGGTGGCAGTGATTGGCGCACCTGGAAAGTACGAGACGTCGAGTCGGGTAAGGATCGGGAGGATCTGGTTCAGTGGGTCAAGTTCAGCAGCATTGCCTGGATGCCTGATGGCAGTGGCTTTTTTTACGGACGGTATGCTGAGCCGCAGGAAGGGCAGGAGCTTACCGGTACCAACGAGAACCAACGCCTGTTCTTTCACCGACTGGGTGAACCGCAGAGCCAGGATGAATTGATTTTGGAGCGTCCAGATCATCCAAAATGGGGATTTTCACCCGAGGTGACAGACGACGGACGGTATTTGATCATTCAGAACTGGAAAGGAAGTGAACCGAAGTCACAGATATTCATCAAGGACTTAAGTCAGCCCAATAGCAAGGTGGTCCCACTGATCACTGGCTTTGACGCAGAGTACGAATGGGTTGCTTCTGTCGACGAGACCCTCTATTTCCTGACAGATCACGAAGCTCCCAAGCGTCGCTTGATTGCGGTTTCGGCTGAGGATTCGGACCGTCCGGCCTGGCGCGAGGTCATTGCCCAAACAGAGGATGTCTTGGAGGGGGCGAATCTCTTTGGGTCAGTTTTCTACGCCAATTGGCTGAAAGATGCCCGCGGCAAGGTCACTCGCCACACCCTCGACGGGACATTGATAGACGAGATCAAATTGCCGGGTGTTGGCACGGTCAGTGGTTTTGGTGGAAAGCGTGATGCTGAGGAGACATTCTTTTCCTTCACGAACTATGTGACACCCGCTTCGATTTATCGGGTGGATCTTTCCAGTGGTGCCATTTCCTTGTGGCGGCGGCCTGACGTGGATTTCGAAGTCGATGAGTTCGTTACGGAGCAGCTTTTTTGCAAGAGCAAGGATGGTACCACGGTACCTGTGATTGTGACTCGTAAGAAGGATTCGAAACTGGATGGTTCGAATCGAACCCTCTTGTACGGTTACGGTGGTTTCAATATTTCGATCACGCCTTCGTTTTCACCTGCAACGGTGGGCTGGGTGGAAAGTGGCGGAATTTATGCCGTCGCCAATCTTCGCGGTGGTGGAGAGTATGGACGGGAGTGGCACGAAGATGGCATGCGTTTGAAGAAACAGAACGTGTTCGATGATTGCATCGCGGCAGCAGAACACCTGGTGGCAGAAGGTTACACAACCCCAGCGAGGTTGGGTTTGCAGGGCCGCAGCAATGGTGGCTTGTTGGTCGGAGCGGTGATGACCCAGCGACCTGATCTGTTTGGAGCCTGTCTACCCGCGGTTGGCGTCATGGACATGTTGCGCTATCACAAGTTTACGATCGGTTGGGCTTGGGCGACTGAGTACGGAAGCAGTGATGAAGAAGATCAGGTTGATAATCTTCTGTCTTACTCACCGCTGCATAATCTGAAGCCCGGGACCTGTTACCCAGCGACTCTGGTGACCACAGCAGAACGTGATGACCGAGTGGTACCGGGACACAGTTTCAAGTTTGCTGCGGCGCTTCAAGCAGCGCAAGGGTGCGAACATCCCACCTTGATCAGGATCGAAACACGGGCGGGTCATGGAGCCGGGACACCTGTCAGCAAACGCATTGATGAGTATGCTGATCTATGGGCGTTTCTGATCGCAAATCTGAAGTAGCAGCACACGGCATATCAGCGAGCGAAACGTGACGATTGTATCATTGGATATGTTCCCAGCCTGAATACGAATCACCCGGTTTTGGTCAAGTAATCATGTTCCTGCAAGAACCAGCCATCACGCCCTATGATCTACGGTTTCAACTGTTTGGGATTCCGATCCGTGTGTCCTGGACGTTCTGGCTGGCCGCTCTTGTTTTTGGATACGGTCTGGCACAGTGGATGGACCGAGAGCTTGGTGCGGCTAGCTTGGGGTTGTTGCCTTTGTTGCTGGTCTGGTCGGCTTGCCTTCTGGTGTCCATTGTGATTCATGAGTTGGGTCATGCTTTGGCTTTTCGCCGTTACGGAATCGAATCATCGATCGTCCTGTACCACTTTGGTGGATTGGCGATTCCCAGAAGCAGCCATCGTGACCTGTCGGTTGGCCAATTGGACCCTAAGCAAAACATTTGGATTTCACTGGCGGGGCCCGGTGCACAAATCGTGTCTGGTTTGGTCGTTGCTACGGCTGTCAAAGTGGCCGGTTATCAACTGACTGTCTTCGCGATCATGCCGGGACCTTTCCATCGAATTCCCTATGTCATGGAGGGCGAGATGATCGATAGCCCTGGATTGTTGGCGCTCGTCACTTTCTACATCTTCCCCAGCATTCTCTGGGCCCTTCTGAATCTCATTCCAGTCATGCCATTGGATGGTGGGCAGGTGCTGAGATCGCTCGTGCAATTGTTTGGCGGTAACATTCTGGATGCGCTGTGGATCAGCGTAATCGTGGCAGCGGTTGTTGGTTTTTATGGTTTTACGAACCACCAAACGTATCTGGGACTACTTTTTTTGATGCTCGGATGGACAAATTATCAAGCGATTCAACAGAGCAATCGAATGATGTATTGAATCATCTCCCATGGACGTGCGCATCGCGTTTCTTTCGTTACTGACGTCTGTTTTGCACGTCTTGGTACTCACGAAATGGCTTAATGAAGTGGAACGAAGAGAATCGCGTAACAATTTTTTTTTGTCACGCAACCACTTTTTTTGCAAAAAGATGTTGCGGAATCTGCAGAAGCGCGTAAAGTTACGGCCAGTTTTTTAACGGTTGGAAGGATGAGCCGGAAAGATGTTGAACATCAATGCTCTGAGATTCAACTACCAATGACGGTTGGTGAGCCGTGGCCGGTGGCTTCTAGGGCGTTGCTTTAAAAGTCACGAGGACTCGCCAACGTTTCCTTTCTCAGCGGAGGAAGAACGTGGCCAAGAAGAAAAAAGCTAAGAAGAAAGCAGCTAAGAAGAAGGCGACTAAGAAGAAGGCTGCAAAGCGTTCGACTAAGAAAAAAGCCGCCAAGAAAAAAGCAGCTAAGAAGAAGCCTGCTAAGAAGAAGAAGAAGGCTGCTAAGAAGAAAGCTACTAAAAAGAAAGCTAAGAAAAAGGCGACTAAAAAGAAAGCCGCCAAGAAAAAAGCAACCAAGAAGAAGGCTACTAAGAAGCGTTCTACCAAAAAGAAAGCTGCTAAGAAGCGTCGCTAGGTTGCGTATCAGTTCAGTTTCGGCTGAGCCGTTAAATATAAAAAAAGCTGTATCAGGGTTTTGCTCTGATGCGGCTTTTTTCATGCACTGTCCCCGACCGCCACAGGCTGTTGCTTACAGGGTCGGCAAGCTGATTTTTGGAGGTTGGCTGGCGGCTCGCATTGCCAGTTCCCGCACCACTGCTTTGGAGATCGCATCAAAGGGAGCCCTTGATGCGTCGTTGCTCTCGATTACTTCCGCCAATCTGCCTTCGTCTCCGGCGGTACGAAGCTTGATATCGATCGGAAGCCCACCAAGAAAAGGTACGTTCAGTTCTTCCGACTTCTGTCGCGCGCCACCTTTGCCAAAAATGTCATAGGTTTTACCGCAGTCAGGACACTGGAAACCACTCATGTTCTCAACCATACCGAGAATCGGAATTTCGACTTTGCGGAACATGCTGACCGCTTTGATTGCATCGAGCAAAGCAACTTCCTGAGGCGTGCATACGATGACGGCACCTGCTAACGGAAGTGCCTGTGACAGAGTCAAGGCAACATCACCCGTCCCGGGTGGCATGTCGATAATCAAATAGTCAAGTTCACCCCAATTCGTATCACCGAGAAACTGGTTGATGGAACCATGCAACATCGGGCCACGCCAGATCACTGCCTGATCAGGTTCGACAAGAAATCCCATCGACATGACGGGAAGATCATCTCCCAGTTTGATGGGTTCGATTCGTTTTTCCGCGGTGACAGATGGTCGCCCCGAAAGTCCGAGCAAGTGGGGAATGCTGGGACCATAGACATCGGCATCCATCAAACCGACCTTGGCACCAAAGCGACGCAGGGTCAATGCGATCGCTGCTGCAACGGTACTCTTGCCCACCCCTCCTTTACCACTGCCTACAGCAATCACGCTTTTTGCCTTCAGTGCGATTTGACCAACACGTGCCGGTGGACGCGGGTGATCAATGAAAACAATGTTGACTTGGGTTCCAGGGGCAGCTGCAACCACCTTTGATTCCAGCGCTTCTGACAGTTCATCGGCCATCGGCGCACTGTGGGTTGTCAGCCCGATGGTGATGTTGGCACGGTTGTCTTCCACCGTGATATTCTTGATTTGGCCCATGGAATTCAATGGTCGCCCTGTCTCGGGATCAGGGTGGTCGGCAATGGCGTTCTGGACCGTTTCGGTGGACAGGGTGCTCATGATTGCTCGTGGAACCTTGTTGGCAGGCTGTGGTGGATTTCAGGGCGTAAAAGACAGACTATTCAGGCTATTTGCGGAGGGGTCAGATGGGTGCCAGCGGTACCTTTGACCCCTCTGAGGATTCCCTTCCTGATCGGCCGATGGGCGGACCAGCCCCTTGTTTCATCTATTGGGGCCAACCTGATCCATCAAACGGATACCCTAGTCTATGACTTGGGTCCACCTTGCGAAGTAGAGGTGAATCATTCGGGTCAAACGAGGCAAGTCTTCAGGATGGTTGACCATAGCGGCAATCGGGAAGCGTGTCAGGCAGAGTCGTTCCCGATGATTGAGCTGGTGACAGGCCACGATTTGCAGGGTACTCGGATTCCGAGCCGCTGTTCGAGCCACGGATTCGCAGCTCACGGCGAGCGATTCACGGCGGGTCTCCCACAGTACAATTGTGGGTACCGGACCCGCCAACCGGGCCAGAATCTGACCTCGCTCCGCTGATTCTATTTTGGGGACCAGTTCCGATGGGACGATTTCTGCGCCAAATCGTCGGACAGCGGTAAGCCACCTGCATCCTGTTTCGCAGATCAACCAGGGTCGGATCACCCCAGGATCAACCAAGGACCAGTTCATTCAAGGGATTCCTTTCCCGATGGGGTTGATGGCGAATGCTCGGCGAGGCGACGAATCAATCGGGCACGGCTGATTCCCAGCCGCCGGGCTGCTTCCGCCCGATTGCCTTCAGCTGCCTGGAGTGTTTCCAGAATCATTCGTAATTCATATCGTTGAAGAGCATCATCAAGCGATAGTTGGGTGTGCTTGGCACGTTGCAAGGGAGCGCCTGGCTGGTAGGAACGGATTGCCAATGGCAAGTGGTCGACGGTGATAATGTTCCCGGTTGCTGTTTGAATGGCATGACGGATAGCATCATCCAATTCCTCGTGATTGCGCGGCCACGGATAGATCACCAAAGCATCAAGCGCAGCTCGACTGATTCTTTCGCCCGGCCCTTCACCCGCCGCATGTCGAGTATCCAGCATCGCGGTGGCCATCACGGGTACATCTTCGACTCGCGCCGCCAATTCCCTGTTCACGATGGTCAACGAGCTGATGGCATCGATCAGTTGGGGACACAGGCCACGCGCCCGCTCTTCATCCAAGGACAGAGTCTCGCTGACCACGTCCTCGGTGGGAGCATTCAATTCCAGCAGTTGTGATCCACACGTTGCCAAAAGTCTCATACGGCCGGAGAAAGTATCCAGCAAGCTGGCCAACCGCTGTTGTGCTTCGAATGGCATTTCATCCAAGCCACGAACGAGTGCGGTAACACAGGCTGTCTTGGCTTCTGCCAAATGATGGAGAGCTGGCATCAAGGTGGCATCAAGAAGTTCAGAGTCCATCAGGGGACCATCGACGTTGACCAGGTTTTCTCCTGGCGCCGATAGTTCGTGAATTTTTGCCAGAATTGACTCACCACCCGAACCGCGCGGTCCAAAGAAACCGACATTGGTTCGAGTCGACGATGCCACTTGCATACGACGGCGCAGGCGTCTGGCAAGATTTGAAGTGCCAGCAGAGATGTTTGTTGCGATCGTCGCGTTACGACGTCTCCAGGCATCAAGCTGTTGGCGAACGGCAATTGCGTCATTCAATTCAGGATCCGGCACCCGATCATCAAACTCTCCCGCAATGGCAATCACGAGTGCAGTATTACCCTTGCCAATCCGCACGAATCGAACTTCCAGAGTCGAGCCCCGCTGTTGATCAATGCCCGGGGGTGTGATCCGCAGGGAGGCGGTACCCCGCCGCTGCAATTCGGCGGGTGGTGCCAAAGCAGCGGCGATTAGATCGAGGCGGTCATTGGATACCGGTGCACCGGCAATCGAACGACGATCCAACAGCAGTTCGCCATCGACGCCCAGCCATTCACTGCAGCCCGATGACAAATAAATCAGCTTGCCGGCCGGGCTGATTGCCCAAACCGGAGCTTTCGATTTGTCTAACAGCCGCGCAAACGGCCGGATCCTCGTTCCAGATGCCATCGGTTCCGCCATCGATGTCGGTTGATGTGATCAGCAGCAAGTACCCGCCCAGTGAATTCACCAGCCTCAGCACCTCAAACCCATCAGCCGAGCGAGATGACGAAGTCCTAGAAGACGTCCAGGATAAAGTGGTGGCCGGTGTGGTACCGGCGATGGCTTGGGTAGAAGTTATGCCACTTCTTGTTGTACACGGGAATCCGCATTTCGGGCGGATAACGGTGATACAAGCTGTCACTGCTCCGAAAGTACTCCTGACCCCAGAAGTTCTGTGGGTAGTAAACGTACGGATAGTGATAGAAGCGATTCCAATCACGGAAATCGGGCTGACCACCCCAAGCACGACCATAGGCCCGCTGGTCAGCCGAAGCATTTTCGGAGATGGCGACGTAACTGCAGGACAGTACGGCGGCGATCAATAGATGACGAAGCATCACGGCGTCCCCCCTCGAGACGTACGACATCGCCAACGGGGGCGACTATCGCGGGAATATTTGGCTAATTCCGGAACCATCTGCTGTCTTTCTGAGTCGTCAGCGGTCTGGCACCGATTGTCGGATTGCGGTGATCGAGTTTCACGAAGGAGCGATTTCTACCTGAATTGAGGCGTAATCTACCCGCGAACTCAGCAACACAACCCGACGTACCGTCACTATCGGCATCTTGGGTAGCATCGGTTGAGTCGTTCAGGGGTGGATTCTGGTGCGAAAAACTCTTGGGAAGCGGCCCGTTGAGGACCAGAACGACTTCTCATCGACCGTCTCAGGCACCTATGATTAGCTGTTCACACCGCTCGATCGGCAGAAAAAGCGGTGTGTAAGATCGCAAGACCATCCTGATCGTTGGAACCCAGGGTCTGCATCCTTTCCTTTGTCCTGTGGTATATCGCATGCTCGTATCGCATTCTCCGATTCGGCTGACTCTCGTCGCCCTGTTGACCCTTTTCGGTGCCACATCGAGTTCGTTGGCCTGGGCTTGTCCGTTTTGCAACGCTGTTTCACAGACGCTGCGACAAGAAATGGCGAGCATGGATGCCGTGGTGATCGCCACCTCCTTGCAAAACGATCTGACCCGCAACAAGGAAACGGGTGAAGTGTTGATGAGGGTCGAAAAGGTGCTGAAGGGCTCCGATTTGATCCAGGTGGGCCAGGAAGTCAAAGCCATCTATTACGGTGAAGTGAGCATTGGTCGCCGATTCATGTTATCAGGGGTTGATCCTCCAGACCTGCAATGGTCCTGCTTGCCGGTCAGCGATCGAGCCGAAAAGTACATTGGAAAAATTACCGGATTGCCGGATGATTCCCTTCAGCGATTGCGGTTCTACCACAACTATTTGCAAGATGAAGAATCGATGTTGGCTAGGGACGCGTACGATGAATTCGCAGTTGCCCCCTACGATGCTGTCAAAAAACTCGCGCCCGAAATGGATCGCGAACAATTGTTACGCTGGATCGGTGACCCTGAGATGGCAACTGACCGCAAACGACTGTACCTGACGATGTTGGGCGTTTGTGGTGACGAAAAAGATTTGCCATTCCTCGAGAAAATGCTTCGTAGTACACAGAAGAGTACGCGGGGTGGTCTTGATGCCTTGATCGCTTGCTACCTGACTTTGGCGGGTGAGGATGGGTTGCCCGTGGTCAACGAACTGTTTCTTGCCAATGACAAAGCACCTTACGCTGATACCTATGCGGCGATCATGGCAGTCAGGTTCCATGGAACCGAGGGTGATGTCATTCCCCGCAGTGCTTTGGTCGAATCGTTGCACCATGTGTTGGACCGCAAGGACTTGGCGGATTTGGTGATTCCCGATCTGGCCCGTTGGAGCGATTGGAGCCAGATTAATCGACTGGTCGATTTGTTCGTCAAAGCGGACCCGGACAATAATTGGGTCCGGGTACCCGTCGTGAATTACCTGCGAGCCTGTCCGTTGCCAGAAGCCAAGCAGGCGCTCAAGAAACTGGAGGAAGTGGACCCCGAAAGTGTCCGACGAGCCAACACGTTCTTCTCGATCCCGGTCCCCAGTCGAGAGCCTGCCAAATCGGATTCGAGTTCTTTCATGGATCGCAACCATGATCGCAAACTGGCTAGTGATTCTGGAACCAATGAGTTGGGTACCAGCGGAATTCTCGCTGAGCCGGGGCAACCGATTGCGGCAATGGGGCCTCTGGCCTCCGGTCAATCCCAGTCGTCAGGCCAGGAAATGAACCCTTTGCGGCTTGCCTACGTATTGGGCCTTGCGTTGGCGACTGTCATGATTGTCCAGTTTCTGCTGCTTTCCGGTGGAGCGCAACCTTCCAAGGGATAGTCATTGACTGTGGATGAAGTCGCCACTCTGACGAGTGCCATGTTGTAGAAAAAGAAAAATGTCAGCTGATGTTCAGATGAGTTCCCCCACCAACGAGGTGGAGTTTCCCTATCGGGCGCTAAGTTCGGCAGCGATTGCTTCAGTAATCTTTGCGGTGCTCGCCCTGACAGGTTTTTTTTTCTGGCCCTGTCTCGGTTTGGCTCTGCTCGGCGGCGTTCTTGGATTATTTGGCTATCGCCAAATCAAACGATTTCCCAAGGAATTTGCCGGTCAGTCTCTGGCGATGACCGGAATTGTCCTGAATTTGCTGGTAGTGCTCGGTGGCGTATCGATGCACAGCTACATTTATCTGACGGAGGTCCCCGAAGGCTACACCCGTGTCCATTTCTGGGAACTGCAGCAGGTATCCAACGCACCGCAGGATAAACCGACTACAAAAGCGTTTGAAATCGACGGAAACGCTATTTTCCTCAAAGGTTATATCCACCCTTCTTCGGGCAGTGGTTTGCTGAAGCGTTTCATTCTGGTACCCGATCTTGGAACCTGTTGCTTTGGTGGTCAGCCCAAGAGCAGCGATATGATTGAGATCAATTTGCTCAACGGGCAGACCACCAAGGCCGGTTTGACCAAGAAAAAATTGGCCGGGACGTTCATGCTCAACCGTGGCTCTCAGAAAGTCACGGACTTCGATAACAACGTCTTTTATCGAATGAAAGTCGATCAGATTCGGTGATCTCGTGGTGGTAACTTTGATGTGTTCGCCGAACATCACGGCAGGGTATAATGCCAGAGCGTGCGATGCTGGCAGATTTACCCTCACGAGCTAACCATGATATTTCTGCGTACCGTGCTGATCGTGTCTACGATGCTGTTAGCCGCCATGGCGCAGGCGGACAACCCACAGGAAAAAACGACGGCAGATCAGACAACGAAGGTTGATGATCGACAGCCCCGTGATCGGGACAGCTCCGCCGCAGGACAACCTGCTTCCAGAACGAAAGTGGAAGTTCGCAAGAGCAGTGAGTCTTCAAGAGCCAAGGGTGATATCAATTTTGATGACCTGCAATTCAAAATTGAAAAAGATGCTCGGTTCAAACCGGCCATGCTGACCGACGATGTCAAGAAACTTGATGGTGTGAAGGTTAAACTGCGTGGTTACATTCTGCCCAGTACTTTGTTCAAGGAAACCAACATTGATCAGTTTGTACTCGTTCGGGACAATCAGGAATGTTGTTTCGGCCCGGGAGCAGCTCTATTTGATTGCGTGATTGTTGAAATGGTGCCGGGCAAAACAACCGACTTTGTCACGCGACCCGTGACGGTAGAAGGAAAATTCAAGATCGATACCGAAAAATACAAGTATCCCAATGGGGTGGGACCACGCGGTGCCAGCCATTTTGCGATCTTCAAAATTGACGGGGTGAATGTGAAATGAGTTCTCTGCCGCTGTTGGGTCAGTGATGGGACTCATGCTTCAATCTCATGCTCCGGGTGACCAGCCGGGTCGGGGTTGCATTTGGATATCTGGTACTTCGTCTCCCTGAAGTATTTGGATCTGCTGTGATACTTCATCAACCTGTCCGGCAGTGGTCAACGGCAGTAGCTTGACCCGGAACGACGCGGTTGCTCCACTTGCGATTTCGACGGTTCTTCCCTGTTTCTCTTCAAAAGATCGCGTGTTGGGGTAATTGGTGGCAGGTTCCAACCCGGTCACATAACCGTCACTTTCGGCCGCAGTATTTTTCCAGAGGATGAATCTTGGCAGGCTGTTGGTGTTGAACGTGATGCCTAGCCCTTTTTCTCCATCGGCCGATTTGAGCATGGCTGTGGTGGCACTTGATTCGTCAGCGCGGAGCCGGGCAAAGTAAACACGTTCGGCATAACCTTCCTCGGGCGCGCCAAATTGGTTCCATGTTTCCATCTCACTGGCCGAGAGTGCATCTTTGGGTGCGAGTGATTCGATTGGCGCTTCGAGTGTCGCGCCCTCACCCAGAACCGGTGCTCCGACATTGATATGGTACAGCAGTTGAATTGATGTTGGTGATGAGAGTTCATTGGTCACGTCATCCAGCACGGCGACTTCAGCACTCCCTGCTTGAAAACGAATTCGGCTGCGCAAACGCAAACGCTTGATGAACAGACGTGATTCCAGGATCTCGCCAATCACTTCGAGCCTGCCGGACGCTTCGTCGTATTCGATGGCCAGAGAATCAGCAGGCAGATTCCCTATTCGACCATGCAGGGGGTGGATCAGGTTTCCCTGCGAATCGTGCTCAGGTGCTCCATTGCTTTCCAGCCCACAGCGGACCAGCAGTTCGTCAAAGCCCTCTAGCCAGCCAATCCCGCTGGAGTCAAAAACTGGCACTTGTGCGGGATGCACCGGCCCAGAAACGGGT
>JACLAC010002738.1_pt1 | contig 16674 bp, 15 predicted proteins | sample 8027881 | NCBI WGS metagenome assembly JACLAC01 (sample SAMN15725517, study PRJNA655200) | protist metagenome | isolation source: fluorescence activated cell sorting (FACS) single amplified genomes of... | place: Spain: Blaines Bay Microbial Observatory, Mediterranean Sea | collected 2016-01-19
ATATATTTACATGTTACATGTTATTCATTTATTATTTATTAACAACGGTGTGTCATGGTAATTCGGAAAAAACGCACGTGCGAACGAATTATTCCGTAAATGATAAACAATACAAAATATTATACAGTATCTTATTGATAGATATATCTATTTGGATAAATTTCGGAACATATTTTGGAATAAAATTTTTCGTTCCGCTCTATTATAATGCTATTCCCATGCTAATATTTTCGCCCGCAAGGGCAAATATAATAATAAAGTGTGCAAATATAACGTGAGAGCGAGTATAATACCTTCTCTCTGATACAAGCTCACACATTATTATAAGAAAAAATTAAAAAATACACAGAGTACAGAGTAATTACGCTTCGTAATTTTTTAAAAAATGGACCTCATAGTGGTGGTGGCGGTCTGAATTTCACTGGCACTCTAAACGCAATGCATTGCCCACCTTTTCCTTGAACAGTAGCATGTTCAAATTTTCCTGCCGCAATCAAGTAAACAAAAGCTTCTTCTTCTTCTCCTTTCCTGTTATGAGAAGAATGATTCGTATTCGTTTTTCTTTGTGATGCGATCAGGTTGCTGTTGTTTGACACTTGGGGTAATGGTGGCAAACTATACGGTGTATACATCATATCGATTGCCATAATAGAACCTTTTGAATTATATTCCATCAAAGTTTGGTTTCCAAAATCTGTATGAAATAGAAAAATATTATTTCCACCATTTTCGGGATTGCTATTTCCCCAGGTACCCAAAGCAGTGTAACCTAAATGCATTGCCATGACTGGAAAGTTTTCAAACCCCATTCCTTTTTTTGAACTCCATTCAATAAATATTTCTCCGGTAAGCATCGAAAAAACTTCAAGTTTTGCAACGCCTTGATTTTGTCCCAATCCCAACCACCCTACTGCTGCAAGGCAACCAGATGAACTTTTGCCTTCTCCATTTACACTTGTACTATGCGAAACCGCAATCCAAGAATTTGGATCACCGGGTGGAGTTTTTGGTTGATATGGTGTAATTTCAAATTCCTTGGAACTTTCATTCCAGCGACGAATTACGGAACCTTGATTTATCGCATATAAAAGAAATATTCCCATTGGGCAAATGTGAACATCTGATACTATTTCACGAACTAATGGTTTTGTTCTTAATGTTCCTGTTGCTTTTTCTAGTACATATACAGTCAATCCATTGCTGTAAGCAATATGTGCTCCATCCCTTGATAATGAGACACTATTGGTACCCGGTTGCTCATTTTTTAACTCATGGACAAACTTAACAACTCCAGTTTGACCTTCAATACAATGTAATTGTGGCCTAATTTGTTGAGTCACAGGATCAAAAATTAAAACAGCAAATACTACAGTAGATCCATCATCGCTAAATTTGACTGTAGCTTTTGAATCACCTTCTAATGTTAAATCTACAGAGCAGTTGCCAGGTACATTATACCGCCAAATAGGCTTTGCATTTCCATTTTTGCTGTTGAATCCAAGTAAAAAACAATGTTTTTCCACTTCATTTGCGACGACAACGTCAACTTGCCCTGCACTATTATAATCAATATGCCTTGATGTAGTAACTGCAAGAGTTGATGATGGTGGAATGTCTGGTGGTTGATATGACCAATCTGCCGTTGCATTTTTTGACTGGGTAGAAAATACTTCCATCATTTTAGGATTATTTAACCACGTAGCTGCTGCAAAACGGATCTCGTCGTCATCTTGAAGTCTATTCAATGATGATAGTGATGACGGAGAGCCTATGATACCAACACTTGAATACAACGAGTTATTTAAATTTTGTTCCCATATTATTGTTTGATGATTGTTATTACTAATCACACCATGATTGTTATTATTGACGTTATTGTTACTATCATTACTACCATTACAAACTACAAATATTTGTAATAATTGCAATTGTATTATGAATAACCATTGCACCACCTTACATGTAGGTACATTGGTGGAGCTACATTTGACATTGTTTCTAACTACAATCATACTTTCAATTATATTTTTTATTATCAGTATAATTTATATTTATATTATACATATATATATACTCGTATAATATTATATAATAAAAGCTAATTACGTATATGTATATATATGTGCGTCCTTAGTTTGTTCTATGCCGTTTATTAAATTGTTGATGTATGTGTGATATAAGAGGTACAAAAAAATTTTTCACAGTTTTTTTCTTTCGCCACAATATTTATTACAACTACTTTTATAAAAGGGCAAAGTGGGGTAAGTTCAATGAGAAAATGTAATAAATTATAAACAAAATACAATATGTTTTAAAAACAGGTTTTACAAAACGTATTACGGACATTTTAAACCACGCTCGTTACTCTTCTTCTATTTTAAATGCTTACAACAAGTATCGTACAAGTTATGTTGATATATATTATACACAAACAAAAAAACGAATGCGAGTTTTGATTTTAAAATACATTTGTTTCTAAAACAACAAAGTGTGTTCTCTCTGTCTTTTCTATAATCATTACTACTAATTTTTTTGTCAACAGACTGCGGATCATTTTATATTAATTATTCAGAAAATTAAAATCTTTGCCACAAAGATTTTCTTTTTTCTTACACATCCCATTATTCATATATATAAATATATGTATGTATCTCGGTAAATATTCTACATGATTATATTTTATAGAATCATATTTACGTCATAGAAAAATGTCTTGGAGAAGATTATATATAGAACAGTTCTTTGTCATTTGGTATTTTATTTATTTATTTATTTAAAAATCTTCATCCATTGAAAATGTAAATGCTTGTTTTTTTGGTTCTTCAACGATTACATTATCATTATCAAAATCATCAAAATCATCGAAATTTAACTTCATGGATGATGTTGATGTTGTATTTATAGATGATGATTTCATTGTTGTTGCCGTTTGATCAATATTGTTGGTAATATTCATGTTGTTATTATTATTATTATTTTTCATTTCTTGTAATACATTATTAGTAGTAGTAGTAGTAGTATCCTTGCTAGACGTATTGAAATTTAATTCAAACGTTTCGTCTTCTTCGTCATCAAAACCAAAAACCAACTTCTCTTTTGGCATTGTATATTGAAAATTATTCGTATAATATTCAACAATCTTATTGACGATATCAGGAACGATCGTATCAGGTTTCTTTTCATTCAGTTTTTTCAACTTACGTATATTTGATACGTCATATAATTGTGTACCATCTATTGCACATATTTGTACAGACGTATTCATTTTCATATTATCTGTAACAATTTCTTCAATAACATTGATATTTGGATGTTTACTACGTAACGTTTCAACTAGATTCAATAATCTATCTCGACTGGTTGTAAAAGGTGGTTGTGGCGCACCACCTTTTGATGAAGGTCATCCAATGTAATAACCATATTGCAAATAAACATTTTGTTGTTTCGTCGTTACGTCTTCAACTTGTTTTGTCGTATTTGTCGTCGTATACCAATTACGTTTTAATAACCATGTATCACCATTAATAAATGTTACCATATTTTTATAATATAATATATCGTCGTGTATATATATTACTAACAAACGATGTTTTCAAACAGATGGAAGGGGGAGGGGGGAGAGAGAGAAAAAAAAAACAAGAGAATTGATTTTATTCTTGTTTCACTTGGATATTGATGGTATAGACAAAGATGTTGATGGAGGTGGTCGACGATATATATATATATTTTTTGAAATTTCATAAAAAATAACACTATACACTATTGAATTTCTTTTTTTCTTTTTTTACTAATAACTGAATTTTTCCCTCGCTGAAAATGTTATTGTGGGATGTTATGGTATGTACCTGCTAAAATATAATAGCATTACACAGCATTGCGACATTGCGAATTTCAGAGTTATATTGTAGGGTTTTATTGTAAAATATAATAGCATTACACAGCATTGCGACATTGCGAATTTCAGAGTTATATTGTAGGGTTTTACGTGTAAAATATAATAGCATTACACAGCATTGCGACATTGCGAATTTCAGAGTTATATTGTAGGGTTTTACGTGTAAAATATAATAGCATTACACAGCATTGCGACATTGCGAATTTCAGAGTTATATTGTAGGGTTTTACACTGTTTTTTGATTTGTTTCGTTATAGTCGGAACACACGACGCTCATTAGTCGGAACACACGACGCTCAGGAGAGCCCAAGTTAGTTTCGTTAGTCGGAACATGTGTTCCGTTTAAACTTTTTTATATCTCATAGAAGACTCTAGACCGTTTAGTTTTACTACACACTACACACACGCGCACTATAAACTATAAAATTATTTAAACGTATGAAAATAAAGAGAATTTTCACCTCCTTCTTCTATTACTTTTGCCACCTGATCGAATTGCTCGTTGTTGGGATTTTTTCAATTTCAATGCATTTCGTTTACGTTTATTTTCTAATTTCAACGCTTCTTTCATCTTTTCTTTTCGTAACTTTGCTTTTTTTTTCTTTATCAGTTCCTTCTTCTTCATTTCTCTTTGTTCGCGTTTCTTTAATTTTGCTGCTTGCTTTTCTTGCCGTTCCGCTTCTTGTTTTGCTTTTAATGTATTTTCTTCTCTTGTTTTTTGTTGTGCTTTTGAAATACGTTCTGCTTTTTCCAAAGCGGTATCATCATCTCCACCCATATTTCCAAGTGCCATCATCTCCTTTTTTAACCTTTTTTGATCTTTTGTTAATAATTTTACTTTTGCTACCTTCTTTTCTATAATTGGTATACTATTTGCATATGGTGCATGGCTTAAATGCATATAACTTGCATATGGTGATATATCTCGTTCTTCTTCTACTTTTTTCTCATCAAAAGATAATTTAACACGATTCATAATACGTGCAAATATACTTGTTCTAGATGTTGATTGACTCACGGTGTTGACTTTGCTATTTACTAATATACGAGCTTTAAAACGTTTTAACCATGTTGGTTTTGGCAATGCTGCTTTTGCTGCTACTTGCATATTTAATTCAGCATTGTTATTAATGTTGTTATTCGTATTGTTATAATTCATCCATCGTGGTAATGGTTTCATTGCTTCTTTATTTGCATTTTCTTCACCTAATAACCAAAAAATTGTAAATTCCACAATACCGATATGTGGTGGTGGCCAAATACCATGTTCCTTTGTAGATAAATCTCTAATTGTTTTTAAAATTACACGAGTTTGTTCACCATTAACTAATTCACCAGTTGCAGACAGAAACTTTGCAAAAAATAATGGTGTCAATCCATCAACACGAGTTGTATTATTTGTTGTATTTGTATCATCAAGATCCGTAGCTGAAATTAATTTTACAAATATATTTTCTATATATTCTAATTTGGCAACATCAGCGGTTAAATATTTACGAATTTTTAAAGCATTTGCATCTTCACTAAACATGAATTCCATTTCAGCATGTTGTTTTTCCAATTCTTGTTTCTTTTCTTTTTTTTCTATATCTGATAATTCTTTTTCTTTTTTCTTTCGATGCATTTTGATATCGAAACGATTGGATTGAATACCTAATCCTGCTTTCATTACATTAATCACACTTTTAGCATCTCTTATCGTTTTTGCTTGTAGCAATCTCGTTTTTAATTCAGGGCAGTGTCTACATGCATTTTGCAACATTCTTTGATGCTCTTTATTGGGCAACACTAATTGAATAATTTTATGATTTGCCATAAATGATGAATTTAAATGATTTAAACGTTTCGTTTGGTTCTTCTTCTCTCCTTTTTTGTTCCTTTTTCCTGTTTCGCCATTTTCTTCTTCTACAATGGATATGGAATTCAATATTGCATTTCTCATTGTTGTTGGTGGTTTCGTTAACAAACTTATTGTATGAATGAATCTATTATCTAATTCTACTTCATTCGCTATTAATCGTTGATTCATTGTACTTTTCGTCATGTTTAAAAAACTACCTATTTTATCAACGCGTTCTCTTGCATATATCCAATCACGTTGCGCAACTTCTGCTAAATCCAACGCGGTTAATCCTCTAAAATCTTTCACATTGATTAATTCTTTTTGTTTTTCTTTACCGTTGCATATTAACAATATAAATTTAATGCAAGAACCATGTCCATGGATGGCCAAATGATGTAATGGTGTCATCTTTCGCTTGTCTTGATAATATATATTAGCACCATAATATATTAAATATTTAATAATGGATAGATGTCCACCAATACATGCGGAAGTCAATGCATTATGTCCATTTGCTTCGTTCCTACTGTTTATATATTCTTTTAATGATGTAGAGACATTTGATTCACGTTGAAAACGATTAATTTGATATAAAAATTCATTCACATCGCCATTCATCGCCGCATTCCATAAACGTACACGACGTAACATGTACTTTGTATTTGATATGTCGTACATGGTTGATTTGGTATATTCGTCTATATATAACAATGTGTTAAAATATCTTATCTAAAAATATGTATTTGTTTTTTATTCTTTCTCTCCGTATTGTTTTATATGTACATATATATATTTTTTGTTAATTTAATTATGTCGCTTTCTATTAGATTTTCTAACGTTTATTTAATGAATTTAATGAGTTTGTTGATGGAAAAAGGTGTAAAAAGAAGGCTGGAAGGCGATGAAAAATCAAAAATATGAAGGGGGAAATGAAAATCTCTAGAAAATAAAAACTTAATAGTAATGCAGAAAATTATAATTTTTACTTTGTTTCCCAATTTAATGCCTTTCTCTCACTTTCTTTATAACTCTTTGATCAAATACTCAAGATTCGAATACTCGAAAAATGTACTCTCGAATTAATTCAATTACCTTTCTCTCACACTTCTCACTTCTTCCTTTTACGATGTTTTCTTTTCTGTTTTGGTATTGTATGGCCATGTTCTTTATAATAGAAATATGCCATTCGTTCTTCTGGTAAGCTTATACTACTACTAGTAGTAGTAGTAGTAGCGGTGATGGCATCAGGATCAATCGCCATATTTGCCAGCTTAAAAATAGCTTTGTTGAAATCATTTAACAACGCCATGTCATCATAAAAAATATGACTTCCAGCCCTAAAATATTTTTTTACCTTTGCTTTCTTCTCTGCATTGGCATATGTTTTTGAAAAATTTAATGCTAAATTGATATATTCTGTTACATCATTTGCAATAAATGCTGTCCCTGCAATACCCTCCTCCTCGTCATAATAATGATACTCATCACCATCTTCTTTATTATCATTCTCAATCCCAATCTTTTTCATTGCAATACTCCACCTATCGATACTTCGCAACATTGAAGCAACTGCATTATGTGTTGGTGCATAATCATTATTCCCCAACATATCTAATGTTAAAACAGGTGTTCCAATTTTCAATGATTCCAATGATGAAAGATATACATGGCCTGTGCCACTACCTGGAAATGGATCTAATACAATATCCACACTCGCAACTAACGACAAAAACTCAGTACGAGTTAATGCCGGTAAAAAACGTAATCGTGCTTTGCTACTTTTTGTTTTCAATCCTTTCCGTATCCTTGATGTTAAACGCTCATATGCAATATTTAATCCTTTTGGTGCTGCAAATAAAATTTCAGCACGAGAATTAGTTTCCAATATAGTATGTATAACATGATCAAATGTTGGATGTAAAATTGCCATGACATCATGTGGTATTAAATAATACGTTTTCGCTTCAAATAAAAACAATGCACCATTTAAATATTTGTATTTTTTCACATTTCCAGGTGTTGCAGATAATGGTAATGATTTTTCTAACATTGGTGGCACTGACATGCTTTGACCACGTAGACCTTTATATATATATATATTTTGTTAGTTGCATTTGTGTATATACATTTATATATATAGGTATATTATAAATCCTACTTACGAATAATTTGCTCACTATAACTTTCATATATATCTTGATTTGCCATTTTATCACTAACAAAAAAGTAATCTATACTATTACATAAACCGGTTGTACCACCACCTGCACCATATATAATTTGTACTGGTGCATATCGACCATATGATAACCAATAAATTTGATCGTCTTTGGTTGGTGCGATAAATATTAAAATATCAAGTGCATAATTATTCAATGTTTCTCTTGCATTTGTAACATTTGGACTTAAAAAAAGGACTCGATCAACTGCTTGTCTTAATTCCATATGTGCTTGATCCGTTTCGTATTTCTTATTGTATCCAGATACAATTAAAGTAGTGTGATATTTTTTTAATATCGCGTCGTTTGAAAATTTATTTCCATATTGAAAAGATGTTTCTGTGATGAAACGATATATCATTCTTAATTCTGTTGAATCAGAGTAAAAACGACCAGATACAAAACCAATTTTTGTTTTTGGTATTGGTAGGTTTACTACCGCATTATTTTTCTGTTTCAATGATTTTACATATAAATTTGTTTTTATCCGTCTTCTTCTTTCTTTCTTAGTATGCCAATTAATTAAATGTTCAGATATGAAATTCATACTTGGCGTTGTGCGTCGAATTAATTTTACAATCTTTTGTGCAATTTCATTGTATTGATTTACATTGTTTTTATTATTTGATAAATGAAATTCCAATGAAGTCAATACTGTACTAATACGACAACGTATTTCTGGATATGGTATACGAATAGATTTGCTTGAATCTAATAATTTATTTAAACGATCCATGGTTTCATCATAAATATCAATACTATCAGTACTAGACATCAAATACAATGGAACGGCGATTGCAACTTGTAATTGCAAACCACTTGCATCTACGTTTTGGATATCCAATGCACTTTGCCACATATTTACACTTTCCTCCGCCAATCCTTGCCGATACATTGCTTCCCCACAATGTATTAAAACATTTGCAGTTACTAAATTTTTATCCTTCTCTGATAATTGACGATAATATCGTTCCAAAAGACCATTCGTTTCAGGGCTTAAATTTTGTATCTGTGCAACAAACGCTCCTAAAAAATGATCCAACAATTTACGTGTCAATATTTCTAGTGAGACATTCGTTTCCTCTTCTGTCGTCTTGGCCGTCACACATGCATTTTTATCAAGTGCATTTAAAAAATAATATTCCGCTTCTTCAAAATGTAATGATAAAAATAATAAACTACCTAAATTATGCAATGTTTGGCAATGTTTACTATCGTAAAATAATGCATTTTTATAATGTTTTATTGCATCATGAAATGAACCAACACGCGTAGCTAACATTCCTAAATGATAATGTGCCATATGAGATTCAGGTTGAAAGGATAATGCTTCTTGAAAGGATATTAATGCTTGTTCAGGTTCACCAATAATTACTAATAGTTGCCCAAGCTCTATATGCATATCGTGAACCGACCTTTCTCGTAAAGAACGATATTTCCTCAATGTGTACATATATTGCGATTTAGCAAGATAAAAATTACCTTCTCTTGCCAATGCACGTGCTTTTGCCCGATCTTCAATCCACGATATACGTCCATGTGGCGATATTGATACTTTATTATTATTATTATCGATAATATATTTGCTCCAACCATCATTTTCAATTTCAATATCTTCAAAATTATTGATAAAATAATCTTGACATTTTACCTTGTTGATGATATTGAGAAAATAGAAAAAATAAAAAACAAACACGAAAATGTTCATGTATTTTTTCATGGTTGGGTGATGAAAGGTTGGAAAAGGGGTGTGAGGTGTATATATAATTCGATTGTTGATCTTGGGATGGAACTGGTATCCATTTATGTTACCGACTATTAACGGGATATTACAAATAATTACAAATAAATAATAATAAATAACGGAAGATCGGTGTCGATTATTATTATTGGTCCAACACACACATAGCACTATTAACTGAATACTGCCAATGTTGGGAATTGGCTTGCTGGCTTGAATTACATGGGCACAGCATTATTACCAACACATAATCTGAGTGTTGTGTGTTCTGACAAAAACAATATATTGTTCAAATAGATACCACCATGTATATTCAATATATACCCAACCCTGTATTGAATTAATTCAAACCCATCATCAATTGATATATAATCACCAATAATGATAGTAGACACCAATGTTATGCCAGGATTTATAAAATCGATAACTTGATTGAAGATTATACTATCCATATTGTTTTTATTATTACCAGTGTTCATGATGTTCTGACTACCACCAACATACTGACTATATCACAACCAACATCATGTTTGTTCCAACTAATCTCTTAATCTTAATCCACCAATCCAGTTAAATCAACGCTTGGCCAACATCCTTGTCTTGTAGCTGGTGTTATCTGATTTTTTTATGAATCAATGCACATTGACATCACACAAATTATTCTTTGAAATCAGTTCATAATCATTGTTTGTATGATTGATTTATTATAGTCATTATTTATATTAACATTCATATCTCCACATATGATTGAAATGTCAGTTGTAACTTTCCAAAAATTATTCATTTTATATTGTATTTCGTTTAAGTCAGTAGCTTGTTATATATTTCATTTTTGTCCATTTCCAAACTTGCCCATATTTCTTCTTTTTCTATGGTTAGCTTGTTCACATGTATGTAAAAAATCTTTTTACCAAACACAGCTTTAAGAGCACCCTCTGGCTGATTTTATAAAAAATAGTACAATACCAAATAATATAATAGGTGCACAAAGTATGATGGCAATGATACACAATGATAGTGCTAGTGAGAGAAAATTAGCACTGAAGTTATATGCAAGATATAGAAAGGCAAGTGTACCTGATGAAGAAGCGGAAAGACAATGTAAATTTGTATAATTGGGTACATCATCAACAAAAAAAACAAAATTATTCTTCTATTGTTAATTTTATTGAACACATAACAGGTACAACAGTTGAAAAAGGAAGACCGGGTCCAGATGTTTTTAACAGTGCTGTATGCTGTACAGTACATATATTAAATTATACATCTTCTTCACTTCATGTTCTCATTAGGGTAAAAGCACCTGGCCAATTTAAATTAAATAAAAACGTTATTATTTTACAAATAATGTAAATTAACACACACATTTACATGTATGATGTATGGTTTGAAATGATGGTTGTATGAGTTCTTGTATTAAAGTGATACCACCAATTCTTAATTGAAGGAGAACAAGTTCATCATGGCACAACCAAGCAAAAAGGATTTAAAAATATTACAAGATTTCGCCGCTACTACAATCCAATCGTTTTGGAGAATGATATTAGGCAAACAATATATACGATGGCATGCGACGCAATATTATGAAAAATTAATAGATACCAAACGAAATGCATATTATTATTACAACCATCTTACTGGAGAAGCTAGTTGGTTAAAACCATCATTTATGGGAACAGAAGATTTTGAAGTACAAGAAAATTATGATTTTTATCAAAGTGATGTATATAAATTTGCATCCTATAAAATTAATAAATATAATTTAACAACATATGATAATAATAACCAGGACAACAAAGAAGGTGATGGTATTGATGATGATGATGATTTTGATGACGATGCTGATTATAAAATATATAAAATTGATGTAGAATGCATAGATTATAATCTTGCAAAAGAACAAGATGAAGATGAAACTGATATACAACGTTTATTAAGAGTTGAACGAGAGCAAAAACAACAAGAAGAGGAAGAAAAGAAAGAGGAATTGAGACTAATGAAGGAAGAAGCAGAAAAAGCATTAGAAAAGGAAAAAAAATCGATACCATTATATGTCAAATATGATTTTCAACAAGATTTTGGTGCTCCACTTTATCATTATGAACATCATATTTATGACCCTCCATTAAAATCAAATGATTTTACTGTGCTTGCGTAAGTAAAATTATATTTATCCTCCCCCCCTAAACCTGCAGTAAATATCCTCACTAACACACACACACATTACCCTTCATATACGCTCCGATATAGTATGAGACGACGAGGAATACGACTACGTATGTCACAAAAATTAAGGACGACACGTGTGAAAGAATGTACCATTTTGCCTTGTTTAGATGAGGGTATGATAAGTGATGATCCATATACATGTAGACGTGCAATTGCTATGTGTATGCATTTAAAAAATCAAGTTGGATTGCATTTTATGGGATATTCCGTATTAAGAGGATTAGTTGCATGTAGAAGGCGTTTAAAATATTTATTAGATTTAATAGATGAACCAGACAATAAAGAGAATTTTTCAATTGCACCTGCAACGAAACCATGGCCATTGCATGATGAATTTTTAGAAAGCATGAAAGAGATTCCACCAATCCGATCAAAAGATTGGTATAAATTTACATTACGTCAATTAAATATTTTAAAACAAAGAATTGGTATTCGACCTGAAGAATGGGAACAGAAATTAGGACCAACCCCATTGAAAAAAGTTCCATCATTCTTAGCAGTATGTTGGAGCGAATATGCAAAAACATTAAATCAAAAACGGTTGAAAGATTTAGCAGAGCAACATGATGAACGTATTATGAAATTATCATCCACTTCTAGATCAGTTGGATCAGAGGAAGAAAAAAATAGTATTGCTGATGATAACATTAGTCTTCACAAATTTAGTACCGATGATGATGATGATGAATTTGATGATGATCATGAAGGAAAAGGTGGTGAAGATGGCAAAGACGAAGAAAACAAAACAATGGTAATATTGACAAAAGAACAAATATCGCAGGCGAGTGAAGAAGAAATATGTACTGCAAATAGAATGGTTTTTGGGCCTAATATCGAATACTTGAATGGTGCATTGATACGAATAAATGTGCACAAAGGTCCAACAGATCGTAAGTATACATTCTTTACTTGCCAATTTTACCTTGATATTACATACAATGTTATGGAAATGTACGTATGATATACTAACTTATGTATATATACCTTTTTTCATATGATATATAATAAATGTTTACAGATTTAGGTGAAAGATATACAATTAATAGAGGAGTAGCACCAGAAGGTTATCATCATATTTATTCTTTTTTCGGATTTAATTTTAAATATCCAAATACAACACAATATGAAGTATATACAAAGACAAAACCAGTACCACGTATGAAAATTGCTTCAAATGAAAGAAGAGGTTTAGCTCATCGGCCAGAAGATCGAATGGGTAAAGGTGTTGAACATAGTGCGGATGATAAACATATAGGGTGGAGATTTGAATTTTCATTTTATGCTTTTTATGATCCAAAAATGGAAGGAACATTGGAAAGTATAGTAAGCGACATGTACAACCCGTATCGATGTAAGATAGATACGGAAGCACCATTAGGTGGATGGAGACGATTATTTGCGTTGTATATACTTCCAAGTTCAATGTTTACCATGTTTGAAGTGACTACCGGGCGTGCAGTGCCAAATCAAGATGTAATGATATCATTTCATAGGATTAGTATGAAGTCACATCTTGAAGAACAAGTAGATATACATGGTAGACCTGTACAATTTTTACCACAGCATTCTTTCTTCGCATTTGATAGACCATTTCCAAATACCAAAAAGTACATGGTGCATGAAAGGGTTGATTTATTTGGAGCAACTAGATTATCAAGAGGGGAAGCTCATAAATCAAATGTTGTTGACGAGGAAGAAGAGAAGACGATTTTATGGAATGAAATTTACCACTTTTATTGTTGGTATGTGTATCTACCAATCCATTTCTATCTACCTATGAAATGAAATGAAAACAAACTAACAATAAAACCACCTATCTATCAATACAATCCACACACCAGGGATGTCCCTGTTAGAGGAACGACTAAATTTTATGTGCAAGTTGCTGATCGTCCCCATCGTTATCAAATATTAACAACTATGGCAGAAAGGCCTTGGAGGCCCCTCTTCACATTCTACGCATATGCATCACCAGATGGATTCAATCATTTACTGGAACAAAAAGATCCAATAAGACAAGGAGTTTTAGGAGGGACTGCACGAGCAGCGTATAGGGAGAAAAAAAAAAGCGCAAGATCTAGCTAATAAAGTAGACCGAGAGCAGGAAATGCTTCGTAGACTACGTAATAAAAAATAAAATAGTGACCGACAGGTGACAGGGGGGTGTGAGGTAGAGAGGGAGCAGTGTGAGGCATATGTTTCACCTTCAAAGCGCCAGCAATTTTTCAAATCAACCATCATGTCAAAATGACGAGCTCAAATGAAATGGGCAGGAACAAGTATAGCTCCTTACATGCAATTAAACAGCTACGATGATTTCCTACATGTAGTTAAATTGAAACAATCTATTATACATGCAATGGAGACGCAAGGTTTAAATCCAACTGATTTAGCACGATTGATTGATATTAATAAAGACCAATCATTATCCATTGATGAAATTGTGGCATATTTTTCATCAAGCAATATGCAGCAAGAAAAAAATATGCCATCACCGCATGAATTAAATGCATTGAAAGGTCCATTGCTACAAATGGCTGATAAGAAGATGGATGGAAGAGTCAGCTATGAGGAATTTGAAGATTTTTTTTATTAATTGCGAGAAAAATATATGTAAAAAAAATATTATGTCAAAATTTATTTTTTTATTTTTCTAGAAAAATATACGAGCGTAAAAAAAATAAAAGAAAACAAAAGTTTTGTTCGATTTATTTTTTTACTCTCTTGTAGAGAAACCTTCCTTTGGTGCAAAGTCAATTTATATACACCGGCTTCGGCTTTATTTGAGGTTTGTAGCAGCTTTCCTTTGGCGCACAAACTCTTTTTGATTAATTTACACACGCGATCGGTTTTTATTTTTTCATACGTTGAAGAAACTTTTCAATTTGCTTTTTGGCCCCTGGTTGGATCCTTTGGTTGGACCTTTGCCATCACTTTTTTTTTCCTAGCAGCTTCCTTTGGCGCAAACTTTTGATATACACCAGCTACACGAAATTCAGCTTTGTTATAAGCTTTATTCTCTTTCTTACCGCCTCGTCCGCCACGTGTGCGACCAACAAGTCCGCGGCGTTTGCTTCGTTCAAGCGGAGTGACAAGTGGTGGTTTTTTTGCATTTTTCTTTTCCAACAACAATGCATTGATTTGTTTTTGCATTTTGTCTTGCTTCTCGTCGAAACTGTCTTGGCGCTCTTTCAAATTATCTTGGCACTCTTCCAAATTTCCTTGGCGCTCTTCCAAATTTCCTTGGCGCTCTTCCAAATGCTCTTGTTTCTCTAGCATCTTTTGGTATTTTCTATCATACTTTGTTATTAAAGCTAATGCTTGTTCATCAGTTAACAAAGGTTCCAAAGCATCTTCTTCATCACCATTTAATAAAGCTAATGCCAAAATTTCTTCTTCATCATTGTGATTTGCACCTTTTTTTTTTTTCATCCATTGCTTTTTCTCTTGATCGAATTATTTTTTTTATTATGCTAGATATAGAATTGTTGTTTCTCTGAGTCAATTGATTTCCTCTTTTTTTTGGTTTTGTCTTTTGTATATAGAGATGTCTGTCTGTCTATCTATCTATCTCTATTATATAGTGTATTTTTATTTGTGTTTAAAGTTTTTTGGTTTTTTTTTCTTCTTCGCAAAAAATGATGCTGCAAGAAATAAAAATGTGCGATCAAATTAGCATGGGAATAGCATTGGAACAGCCGACGAATTCTGGGGGTGGGAAACAGGGAAACCACAGACTTAAAAAATACTAGCTAAGAAATAAGCTAAGTCTGCTACTGCCACTCATTTTGACAGCCTTTTAAATAAAGGCTGTACTGTACTATTGCTGTACTATTATGCTGTAATAAATTCTGAACGTTACATGGACCCATTCCATTATTATTATTATATTGTGTATTAGTGTAGCCAGGGTAGCCTAAGGTTTGAATATTTGCTTGAAACGGCGAAACTTATTAACTTTGAAAAATTTTGAAAGGCAACTTCCCTCAATATACTGCTCCCTAATAATATTTGCATACTATAACTATAATTCACCATATATCATATAATATATGGAAAGATAGAAAGATAGAAAGATAGAAAGATAGAGACAATACACATACACATACATATACACAAAAAACAATTCGACATTTATTGTATTCTTACTTCATTATATCTTTTATATTTATTGATACCATGTGTGAAAATTGTGATGAAATGCTCTGTAACTATCAGAAGCTCAGAAAGTATTTTTCTACGGAATTAAAATCAGCAAAATCAGCTGCAACTGCAAAATCTAAAGAAAATCTTGAGTTACAAAAAGAAAATCAAGAATTGAAAAATGAAAATCAAGAATTGAAAAATATAATCAAAAAATTGGAAGAGATGAATGCAAAGCATAAACCAAATCCATTAAATTTGAGGCAAAACAACAAAGCAGAAGAGATAAGAAAAAGAACGATACCAATATTATGGGAGCAAATTAAAAATGCACCTGAAGTTGAACCAGCATCTTATATCAAGCATATGATATCCCATGTTAAATCAGACATGCAAGCATTTGGTGTTGTAATGCAAGTGTTGGAGAAAGATCTAAGTACCATTAGTTCATCTCGTGACTTTAAAACGTTAAAGCATATCGTAGAGAGATTGGAAAATTTAAAAAAAGTAGAAGTTGTTGCTTTTGAACCGACTGTATTTTTAATATACAAAACTGCTGAAGCAGTTGAAAAAATGTTTCTTTTGAGAGATGCGTACGAACAAG
>JACLAC010011314.1_pt1 | contig 16674 bp, 16 predicted proteins | sample 8027881 | NCBI WGS metagenome assembly JACLAC01 (sample SAMN15725517, study PRJNA655200) | protist metagenome | isolation source: fluorescence activated cell sorting (FACS) single amplified genomes of... | place: Spain: Blaines Bay Microbial Observatory, Mediterranean Sea | collected 2016-01-19
AATAGCTGATTTGGATTATCCCAAGATTGTTAAAGAATATCAGGATAGTTACCGAGATTTAAAGTCTATCCTAAACTATCTAAGTCATAATCATCAACTAGAAAATATAAGTAAATGTCCCGTATGTCTCACCAATATTAAAAACTCTTTTTATGTTAATTGTGGTCATTGTTTTTGCGAAGAGTGTATTGAAGAGCAACATCGAGTAAATAAAAAATATATGTGTCCAATTTGTAGAGAAAAATCTACAAAAATTGGTAAGTTATTCAGTTAAATATTATGCCTATTATTTAATTATTTTCAAATAGAACTCCATCTGGCAGACAATGAAAATCTGTTCTGGGTAGATAATTTGTTTGAGACGACGATGAGGTATTGTTATTCAAATCAGATGATAGGGTGTCACTTAATTGAGTAAACTTTCTACCATCCCATGATAGATTTATCCCCATATAATGTTCTTTTCTATGACTATCATTTGAACTATTAACAAATAGAATTCTAGACAAAGTATATTTCCCTGGAGCGATAGCCTGTTCGTCTCCCACAAATTCATCCAACTTTTGAAAAAGAACAGAGTTGTTTTGACAGTAATCCCTATACTGATTATCTAAATAATTGTAATCTGTATTATCTTCCTCTAAAGTAGGATAAACACAATTATCATTTGACTTTTTACCAAATGAATCTACCAATTCAGCACATAGGTAATATTTCCAATTTTGGGAAGGAGATGACATATTATTAGACATTTTTTTCTTGAAAAAAAATACTTATATTTCAAATTTATATCTCTAAACTATTTAAAAATTTATAACTCAATATATAATAATTAAATTATCAATATTATATATGGGTAAAAATAAAAAAAAGAAAATATATCAGACTCCCAAAAAAATAAAACACGTTCATGTGAAACAACCATTAAATATACTTAGTAGTATTCTCAACCCTAAATGCGAACATTGTCATAATTCAATGGCTGTACACTATAATAGATATACATGTTCCTATTGTTCGGAGTCTTTTAAGAAAATTGAGTTTTAATATAACTTATAAATAATTTTACATACCAAAAGATATATTAGGAAAATAATAGTTTAAAAACTTAGGCCACATTTCAATCATTAATTGTATAAGATGGTCGAGATTATCATCCTTCATCCCTATCATCATTTGAAAAAGAAGTAAACTACACATGGGATTAGAGAATATATTATAGTTTCCATTAGAATCTATTACTGGTGTAAAACCGATAAATTCTAAGCGATTTACGGTAGAACGGGGATTACTATTTTCTCTATCAGATTCTACAATTCTATTATAATTGTGTGTTATTATATTGCTAACATCTTTAAGTGTAATTACAAATCGCCCATGTACTCGATCATTTTCCAGCATTTTAGACATAAATTCACTTATCACTTGTCTTTCAAATAGACACATTTCTGGGAAATTTATGGACAAGTCATCATTTGCAAGATGTTCCTCTAAAGGTATTTGGGCGTGAAGCATATTAGGTGATACATTCACTGATACATTTTGCTGATTGGATAGTTCTAAGGGAAGAATAAGAGGCATAGTTTCCGATATGAGTAGGTGTTAGGTATTCATTGTTTAGCATTTGATTTGTGAACAATATGATCAAATTTTCAATTGCGCTGAATACTATAAACATGAATGACTAAATAAAAAAATAATTTATTGATAGAAAATATTTTTTTATTTTAAATTGAGAGAAATTACATGCTAGAAAGAATCTTCGACTTAATCAGATCATAGTCACTCTGATCTAGAAGCCCCTGTTCTAGAGCCTTCTTAGCTTGCCTTAGCTTCTCAAATGGATCACTACTTGTTGTGGGGTAAGCACGATCGGTAGTGGATGAAGTCTTAGACTCCTGGGCTACAGTATCCGACTCCTTGTCTTCGGCTTCCTCGTCAGAGGAACTTGGTGCGAAGCCGCCGCCCTCCTCCCCGGATTCTCTTACTGGTGCCCGATATCCAGAGAATGAACCACCCTGAGTCTCCAGAAACTTCCTTACCTCATCATAGCACTCATTCCCTACAGCTCGCTGGAACGTATCCCATGGAGTAACCTCCTTCTTGACGGGATCAGCTGGGTCTAGATCCATCTCCTCTAGGAATAGCTTGAGTTGCATAGTGCTCATCCCACCTACCATCTCTACGCCCGGAGTATCTGCCTTGGTGACAAAACTCTTGGTAGATCGCATGTTCCAGTAAATCATACGCGGCAGAGTATAAGGCTGTCCACAAGTTGTCCTTCCTACTCTATCATATGTATCTACCAGAATCTGGTGATGGTCTTGCCAAGCCCGTGTCTTTCCGGCATATCGGTTCACTTGGTAACTGGCACGATTGTGAGCACCAACATACTGATACGTGCTGGAACCATTCGCTACACCTGCCTGGTCGAACTGCATATCACTTGCCGTAATGACCCATTCTACCATCTGATCATTGGAAAGGTTATTCTTGACAGCAATGTCTAGCATCAGATCGTGACAAGCGAGGAAATCAGTGTTACCACCCCATCCGGATGTGTAGGTAACCGCTACCTTCTCGCAGAAAGTTAGTTCACCACCAGCTCTGGATGGGTCCCAAACTCCGAGAGGATGATTATGAGATCCATATCCACCAAGGTAATTACAATTCGCTCCAGAATACATATTTCCACTGGTGAACATATTGAAATCTTCGCGAGTTCGGGGGTAAACTAGTTCAACAAGCTGAGGCTTAGAGTCAAACGTCAGAAACTTATTTCTCCATGGGCCTCTGGCAAGCGTGCTCACCAGAATAGCGAGGGAAGTTGATCCGGCCATAGGAGGTCCTTCCATAGATCCTGACACATCTGCCTGAACCATACCCTTGTCCAGACTGAGACCCTTCTCTTCCATAATCTCAGTGAAATGGCGAACATGATCGTCGAACTGTGCGTTCAGAATTAGCCTATCTCCTTCCGATAGATTGCTCCAATTCTGATACACATACTGAGCTAGCTCATGGATAAACTTGGTCTTACCGTGAACACTAACCTTACCATTTGAGGCATCCTTGAGGAAACTCATCAGGTTGCTCCTACACTTTAGACGCTTCTGGTCATTACCTCGGAGTTCACTACCCTTCTTCTTCTCATAGAGAAAGGCCTTCTTGTTCTTGAACATACACTTTCCGGGAACAAAGCGAAAGTCGATGGTATCATAATGACCCTGACACTGTAGCTTCTCAGTGGTGTTAAGAGCGTCCTGAAGGGGAGCATAAAACTGCCTCCACTTACGCATCGCCTTACGGAAATCCTCCTTAAACAGTTCGGGATACTTTTCCTGAGCAAAACGCTTGGCAATCTTATACTTCTTATCGACGGCGCGGTTCTCCTTAGCCAGCCACTTAGTTGCTAGAGAAAGCTCGCACTTCTTCGTGAAAACTTCTCCTCTGGACTCGGCGGTAGACTTTTCAGCAACCCAAGTGTCATAAGTAACTCGATCCTGCGTAATCTGATCAACATACATCTTAATGATACGACGCTTCATCGAATCCAGATCCTGTGAACGACACTGCTTCACGGAAGCATCCCCCGAACAGGCACGAACGTAAAGCTTAGTTAGGTCCATCCAACCACCGTGCTTAACAATGTAAGGGAGTAGATCTCGCATAGTCTTACCGAAACGACTCATCAGCCATAGGTATGCGGCGTAAGCCTGATCGCGGCGACCCTTTCCATTATTTCGAATATCACGGATAAATACGGTGTAAGTAACTAGATCAGCAAAGTAATGAGCCTTCTGGGACGGAGATAGACTCGCGTCACCCATAATGGCATCGTAAACATTCTGGTAGAACTCGTGAAGCGCCTGATCACTAGTGTCGTCAACAATACCTGAGAACGCAGCCACCAGAGCCGCCTGGGCCGGTGTCTGATTATCTCCCTTAATTCCATACATTGAATACATATCTGAACCATTCTCGCCTGATAGGCGATGAGCGGTGCTGCCCACGGCAGCATCTAGACAATTCATAAAGTTAGTTGAAACTGAATTTGAGTTTGTGTGTGCGAAACTGGACATGTCAATTGTTTGTGTGTGTGTGGTAATAGGTATGTTATGGGGATAATCTTTAGGTCGTTTTGAGTCAAATTTTTTTTCTAAGTCCTATGTCTATACCATAAGGTAAATACATAAAGACTTGGTGTAAATAGGGTCAGAGCACTAAGTGTCTTCACCATAATTTCTATCCATAGTTAGGTGGGTGTTAGGGTGATGATGTTCCATGTGTGATACACTATTTAAAATCCAACTCCAATAAAATAAAATAGACTAAATGTATAATCAAGTCTATTTTATAGCTTATCTATTTTAAAAATAAATTTTAATTCCATCTCTTTTTTCTAATTTATGTAACATTTTATCTAACTCTTCTTGACTAGTATGGTTGATCATGTCGATAAAAGTGGTTTTTGGATTCTCGCTATACAAAATAGAGTGATATATTTCAGAACATACTATACCATAGCTATATGTTTTAGATTTTTCAATGTTGGATCACTGAGATATACACTGTAAATTTCATCATACATATCACAAGTTTCTTGGACTACATTAGAATTGGCCTTACATTGGTCACATAGTGACACTGAACATGAACACCCAGACATATAATTATTAGATATTATTCCATTACATATCAAGTGTTGATAACCGGTAAAAGGAGCATAGGTTACCGATTCTTTAGTCGTAGTAATATCTTTTATTTTACTCATACCGTTAACCGTTGGTAAATAGTCTCCTATCTTTAATTCTTTAGCGGACATCGAACTATCTAATAATGGACTGAATACATAATGTTCTGGAGTTATACCTATTGTTAAATTATCTTCTAATGTGAAATGTATCATATTATTGAAGCCTGTTTGTTTTTTCATCATCCATAAAACTGGTTTACCTAAGGTGGTTTTAGAAATAGGATCCCATATTAATACAATGTCTCCTACATTGATATCTTTCATATACTTTAATCCACTTGTGGTACTTACTGAAGTATTGGAACTATATCAACAACTATCATCATCGTGGCCATTTAGCAAACGGAGGAAATTCCATGAACTTAAATAAGGTGGTAACGTATCATTAGTTATACTTATTTCAGTTTCTTGGTAAATATTAGTATCATTATTTATGGCCCCTATTATACCACCCAAATTTAAGTTACCATGATCCCAAAATGATTTCATTATACTATAACTATTAAAATAATATGGGCTTCCATCTTTGAAACTATCATACGTGATTTTTTCTAATTCCTTGTAGACTAATTCTAGTTCACGAGTAATGTAATCTAACTCTTGTGGAGATGTGTTTAATTGATCCGTTCGGTTTTTCATGTTTCTAAATTCTCTACTATATCCATCGGTGTTGTAAGTTGTAAATCCCTTTAGTAAGTCAGGATCATCCTTCATAGTTCCTTCGGTGTCGAATAATATTCCATCATTTTCTACTAGATTATTAGTTATGCTATTAGTATTTTCTATATCTAAATTAAGATTTACTTTGAATACTGTTTTTAATGTGTCGCTATTGATCTTCAATGATTCTGTCTCACTTGGAAATTCTGTACTAATTTTTTCCCTAATATTACTATTCCAATTAGTTATAAAGATAGCCAAAAACATTATCACTTGATAATTTAAAAACTCTATAAGTTTCAGATATATATTTATCACACATCTATTAAATATGACTGGACCATAAGGTGATAAAGTGATTCCTTTCCCTTGAGAGTGAGATGAAAATAATAAATCATATAGTATCTTTGTTAAGCGATCACATTCTTTTGCCCAGACTATATGTTGATAACCAACTGGTACAGTATTTAGCTGTGTTATCACTAAAAATGCCCAATGTCTCACTAAATGACTAATTACTAATACTATATACTCATAAGTTTCTATATTTTGTATTTGATATGTATTCTTATCAATTTCATCTACTGATAGCATTTGAAACACTTGCTGTAATAATGTAGAACCATCTGTAGTTGGTTCATTAAGTATATCTTCATTAATTGTTGTCGCATTATAATAGTAATTGCCAGACAATAAATAGATTCTTAATTTTTTTATAGTAATATCAGATATGTCTTTATCAAGTTCTAAAGTCTTGTTAATAAAATCTATATTTTTTATTACAACGTAATTATTTTCAACTATATTATTATTGTCAATTATTTTGGCTTGCATACCGTCTCTAATTACACTCGATTGAAAAACATCCAATAGGCCATCTGTGTTTTTCCCAACTGAATTATCAATAAACACTGTTTGACCATCTTTTCTGACATCAAAATCTATATATCTTATCGGTAATAATTTTTCAACAAATAATGATACTTTTTTACCTAATATTGTTCTAGGTAAACTTCCAAAGGTTTTTCTCCATGATTCATTACATTGTTGAACCTTGAGGTTAAATTTAGTTTTATTCTGATTATCTAATAATTGACTAGATAAATTGGTGTCTTTTCCCACTGATATCCATTCGTTATCTATCTCTATATGGGTTACTATATCAAATGGTTTAGCTTTTTGTCTATTAGTAGATATCGTCACTAATTCACCTCCCGTAATTATATCCGGTAGAGCTTCTAAATGTCCAGGTTGTAATGGTTGTGATACTAAACTTGGATATATCTTGTTAGTTAAATCGAAATTTTTTTGTACGGGAGTTGAAACTTGATAACTATTTATAATGTTATGAATCGTAGCAGCAGGAATACATAATGACATATTATCATAGGTGTCTCCACAACTACTTACCATACCTACTAGTTTTCCCCTAATATCGGTGACGGCCGATCCAGAGGCACCTCGAATCAATTTATGTCCAACTGCTCCTAATTCAATGGGTGCTTGAACTATATTAACATATTTTGAACTAACTTTTATCGTGTTACCTGTATTAGGATCTAAATAATTTACTCGAACATGTCTAGGGATAGAATAGGAATAAGTATCAAAAGTGGATAAGCTATTAAAATTGGTATCATTTGGAGCATTGTAAATAGCAACATCATAATATCTACTATAGCAATACAATTCTAGTTCTTTTCTCCTACATTTTACCATTCTTGCCATTTGCGGTTCTTGAGATCGAGGAGTATCAAAAATAAGATGAGTGGTGGTGACAATATATCTTTTATCACCTAAAATATACAAAAAGCCATTGGCTGTGTTCATTGTCTGATCGTAGTGTGTTAATTGGGTAAAAAAAGCTGTTAAGGTAACTAAATCTGATGTAGAAACTGTTTCAGAAGTGGATTTTTTAATCCAATATCCCCTGTGGGAATCTATCATATCATCAGGTTGAACATTCTTATATAATTTGGAACTACTATCATAGTAGTAACAGGAAGATATGTCAAATGACCCATTGTTGCGATTATATAAATCCTGGAGTGTATCTCCATCTGAACTCCAACCAAGGTCTAGGAGGGAAGACAATTCCCATTCTTTAGTTAAGGCTTCTCTGGTTTTTGGAAAACGACTATTCATATATATATATATATTATAAATAATTTTTTAGTAAAAATAAAATAGACTAAATTTGTAGTCAAGTCTATTTTATAGCTTATCTATTTTAGCAAACTCAACTTTTTCACCAAAACTTTTATCCAATCTTCTCCTATATTCTGCCTGGTAATCAAATGTACAATTATGGGAAGAGGATTGAAAATGTTTGGGGCAAAATTTCATTCCACACTTACAATCTACCGCACATAACCCCAGTTTGATTCTACAACCCTCCATATTACATCTTTTTTTAGAAATTTTCTTTTTCTTTAGTTTTGGTTTTTTCGTTTTTTCGAGGGACTTATCCGTTACATTCTCCGTAGTTTTACTTGTGTTCTCTGTATTGGTTTGTTCATTGGGATCATTCACATTATCGGTTTGTGGTCGAGGAGACTTGTTTGGAACAAAGTCCGAGTTATTAAGTGAAGGAGGTTGGATATCAGATGGAACAGACATAATAGCTCTTTCTATTAATATATAAAAATAAATAAAAAAATTTAATCAAATTTTAATTTACATTTCCAACAAATCTTTGTAGTCATTTGAAAACCGTTCATCTAATTCAATTTCACCATCTTCTGTAGTGGTACCAATAATAACATAATCACCATTATAAATTATATTTTTATTGTAATCAAAATAGATTACTTTACCATTGACGGAATCTTTAAAAAGACTATCTGTGTCTACATCAAAAGACTCTTTTTTATCTATTTTACGAGGCGCATCCATACTATCGTCGTCATCTGATGCAATACTCAATTGATCGTCGTCTTTAATGGAAGATATTTCAAATAATTGAGGTAACTTATTAATAAGCTCAAAATTGGGTTGTGAATCTAAACTTTCTACAATTGACGCATCATCCGATTCATATTCATATTCCAATTCATTTGATATATAATTGGAAGGACCTAATTTGATAAAATTGGGTTGTAATACGGAAGATGGTAAATTTATCATTGATTCTGATTTTTTTACTGATTTCTTTCGCTTCGATACTTTCTTATCTGATTTTTTTTTCGATATAGTTATTCGTTTCTTCTTTTTCTTAATTATTAACTTTTTTAATTTTTTCTTTTGGGGAACTGTTGACATTTTCGATAATTAACATGTATATATAATTCACGCAAAATATCAAATTTTAATTTAAATATCAATAATTTTAATAATATAGGATAAATTTTTATAGATATATTATATAATGAGTGAATTAAAACAAATGTTATTACCAGTAGAATATACTGGACAGGAAGAAATTGAAGAATTATCACACATTTTACAAGAATTAAAAACCTTAAATGACATTAATAATGATTTATCCGTTATTTTGGACAATCAGAATGAACAATTAGAAAAAGTAGAAGAAAATCAACAATTAAATATTGATTTAACAGAAAAATCAGTCAATGAATTAGAATCAGCTGTTCGAAATAAAACTAAATTAATTCCCATGGTAGTTGGAGCAGCGGTGGGAGCAGCTGTATGTGGACCTGGAGCCATCGCCCTTGGGGCTAAGGCTGGTGCTGGATACATAGCCGCGGGAGGGACTGTATTAGGAGGCATTGCTGCTAAAAATATTACTTAGGAAATATATTGGTAGCTTTAGAACATAAAATATATGGATTATATTTTATATTATCTAATTATTTATAATAAATATCCGGGCAAACCATTAACACTAAGAGTATCAGTTTCGGATTCATCAGCTCTAACAACTGTTAGTTCATCATCATCAGAATTGGTTTCTAATAGAATATGGCGAGAGTCGATGACTTCTCTATCTTCTGAAGTAACAATAGTGACAATATTACTATTTTCTAATTCGTCGTTAGACGAAGTGTCTTCTTCTTCTACAGTAGTTTCTACTAGCTCACCTTCTACACTTTCTTCTTCAATAGAATCCTCTGTATCACGTGTAATTTGCCCTTCTTGTTCACTTTCAACCAGACATGATCTTGAATTGTAATCCTCTAATTCCTTATTAAGTTGTTCAACAGATCTTTGTGGAAAGGGTAAACTATCGCCCTCTAAATAACCTTCTTCGTTACCAATGTAGGGTTCAATAATTGTTTCATTAGAGTCATATTCCCAGTCTTCAAAGACCTTTTTACTAAAACTCATAGGGACATTGTGTCTACTTCTAGAATTAAAATATCTTAGTTGATCTTCGTCCTCACATTGAATGGTGACTACTCTTACCTTGTATTTGTAGGATTCAGCTAATCTAACATAATTAGAATAAGCCCATTTTTGTCCATTAACGTTAGTAAGATATACTCTTGGTATACCTAATTTGAGAGATTGATGAAATTGCTGTAAACAATATGCTTCTGAACGGTTGATTTTGGATCGGTTAAAATGATATCTACCATTTTCATAAAAATAATTATCACTGGAACAAACGGTAAAATTATTTTTTTTTCCTAATTCATTGTAATATACGTAATTATCTTTCCCTACTCCTGGAACACCCCTAACTACTACTAATTCTTTTTCTTTTGAGTTATTAACTCTATCTTTAAGACTCTTACCTGAATTACCAAATGATTTAAATAGAGCAAAACCGACAACTCCTGCGGTTCCTAACCATGCTCCTGAAATTAGTAATAATGCCGCATCTATTAAAAAACTATATTCACCCATACCATCTTTAGGATAAACTTCATAATAATTGCTGTATCTCGACATGTTTATATTATATATACCACATTATTTTACAATCTTTAAGTAATTTCCGTTTATTAATGATTTATATTAATAATTATCGAAATTAAAATATAATTTGAATAATTAATGTTCTTAAAGTGTATATTTTAAACAAATGAACTCCGATTATGTATTAGTAAATTGTCCACATTGTGGCGAATATGTTGTAGTCTATCTTAAGGAATTTAATTGTAAAATTTTTAGACATGGAACCTTTAAAGAATCACTCAAACAAATTGATCCCCATTTATCTAAAGAAAAGTGTGATCTATTAAAAAGTAAAGATTTAATTTATGGTTGTGGAAAACCATTTAAATTGGTAGAAAAGGAAGATAAAACCATTGCAGTAAAATGTGATTATATTTAATTTGTAATTACATATGATATTTATAATTATTGTTAGATAATTTATTTTTTACCAGTATTACTACCTAATTCTTCATCCACTATTTCTTTGAAATCTCTTTGTATACGGTGTATTATTCTGAGCGTAATATATAAAAATAGACTAACAAAAATTAAATCTAAAAAAACTGTCAGAAAAGATCCATAATTCCATGTAACCGCACCATATTTTTTGGCTTCTTCCAATGTATGATAAGTCGCATTTTCTTTTTTACTAGGAACTAATACAATAAATAAATTATTTGCATTATTTTCTGCCCCTAATCCAATTAGTAATGGCATAATAATATCAACTACCAAACTGTTAACTACATTTTTGAACGATGTTGCAATAATCATACCTACTGCTACATTAATTATATCATCTTTAAAAGCAAATTTTCTCCACCCTTTATAGAATTTTTTAACTCTTTTACCAACTCTATTTGCAGATTGGTTAATACCATTCTCTATTTTTTCTATTTGACAGTCTATATCACAATCCCCATTTTCTGGTGAAATTCTTCTTTTATTTTGAAACATTACTATATTTGTGTGAAAGTGAGATATGTTTAAATAATAGTCCTAAAAATAGTATTTAAAAAATTTGAATAAATCGGAAACTTATTTATTTAAACAAACATTGTAGAATTTTTAAAATGACTACTCAAATTGAAATTCGTGATAACAATTATACTGGTGATCTAACATTCAATCAATATCCGTTTGAGTTGAGTAATTTTCAAAAATGGGCACTTCATGGTATCAAGGAATCCAAAAATATTTTAGTGACTGCCAAAACTGGTTCTGGAAAAACATTGGTCCTTGAAAATGCTCTCCAGCAACATACGGCTAATGGCAAAAAAGTAATTATCACTACACCTATCAAAGCTCTCTCCAATTATTTACTACATTCTCTCACGCAAAAATATACCGATATTTCATTTGGAATTATTACTGGAGATGTCCTATTTAATCCAGAAGCACAATGCGTGATTATGACCACTGAAATTTTACGTAATCTTCTCTACAATAAAAAAATTAAAACCAAAAATCTCGAATTAACTTGTGAAATAGATGTATATCAGGATGTGGGATGTATCTGTTTTGATGAAGTCCATTATATAGGAGATAGACAACGTGGGACTGTTTGGGAAGAGTGCCTAATATTAATTCCACCTAATATCCAATTGGTCATGTTATCAGCTACCTTAGATAAACCTGAGAAATTCGGATGTTGGTTACAAAATATTAAAGGTATTCCACTTATGTTAACTTCTAATCATAAGAGAGTCGTTCCTCTTAAATATTATCTATATTTGACATTTTTACAGAAGTTAGATAAGGTAAAAAAATCTGGAGATGACGAAACTAATATTGAAAAATATCGCAATAGCTTAACCTTAATTATGGATGAAAACAATAAATTTATGGAAGCAAATTATACCAAGGTCATTTCGCTTAATAAAAAATACCATAAATTTATGTCTAGAAAAGCGGTTTTCAATGATCTCATTCAGCATCTACATGTAAATATGATGTGTCCAGCAATTTTCTTTACCCTGTCGCGTAAAAATTGCGAAGTATTTGCTAAAAATGTTAGCATTACATTGAATTCCACCTCAGAACAATCAGAAGTTGTAAATGAAATAGGTTATCATCTCCGTAAATTAGACGAATATGATAAATATATTAAAATGGAACAATTCTTTGTGCTTAAAGACTTAATGATGAAAGGAATTGCTTTTCATCATTCTGGTTTAGTACCAGTCTTTAAAGAATTAATTGAAATTCTCTTTGGTAAGGGTCTCATTAAAGTGCTGTTTGTCACCGAAACATTCGCCGTAGGTATTAATATGCCTGTTAAAACCGTGTGTTATAGTGGTATTACAAAATATAGCGAAGGAGGATTTCGTTACTTGAAGCCTCATGAATTTGGCCAAATGAGCGGGAGAGCCGGAAGGAGAGGTAAAGATCCAGTTGGTAACGTCATTTTAATACCTAATCTTTATAATTTGCCTACTCCTAATGAAATGAGAAATATTATGTCTGGTAAAAATCAAGAAATTAACTCTAGATTTACTCCCAATTTTAAATTCCTACTTAAATTAATATTAACTGGAAATAATCTTATTATGAAATTTATTAAAAACTCATTACTTAATACCGAAATAATGGAAGCAAATAATAGTATTCAAGATAGACTAAGTCAAATTCATCTGCCTGAACAAGATTTTAGTCTCTATGAAAAATATCACCAATTACTCAATCCTAAACAAATAGGTTTTATGCGTTATTCAAATAAGCTATTAAAGAAGTGGCGCAAAGAAGCTGACAAAATTCGTAGAGATGCTTCTGGATTTGACTCCAATTATCAAGTTTACCTCAAAAATATGAAATCTATTAATCAATATAAAGATTTAAAAGACGATCTCCAAGGTAATAATTTATATGTTCATCGAACGATTATTAAATGTCTTAAATTTCTTCAAAGTTATGACTATCTAAATGAAACGGACATTGATAACTATGAAGAGATTAATTCCAATTTGGTAACAGTTAAAGGTGTTATAGCTAGTCAAATTAATGAAACCAATGAAATCTTATTTACCGAAATTATGTATAGTGATATTCTAGATGAACTAACAGGGGAAGAAATAGTATCTTTAATGGCGATCTTTCTTAATACTAAACTTAATGACAAAGTACAAGTAGAAACTTTGGGAGATTTAGAATTACCGGGATCTTTGAAACGTGGAATTAAAAGTGTTGAGGGATGGAGAAATGAATGTATTGACAAGATGAATAATCTAAATATCTATTTTGATCAAGAATGGGACTTAAGTTATAATATGGTTGAACCAACATATCTATGGCTTAAGGGTAGAGATATTAATAGTCTTGTTAAACAGTTTCCTCTTTACGAAGGTAATTTTATAAAAGATATGGTCAAATTGTCAAATATTACGGAAGATATTATTAAAATGGCGAATTTATTAGAGAAAAACGAAATTGCTAGCAAAGTTAGTACGATTCTTCCTAATATTACAAGGGGAGTTGTTAATGTAGAATCATTATATATAAAACTATAAAATATAATAAAGAGGGCAATAAAATCTTTTTAAGATATAATTTTGATTTTAAACATATATTTTTTATTTAAATATACTTAATTAATATGACAAGTTTACTAATTGATAGTGATGATAATGATTCACAATTATTACAACAATTTCAACAAGTCGTCAAGGATACTCATATCCATAAATTTAATGAATATGATATGCTTTATTTTAGTAATGGATTAGGGGGAGAATGTGGCGAAGTTCAAAATGAAGTAAAAAAATTATATAGAGCATTATCATTTAATCCAAATTTAAGAGAAGAAATTGAATTAAGAAAGAAAAATATTAAATCTGAACTAGGAGACGTATTATGGTATCTTACAGCAATCGCTAATAATTTAAATTGTAATTTGGAAGAAATTATTCATAGTAGTATTTCTAAGTGTCAAAAACATGTTTGTACATCCACATATACAGGACAACCTAAAGATGAACTTGGGCTTAAACAAAGTATAAGGAAAAAAGATGCTAAATTATCTCCAGAAGAGCAATTAGCAATTCGTAATCTTGTAAAAATAGATAGAGATTATTGGAATAATAATTAATATATACTTACTAATTACTGTCTCTTATTTTTTTAAAATGATCCCGAAAATCATCATACTTAAATAAATCGATACCTCCTACATTTTCATCTGGATGAAGGCAAATTTGTTTTCCGTCTAAAATTTTACCATCATATGCCACTGCCCAACCATAGAATTCTTCTTGAAATTCGTCACTATAATAATAGGAAAAATTTAGTTGTGGATATTGTGAAACTATAGATTTAAACCAAGTAAAACAAGGAGTAAGAGGAGTTTCAAACATCACAATACCATTTGTATCATCTGATAAACTCATAATTCCGATACGATGTGTTCCCCAATTTTGGATAAAATTATCTGGATTACTTGGAATGCTTTTTCTAAAATCCCAGTATAAATTCCCTTCGATCTCGGTTTTATGTAATTGGATAAATTTATCTATTTCTCCCTTATCTCCTCTTATTAATAGTGTATTATTAGTTTCGTTAGGCATTATAATTGATAAGGAGAAAATTATACAAAAAAATATACGTATCTAATTAATAAGATCTTGTAAAATACCTAATCTAAATGTTAAATCACGGTAAGGATTATCTTTTTGAGGACAAACAAAGATCTCTAATTCAATGAGTTGATGCTGAGGTATAATTATTGTTTGTTTGGAATCTCTATGTGTGACCTTGATATTTCCATCATCTATTTTATAGTCCAATAAGCTATCTAAATCTTGGTGATGAATTCTAAAATGTAAGTTAAGTTTTCTGCCTGGAATATAAAAGTCTAACATTCGATTATCATTCATTGAATATATATACCCTGAAAAATGATGTTGTCCAGATTGATCTATAAATTGACTAATAGCTACTTTTGATACATCTCTGTCCATTTTTTTAACCCTTGAATTAAAACTATTAATTTTATCAAGTGAAATAGGAATGATTTCATTTTCATTATTGAGCATATTATGAACTAATCGGTGATTATAGCAGTCAACATATCTACGTATAGGCGATGTGAAATGGGTATAATTATCAATACCCAGTGCTGCATGTTTTGTGTTAGAAGAATCGAATGTATAAATGGCAGACTTATTTCTAATTATCGATAGAAATTTTTCTAGTTCTCTTGGAACCTTTTTTTCGGGATTAATAGTGTCTACCATTTGATGAACTCGATATACTGGTTTTAAACCGGTCTGATGAAGTATTTTCACGACTTCGCAATTATATATAACCATTAATTTTTCAATTAATTTATGCGAATCAAAATAGGTATTAAATCTACTTTCTAAACCTGGATATTTTAGATTTTTAATGACATCAATAATAGGATTAATAGAACTTTTTTTATTATAAAAATGATGCTGCTCGAAATCTTCATAACTAAAAGCTTTATGATTAATAATAATAGTTTTTACTATATTTGAATTAATAATCTTATTATCACTGATTTCTAAACAGAGTGTAATCGCTAATCGGCGTTTTTCTGGAAGTAGAGATAATATACCTTGACTCAGTATATTTTGAAACATATTGTAATTCTTATGAGGGGCATATACTGAAGTGGTTAAATTATTTAACATTGCGTTTAAACCCAATTCATTAAGACTTCCAATAACATCACTAATATGTATTTTTAATAATACTTTATTGGAATCTAAAATTTCCCAACTAAAAGCATCATCTATATCTAAACATCCTTCTGGATCAATTGATATAGTATATTCATTAGTAAGGTCGGAATAACCCTCACCTTTTGCTTGAAATTGTTTAATGGCTTTTTTTTGAGCTCCATTTAATTTAAAATATTTAGTAATTAATTGGTGTTTCCATACAATTCCCTCATAAAGATGAGCATATTTGTCAATTGGTCCGAGTATTTGTTGGAGATTACCTACTGGTAATGTCTCATTCCAATGTGAAAATTTAATAGTTGCTATAACATTAGTGTAATATTTAGACTTATTTTTTGATGATACCAGGAAACTTGGATAACATATAGATAAGGGAATAAATTTATATCTATCTATACCTCGTTTATTGCTACTAAATTTAACTCTGTCATAATATTTAAGCACACCAACTATAGCTTGTTTAGAAATATTCGCCTGTGTTACTATTAGTTTACCCGATGGACAAATACTTCCAATATCTCCATGGAAACATTTTCCTATGTTGTCATATCCATCTATTTGTACTTCTTTTCCAGAATCTAATGTTAGAGTCGCTTGCTGATATTTTCTATCTTTGATAGATATTATACCAGTATTAGAAAGTTCCATTTTAAATTTCATTAATGCGGAATTTTTTTATCAAAATTTTTTATTCTATAAATTATTATCTCAACCTAT
>JACLAC010017393.1_pt1 | contig 16674 bp, 17 predicted proteins | sample 8027881 | NCBI WGS metagenome assembly JACLAC01 (sample SAMN15725517, study PRJNA655200) | protist metagenome | isolation source: fluorescence activated cell sorting (FACS) single amplified genomes of... | place: Spain: Blaines Bay Microbial Observatory, Mediterranean Sea | collected 2016-01-19
GTTGTGTGGGGGCCTGCTGCTGCAAGTGAGCGGTGGGGTTGGGAGGGCTGTGGCCTGTTGACGTCGCGATCGTGTCGTCGCCGGCCCTGCAGGTGGGCGTGCTTGCAGCGGTGGGGCTGATGGGACTGTGGCTTGTAATTGTTGCCATTGTGATCATGCTGCGGGTACGTCGCTGAGTGGTGCAATCTGTATGCTTCCCCGAATTTTGGATAATTTTGTTGGGTGCGTTTTCTCGTCCGTTGGCTGCCCCTTTTGCGCTCCTTTTGTTCTTTGAGCTAAGTTTATTTTTCTGGTCAGCACCGAATAGGTTGCAAATTGGATTGTCTCCTGGACCCTAAAATCTGGAGCACCCGGGAATGGCATCCTGCATTACTACGAAAGATTTTGGGGTGTCAAGTTGCTTATAGTCTATGTGTTTTGAATCAGGTGGAGGATATCGCCCAGAAGCTTTTGATCGTTTACAAGCAACAACCTCTTGGTCGTTTACAATCAGAATTCCAGGAGGACGTCAAAAAATTCTCTGTGACGCAGTTCATTGATAACTCCCACAAGTACGTACTTGTGGGAGTCGGACTCACGACTAAGTTTGTCGAAGGTCTCCGAGAAATGATGGAAGCAATCGACGGAAACTCAGAGCGTTGGAGCAAAGTGAAGGAACGGTTTGCGACCCTCGTGGTGAGAAGTTTGCAGGATTTGGATAGAATTCCCGATATTACGATGACAGAATGAAGATGAACTCAACAATGATGACAGATTCCCATTTATTCCTCAAGGGGCATGCAGTTGTGGATTTCTCAAACACTCGGGCGCCCATTTTTCGAAAGCCGATTCACGGTGACGGGTGCAGGCAAATATTCTGATGTCGAAATCAGCGATGTCCCACGGGGGAAGGGCAAAAAAGCAAATGATCGTTGACGGATTGCTTTCTGCAATTTTCGAGCTTGTCATCCTGCCATAATTTTAAGTGACCGGAATCCTTTCTTTCCGAAAATTTGTGTAAAATGTCCGAAAATTCTTCAGAGAAGATTTCTAAAATTCCTCACGGGTCTTCCCAGGAATGTCACATTCAATGTGGTATGCTTCTTGTAAGTTTCTCGAGAGTTGGTCAGCACTTCTCGCGGGAAAGGCGAGCAGGCGAAGAGGGACTTCGCGTTTTTCCGGGGAACGTCACAAGCGCATCGCTTGTCACTTGAAATGATGTCAATAAGCGCATCTCTAAAAAACTTCCAGTCGGAGCAGTGGGGTCAGTGGCGGGAGGTAAGGTAGAACTTGTCAAGGGTCCGCAGCGGGACTGCTAGTCCCGGTTGTTGATGTCCAAGGCGAAGCCCGTGCGTCAACGGTCAGCTTGCAATGTGGGCTGACTCTGAGAACATGTAACGCACGCAGGACGGCGTGATCAGGAAAGGGTGCGTTCAGGGGGCAAGCAGCGTCTTGCAGTCAGTCAGAAGGGACGGACGGTGTCAAAGAGAAAACGTCACAGACAATTGAATGTCGACGTGCGGGGACATCACAGGTCAGGGGTGACAATCGTGTTGGGGTTTGACAAACAGTCAGTTTTTGGATGAAACTGGGAGCATGTCAGGGATGGTCCGGTCCCGCACTCGGGGCGTGAAAGTGAGCACGGTCATTGGTTGAGGCCATCGGATTCAAAATTGGCTGGAGTACTCATTTCTCTATTTCAATTTGGGTGACATTTTCAATAAAAACGTTCGAATGCCATCAGCGTAAGCAGTTGTGATCCCATTTTTTTCACGTCAGGCATGTTCAGAATCAAGAACGAGTTTGTGGTCGTTCCTGTAGTCTCGAGTGTCGTGGAACGCATCTGTCTTTTGTAGTCCAAAATGAGTTTTTGGTCTAGGCTTGAATTTGGAAAATCTCTTACGGGTCAGGTGAGTGAGTCGCACTGCCGAGAGGGGATTGAACTTTCGTGAATTTGTCACTGGCATAGCTTTTTCAACCAGGGGCACCGCATGGCAGATCGCCACTTCTGTCACAGCCGCGTGTTTTTAGAACTGGGCTCCAGAACGTTCAAAGGCGGCGGCGGGATAACGATAGTGATAAATGTTGGGTCACCCTCACGAAGGAGCCTGGTCCTTTTTTTTTTGGCTGGGTGACTCGGGACCGAAGAAGCTCATGCGTATCTGCGTTCCGGCTCCCGGCCTCAGTGTGGGTGTGCAACCGAACTACGAGGTCGTGACCCCGGTCCAATCTGTGTGAGCTTGTCTGGAACGTTGGTCCCAAAAGAAAATGTTTTTGCGTTTTTTGCGTTTTTGGGGCGGGTGGCGCGCATCCGCCAGATCCCTGTCGATCGCGCACGTGACGGCATCGTTGTTAGCAGACTTGTCACTTCGTGGTGTTTCTGGGGTCGAATGTTGTCTGGTTGCAGATGACTGTGAGTGATCATCTATCGGCAACATTTTTCGGTTCTTTGTTCCAATTTTCGTTGAAAGAAGTCGAATTTGCATTCAAATTACAGGAAATATGGCAGACCGTCCTGACGCATGTCGAGTCGGATCTGGCGTTATGGAGTTCCTGGGGGACGGTATTCGCGGCTGCAATCTTCTACGTCGTATTAGTGAAGTTGAAGGTAACGTTTTCAACGTTCTTGGGGGCGCTAGTCTTTGGACTATGTCTTTGGGTGTTGCTCCAGGCTTGTTTTATTTTGTGGAAGTTAGTGGTCGATGATCCAGTAACTGGCAAGTATGCAAGAGTTTGGAAGACTGGCAGGGAAGCTTATCCGACGGACTAAGACGTCTTCCTGACTTGACAGGTGTCGTGAATCTTCCAGTGACGTCAAAGCCAGGGTGTGAACTTCTCCCACACACATGGTGTTTTGCGTTCGTAGTTGCGCACAGTCACAACCCGCGTGTGACACTCTGGTCGGCTGACACGTGGGGTTCAATCACATCGAGGTTAGGCAATCAGGCGTTGCCTGTGGAACTCTGGGAGGTTGCCCAGTTACGGTACTTGATGAAACATTGTCGAGATGGCTACAACGGGTGCGGCTTTGAGCAACTTTCACTTGCGCGGGTGGACGTCAAAGCAGCTCGCATGTCGTCGTTCAACGCCCTGGGGAGACTTAGGTGCGTACGGGAGAAAGGTGGAATCTAAATGTTGTAAAGCACACAACACACGGAGATATGAAGGGTTAAGAGTGTTGTATTTGTCAACCGTGAAGGGGGTACATGAACCGACGCGGCTGTGGTCATTTTCTCTGATGAAAGCTTGAACTACTACTTGGTAAACCTCGAATCGATGCAATCACATTAATATTTCATCTTTATACACACATGTCAACGACCGTAGCGAATTCACACATATTAATATTATCATGTGCTATGAACATTATTAACGTACACTAGGAGTGATTGTGAGTCCAATGTCTTATCGTGCTGCCATGTTGAACTAAGAGCGTATTACAGCTGGTCGCAGACCGGTGAGGGTGTTCAGGTCCGCACATCGCAAGAGCTTTTGAGTATTACAAATGACATCTTCATCTAGTATCATTTGATTTTTCCGTTCTGAACGTTTTGAGCTGAATCCAATAACATTTCATCGTGAAACTGGGGAAGTTTTCCGTTACCGGGAGGTTCTAGCAAATGAACTTTCGGCTTGAGTGTGACTAGCAGCTGCAATGCAGCAAGGGAGTCGGAGGAGCGACGGCGCATTCTTGAGGAGCACGAGGTTGCACACGTGGAAAACATCGAATCCAAACGACTGCATGAGGTCATCATCACATCAGAAATTGCGCGCACGTCTATTTGACGCACGTCCAGCAGTGCTACTACTACTATTGCTACTATATATTCTCACTACTACTACTACTTATCAGATGAAATGAAAATGTTGTGAACTCTGGAAGGTAGCCCTGCTATTGGCCTATCACAGTAGTAGAGGTTTTCCAGTAGTTGATGAAACATCTTCAAGAGGGCTACATTTGGCGCGGTGTTAACCAATTTTCGTCTGGACAGCACAATCCAATGCGCGGGTGGACGTCAAAGCAGCTCGCATGTCGTCGTTCAACGCCCTGGGGAGACTTAGGTGCGTAAGGGAGCATATTGGAATCTAAATGTTGTAAATCTCACAACACACGGAGATATCAAGGGATAAGAGTGTTGTATTTGTCAACCGTGAAGGGGGTAGAGGAACCGACGCGGCTGTGGTCATTTTCTCTGATGAAAGCTTGAACTACTACTTGGTAAACCTCGAATCGATGCAATCACATTAATATTACATCTTTATACACACATGTCAACGACCGTAGCGAATTCATACATATTATTATTAACATATACTATGAATATTATTAACGTACACTAGGAGTGATTGTGAGTCCAATGTCTTATCGTGCTGCCATGTTGAACTAAGAGCGTATTACAGCTGGTCGCAGACCGGTGAGGGTGTTCAGGTCCGCACATCGCAAGAGCTTCTGAGTATTACAAACGACATCTTCATCTAGTATCATTTGATTTTTCCGTTCTGAACGTTTTGAGCTGAATCCAATAACATTTCATCGTGAAACTGGGGAAGTTTTCAGTTACTAGGAGGTCCTGGCGAATGAACTTCTGGCTTGAGTGTGACTAGCAGCTGCAATGCAGCAAGGGAGTCGGAGGAGCGATCCCGCATTCTTGAGGAGCACTAGGTTGCACACGTGGAAAACAGCGAATCCAAACGACTGCACAAGGTCATCATCACATCAGAAATTGCGCAAACGTCTATTTGACGTACGTCCAGCAGTGTTACTACTACTATTACTACTATTATAATTTATTACTACTACTACTACTACTTATCAGATGAAAATGAAAATGTTGCGAACTCTGGAAGGTAGCCCTGCTACTGTCCTATCACAGTAGTAGCGGTTTTCCAGTAGTTGATGAAACATCTTCAAGAGGGCTACAATTGGCGCGGTGTTAACCAATTTTCGTCTGGACGGGACAATCCAATGCGCGGGTGGATGTCAAAGTAGTTTGCATGTCGTTATTCAACGCTCTGGCGAGAGTAACGTGCGTACGGGAGAAGGGTGGAACCTAAATGTTGTAATTCTCACAACACACGGAGATGTGAAGGGTTAAGAGTGTTGTATTTGTCAACCGTGAAGGAGGTAGCGGGCTTGGCTTGGCTGGGGCCATTGTATCTGATAAAGACTTTGACTACTTCTCGGCAAATCTCGAACGGATGCAATCATATTAATGTTATATGTTTATACACATATATTCACGACCGTAGCGAATAGACACATATGAACATATACTATGAATATTATTAACGTACAATAGCAGTGAGGGCCAGGCCAATATTTTATCGCACTGCCATGTTGAAACCAAAAGGTATTACAGTTGTTTGCAGACCGGTGAGGGCGTTCAGGTCCGCACGCAGCAAAAGATTTTGAGTGTTACGGATGACATCTTCATATAGTATCATTTGATTTTTTCGTTGTGAACGTTTTGAGTTAAATCCAATTATATTTCATCGTGAAACTGACAGATTTTATGTTTATTAGGAAGGTCCTGGCGAATGAACTTCTGGCTTGAGTGCGACTAGCAACTGCAATGCAGTAAGGGAATCGGAGGAGCGGTCCCGAATTCTTGAGGAGCACTAGGTTGCACACGTGGAAAAGATCGAATCCAAACGACTGCATATGGTCATCATCCCATCAGAAATTGCGCAAACGTCTATTTGACGTACGTCCAGCAGTGTTACTACTACTATTACTACTATTATAATTTATTACTACTACTACTACTACTTATCAGATGAAAATGAAAATGTTGTGAACTCTGGAAGGTAGCCCTGCTACTGTCCTATCACAGTAGTAGCGGTTTTCCAGTAGTTGATGAAACATCTTCAAGAGGGCTACAATTGGCGCGGTGTTAACCAATTTTCGTCTGGACGGGACAATCCAATGCGCGGGTGGATGTCAAAGTAGTTTGCATGTCGTTATTCAACGCTCTGGCGAGAGTAACGTGCGTACGGGAGAAGGGTGGAACCTAAATGTTGTAATTCTCACAACACACGGAGATGTGAAGGGTTAAGAGTGTTGTATTTGTCAACCGTGAAGGAGGTAGCGGGCTTGACGTGGCTAAGTGATCATACCAGAAGGGTTTGGAATTATATGAACTGTTCCTGTAGATTGAAAATGATGTTCTTTTCGAGTATGAAGTCTCCGGCGTGGATCAGCTCCAGATGGAACGTGAGGGTTGCGGTAGTCCCAAACGAAAGCACAGAGAACGCCGTGAAATCGAATCGAAATCTGGTGATGGACGACTTCGGGTTTTGGGTAGGACAGAGGATATCCAGTTGCTGGCCGAGCGTCCATCAAGTGAACGGCATGATTGCAGCAAGAATGAGTCGCAACGGGAATCAACACTCGAGGGGAACATGGTTCGAAGCACGACATCGAGTGCGGTTCCTTTATCTGTTGCATGGAGTCAGAGCATCCTCTGGCTGCGCGGAATAATCATGTCAACATTAGGCCTGGAAGCTTAAAGTCAATCTCAAGGTTCAGTTCATCATCACAACTGTCAGAACAAAAACTTCAGAAAGGTAACAGAAACTCTTTTTTTAATCTTTTGAGCTTCATTTAACGGGAGTTGATTGGTGGATGGCTGAGTCCCGACAGTTCGACAAGCGAAAAATAATCGTGTCCGCTGGAGGAGCCGTGGTCAACTTCTCAAACTGTTGTAGGCATTTGACACCAGAACTTTTCAGTTTTCTAGTCGACCTCTGGCGACCATATCAGATGAATCTCTCATTCTAATCTTTTGGGTCGTTTTCGTAAGGCTTACCCAAACTATACAATTCTTCTATCCTAGCCCCGGAAAACTCTCTGTGAAGAATCCGAATGGTGTGATGACTGTGCGCAGTAGTGCGGTGTGAGGAATGCGCGTGCTTCGTTTGGATCGTTTGGATCTTTCTTGGCTCGCTTGCTCAGCACAATCATAATACGATTATCGCTTGCTCAGCACTTTCCTGGTCGTCGGGAACTTTCACGAGCAGTAGCTATAGTGCGTTTCGCGATTTCGCGTTCTTCGTTTGAGGGAGTCATCTGAGGTCGATGCCAGTTCTGAGACTGGATTTGCGACTGGTTGTTGTTTGGCAGGCGTTCGCAGAGACGATCAAAACTTAGTTTTTCGTATATAATCAAGACGTGGTCTATCCAGGTATGTAGTAACTATGTAGTAGTATTATCTAGCTGCAATATATCGACGTATGCAGATTAACCTGCGTCCTATCATCCCAGAGGGCTGACTCTTAGCAAAAGTCCCTTCCGTATCATCTCCCTCCTTCCAATTAGAATCACTTACAATTAGAATCATTATGAGACTCACGGGTCTCACATGACTCGCGTAGACAAGATTCCGAGATTCAGATTGCCTCAACTTGGGGCGGGCGCATCGTTGCGGTTGCTTCTAGGGCCGACATCATCATGGGGCCGATGATCATCATGGAGTCGAGCGCAACTGGGCTGGGGTGGGATGGAGGGGACAATGTAAGCGACGATGTTTTCTCTAAAAGCGGGTCGCTCTTGTGGCATATACCTCTGCGACATTGCCGAGTCTACAAGAAGGGGCAGTACAGGGGAACAACGCTCGGTCGGTGGCCTACTACGGTCTCCAGCTGATCCAGGGGCCTCAGCACTATTGGAGGAAGAAATACGAAGTACTGCGTTGATCTGTTGCTTGGGCGTGAGTTTGGAATTTGTCTTTCAAAAGGGAGACCCACACATTTGTAAAACCTGACAGACGCTTGATGCTCAACGAAGCCTGAACCCTCCCGCGAAAGTGATGACTCGAAGCTGTTCGCCCTAGGGCTCTAGGACGCTAAGGCGAAGATTTGCGAAGAGTGTGATCCGACAGTCGCCAACTATTGTTTGTCAAACACACGGCCTCCTTACATGCAGACGCTGGAGTTCTGGCTCGATGATGCAGTTAATAGGCGGCAGAAGAAGTTCGACGTCGCGGCTGCTGTCGTTCTTAAAGAGCTCCAAAATATCACTCTCCGTCGACGTCGTGACGATCTTGTCATCGTCGACTTGCGTGTAAAACCACGTCTCCAGGTTTTTCTTCACCTTGACCTACCGACGACGATGATGATCACTCAAACCACGACTCAAAAAACTAAATCAGCCGTTGACAGATTTTCGCCCGCGCATGGCATCCCCAAGAAATTTCCTAGGAATTCCCGACGAAATTTCGAGGAATTTTCGGGATTTTTCCGGGATTTTTTGATGAGTGCGTCCTCGAGCGTGCCCCGAGAAGTCTCCTCGTTTCCCGACCATTCGTGAGAAATCAAGAGCAATTGCCGAGCAATTCTCGAGCATTTCCCGAGCATCGCTCTGAGCACGGTCCCGAGCAATTCCCGAGAAATTTGAGAATTCAAACAATCTAAACATGCATACTGTTAGTATTACTATTAGTATTATGAATTAGCTTCTTCCAAGAAACGTACTGCTCTTTTTTAAATTCCTAACTGTTCGAGAATGCCAAATGAAAGACTCAACTAGCATCGAACTGATAACCAATCCTGCGGAGCTCACCAAGTCTTGACACATGTAGGGGAACCAAGGACACGTAACATTTAAAGCGGGTCGTTGCCTTACCGGGCACCAGAATCGCACCGGCTGACCATACCCCGGCTGGCCAACCACCGGAGGGTTACCCACCGGCGGGTAAACCACCGGATGGTCGTCCACCACCGGGTCATTGACAGGAGAGTCGTCGATAATAATCTCCGCAATGTCACTGTCATTATTAATATTATTAATATTATTACCGACGACCGTGCCGTCAATGACTGCGTCCTCGTCAGGTTGCCATGGTCCTGGAGCTTCGCCCTGGACCTGTTTTCGCATTTAGTGAAATGCCAAATATTGATAGGACTTTGATGAAAATGCAACGAGGACAGCTGTGTAGTTTGACACACGTAATCCAGGATATGCACAATTCGAGAAAAAATCTTCCTTTGGTACCCAATTATTTTGCACATCACAGCTGCTCTTCTTTGAATCCCCAACTGTTCGAGAATGCCAAAAGAAAGCCGCGACTGGCGTCGAACTAATAACCCACTCCTTCGAGACAGCGGGACTCACTAAGTGTTGACACATGAAGCGCGATCATGGACACCTAATCTTTGGAGCGGGTCCCTTCCTTACTAGCGGCGGCTGGTTACCATCGACCGGCTGGCCATGCATCGGCTGCTCGACCACCGGCTGCACGAGCACCGGCTCCGGCTGCTCGTAAGGTCCATATTGCCCCACCTGCTGGCCAGGTATCACCGGCTGGCCAAACATCTTCGACTTGTCAAACATCTCCAGGAAACCCACACCACCACCAGCTCCGCCATGGGACACACCCCTCGCAGCGTCATCACTTGCGACTTCTTCATCGTCGGCACTAACAATAACCTGGTCGAAGGCATCCTCGATGCACGCCACATTCCCGGAAGCGCCACAGGTTTGCAACTCATGGACGACACCGTTTGCACGAGATTCCATCCTGGTCATCCATGATGTCCCCATTCTCTTTTCGATCTCCGGAAACATCGAATCAATCGCGACTGCCTGCAGTGCCTTCACGCAATTTTTCAGATACGGAAATACGTTGCCAATGCCGTGTGCATCTCGCGTGGTGGTGTCTAGAGCATCAGAGAAAACCTTCACAAAAGTATCTCCGTTGTGATGAAGAGGATTCCAAAATTCCTCATCCACGAAGACGTGGAGCTCCTGTTTCCCCGCCGCCATAGACTTCCTGGAGTCTCTCGAGTCTGAAGACGACTCCACTCCCTGGTGTGGTGATTCTCTCCGCTTCTTCAGCGGAAGGCTCCACCAGACTTTGATGAGATCTTGACAGGTGACAGCGTTGGCGATTTTGATGACGCGTTTAACAGAGTCAAAAGTCCCGCCCCTTCTACCGATCTCTTTCTCCACAAGAAGACCACCGCGTTTCTCCTGCACGCCCTCGAAATTTTGCTCACGGAGATCGTAAGCGATCTCTGTGCACGCCAGACACGATGACTCGCCAGAGTCGTCGCAACCGGGAAGATTGGAATCGGGCGACGCGAATCCGCCATCCACCTCAGCGCAGACCATCAGCCCATGAGCAAGGACTGGCGGTCTGACGTGAGTCGGGAGCTGCGACAGAACCTCATCCACAGCGTCGTCGTGGAATTTCTTCTTAAACAGCCTTTCGGCCATTCCTTTCGCTTCATCTGTGAATTCGATTTCTTTCCCTTGATACTCGGTGATGAAAATGTTGTAACTCACCTCCTTTTGACTGGGCATAACATCGATAAAATCAGGACTAGCGCATGACTCCTCATGGAGAGGCATGCCCTTCTCCATTGGAAGAACTCTCACGTCCCTGTAAAATCGCTTGCGCCATTCCTCCGACTTGGGGATCCGACTCCCGCTCGAACCTTGAGGTAATTCCTGATCCGCGTCCCTCGCGCCAAAGGCAGACTTGAACAGACTCATTTCCACAACAGCCCGCGAATAATCATTGTTGATGTTGTAGTCTGCATGTTCTTGACCAGTGGCGAAGTTGCGCAGGGATTTGTGCTGCCGCGACAAGAACCACTTCCAACCTCCGGACTCACTCCCTCTGATGGTGTCGCAGAATTCTGACGATGCGTCGTACTCGTTTTTCTCTTCGGTCCCGAATTTGAGAAAAGTCGCGAGCGCTTGAACCCCAGCTTCCGGCGTCAGATCGGCAACGTGAGCGTCGATGATGCTCATCTTTTCCGCTCCTTCCAGGATCCTCGTCTCCGGCGTGGGATTGATCTGCCAGTAGGGCGCGACAGTCCCCTCTTCAAGTTCGGCAGCTCCATCGTTGTAGTGCGTTAGCGCTGAATGCCATTCCGACTCTTGTTTCTTCGTGTCGATGCTCGTTAAGATGTCCATCACCTCTCCAGGCAGATCATGGACCTCCCTCTCAGTCAACAGTCTATACTCTCCAAGTTGAGAAAGGGGCATCCCCGTGGTATCAACTCGACTAACAGCATTCCTTGTTTCGCAGCGAAACCTCTCTTCATAGTTGACTTTCTGGCCGTGAGCCCGGATGCGTGCAGTTTTGGCCGTCAACTTCTCCTGAAGAGGATGGGAAATCAGGATGAAATACGTGTAGAAGCCTCCAGTGTTGATGTACCAGCCTTGACATGCAGTCTCTTCGGAAGTCTTAGTGGAGTCTGTTTGGCCAACTGTGGCGGGACTGCTCGACATGTCCTCCGCGTCCTCAGGCGTGTGGATGTCAGTAGGAAACTCCTCCTCGGCCGCGAGTTCGTGCTCCATGCCCTCGTCTTGGGTCGCGCCGTCCAGCTCTCCAGCATCAGCTGAGTCTGAATCGGCAGGCCCGCCACGCACCAATGTTGACACGGGGAACGATGTCGTCGTCACTACCGCACCACGCGGTAGGTTAGGGTCGGCGGACGCCGTGTGGACCGTGAAAGAGCGCATCTCCGTTTTGTGGCCGACGTCTACGTCACGTCCGCGCGAAGCCTGTCGATTCTTCAAGAACACGGCCACCGCAGCCATCAGCAGGAGTGCTACGAAGATGCAGCAGCACACCAAGATCACACGACGTGCGAAGCGACGCGGAGCTGCCTTCGTCGCGTCCTTGGGCTGACCCTCCTCGTCGGACTCAGTGTGGAAATCGGGGATGCCCAAGCCCTCCTCAAGACGTTGGAACAGCGGCGTCTGCTCGGAGATATCTGCACCAGTAGTATTATAGGATTCATTAAACATAAAAACCATCTTGAAATTTATTTGAAAGTTGTGATTAAAATTTATTTAAAATTGTTGTTTGAAATTGTTGTTTGAAATTGTTGTTTGAAATTGTTGTTTGAAATTATTGCTGGAAAACTATCGCAGTTAAGCGTGAGAAAGTAAGAGTGGAACAATTGTTTTATCTGCTTGCATCTTTCCTCTGCGATGTTTTGTTGGAGGAAGATCCCGTGATTGATGCCGCGCTCTCCACGCATTTCATGTTCTACGAACTTTTCGATGTGATGGAGGAAATGCTTTGCAAATCCCATGGATAACAGACTGTCACCAGAAAAAAGACTCGCCAGCACGCTACTATCGTTCCCATACAACTCTGACTTTTGCTACTATCTTCGGGGAAGCACTATACTGCCCAATGTTCGAAGCCACTATGATTACGCGAGATAGGAGTCCGCGAAGTACACATTTCCTAAGATCCAGTGTTCCATGTCTATCATTATGCCTTCTTTCCAAACTACGATCCAATGGCGAACAACTCAGAGATTTGTCACGATTATCAGTGCCATGAGCTACTGCCGATGCAAACAATAAGTCGGGTTTGGAATCCCCCGATAGGATGATCTTCGAAGTTCTCAACGATTTTTCTTGCACTCAACAACGACTGTGACTATGGATCACACTGGGAAAAGATGAAAATGAACTTAGTCTTGTAGAATGCCGCGCTGTGTGCCACTAACCACCGAAGACTACTGACAATCAACCTCTTAGACGTTTCACCCTCAAACAAGCCGAATAACATGACGCTTTTGACTGTTTCTTTTCAAGTTCGACACACTATGAACTCAAACAAACGAACTAACGTCACAATGACGTCGCGAAAAAATCGCATATGACGAGACTGACAACTACTCCCCCAGGAGTTTAATTATTCAATAAACTGATTTAGGTACGATTACAACCCAGGAAGCAATGAGCGGAAAAACCACGACACCGAAAAAGATTTTTGCGCTGTTTTTCACGATTTGCAGATCCTTTCCGGCATCAGCAACATATTTGTTCTGTTTGTTTTTGGGATTTGACGGGGAAAAACTTCTCGAAAAAAGACGTTTCCTAATAAAGACGTTTCCTTTCCACCAAATCGATTCTTCAAGATTTGAAGTCTTCTTGGAGACTTCCCACATCTGAATCGCCATAGCCCAATAGCACCATATCCCACCGTGATGTCCCAATGGAATTTCACAGTGATCAGAGTCACCTTCCCGATTGCCAGCAATCCCAACAATCAATGACTGTTATACGTTGTCATGTTGCAGACGCGCGGCACCTCTAACTTTGGGAACCCTCCTAAGACAATTCGACATGTGGTTTCCTGTGCGTGTGTTTTGTGGACGTCCTTCATTTCCGATCGGACCTCTTGGTTCCAAGATCTTCTCCTCTGAATCTTTCCAAAAAAAATTTCCCGTCTAACGTTTCACCGAGGCTGAAACTCGTCTACGATATAATATGCCGAAATCCGATACACAGTACAATATAACGATACAATTGCTTGATGAATAATTAATGGGCGTCTGATACATATAAACCTAATAACGGACTCCTAATAATACCGAACAGGTCCATTCAGACTAGACTATATTAGAACGACAAACCTTGACAAACTCCCACGCAATAGTATTACAAATCTATTCTTCTTGACAACAACATCGCATGCCCATATATTTTATATACGCCATGTTTAAATATCAATTTAGGATTTTTTAAAAGACACGAAGACACGAGAATGTCTTCCGATGTGAAAACCACTCTGCGCCAATGAAAAACTCTAAAAACACATTTAGAATCCTTCAGGATTGTCCGTAGTCCGTAGTACTTTCTTGACATGTTTATACTATTAACTCTCTACTTCATGTGAAATGATGGTATTCCAGAAACGATAATATAAGAGTGCTTTACATTACACGTTGGAATAGTACTTCTATATCTCCGTCCATAGCTGTCCGCAAAATCCATACAATCAGTTTTCAATTTGTCCAACATATTCGCCAGCATTATTGATATTACACTTCTTCATCCTACACTTCATCCTACACAGTACTACCTTCTATACGATATCGTGAGTCCGAACTGCGGAATGCATTTTAAGCTTCTGCCTTCAGAGATGACCATTACAGATGACGCTCTTCATCCTCCACTTACAGCCTTCGCAATTAATCTACTTAAAGCTGCCCTTCTGACCGTCGTAGTAACCACCAGGCTCTTGAGCCGGTGCATTCTCGGGTGGATCAATCTTCACCAGAACCATACACCATTCCAATCGAATGCCAAATCACATCACTGTCACATGTGATAGATTGTTGTTCAGACGACAGCTGACCACCATCAAAACGATACTCCATGACAGATCACCGGAGACCAACGACACCTTTGAATCTCCCGAACGAAGCAAAATACATCTGCATCTACTATATTCTTGAGATAAAGACGCTTAAAGACGAAAGGTTGCGACACTTCTTTTTTGGTCCCAAGAATACAAAACGTGTAAAGTAATAGACCCGTATGCGCGTATACCCGATAATGAAACACGTAGTGATAAACATAATACTGCTGAAAGGAACACTCCCTACGTAACTTCCTTAACGAGGAACAAACACTTCCACTGCGAAGAAAAAAATCCACGACCAAGAAGAATTCAGCTTGAGAGAAACTGTATACTCTATATACTGCATATACTGTCCATACTGCATCTGCGAATAGTACACTATTGAACATTTTGGATTTGCTACCGCTTTCATTTGCTACACTGATAATACACCGCTTTGGGACGACACATAGATCTACTCCACCGTAGTAGTATTTTCTTTTTTTTAGTAATAGGCTGTTGAAATATAATGTAAGTATCTGGTAAAAGGTACACATCGTTCTGGTCAAAGACTAGTAGTTTATTCTGTATAATCGAAGTCTAAGAGACATTTACAAAATCTTAAATAGGGGAAGCGTATTTAGCTTCTTAAGTAGTATACTACCGATATTATAACTGATGGAACAATAGATAGATAGAACAAGAATTCAATAGATAGTAGAACAATAGATAGAACAATTGGCACTATGACAATAACATTTTTTTCAAAACATATACGTCTTTTGTAGCAGAATATTGCTCACGATCATCATCGTACACCAACAATACCGTCGACAATACACAATATGATAGATATTAATAGTCAGCTGTAAACAGTCATACATAATCCTATATATTACCTAGATTTCATTTTCTTTATCAATAATATCAAGAACAAACATAAAAAAATTGCGCACGCACCTCGGCTGTCAGAAAGAGGACCACAACAACCTCATGCGATCTACAAGCTAACGCCCGAAAAGGAATATTACATTTCCGCCACGACATATTACTCTTACATAATCTACGAATGCGTCAACAACTTAGTCCATCTACAAATCGTACAGAAAAGATGCTACCAACAATATACTGCAAACCGTGCAATCACGCGCAGATGAGATCCTGACTAACCATCACTATTCTTACATCAAGTTATTACGCTTCAAGAAACCGACCAAAACCAGCCAAAATAGCACCAACAAATACCGTCAAACCAGAGCTACCGGAATCCTAGTAATGAGCATTAAATCAGCAATTTCAGGAACCTCCCCCTCCAACCTCCCTCCAATCCTTCACAACTTCACGAAATGTATGAGATTCTACATGAGATTCTAGACCTGGTCATACTGGATTATCATTCTAATAGTAATGCCAATGACCAATACTGCGATAACAATATCAATAATCAATACTGCGAACCGCGCGAAGCCCGTACATAATACTTCTGCCATACGTTGTGCGAGCAGTACTACGAAGACCATCAGACAATCATTTGTCCTACCCTCCACACTCACCACCGTGCATCGGATTCGCATCATACACAACAGGGTGCGGAGTTCGTAGCAGGCTTTTGGTGGTCCGTGGAGCACCAGACTGTCCAACGTGGTCGTGATAGACCACCGACGGAATTATGCTAACAGCGCCTGCAGACATAATCATAATGGTATTGGTATTTTCTCCACTTCACGACGGTATTTTCTCCACTTCACGATAGTGGTAAACTTGATGGCATTGTGTTCTTCAGGACTCGATTGAAACAGTCTTTGTCGGAAAGTGAAACCGAAATAGCATTACCCCACACACACTTGCAGTAAGCTCCGCGAAATATAGGCATAGCGGCAAATCTTCACTGACGTATCTTCATCAACGTATTTTCGTAGTAGCGGTAATTTTCCTCTTCAGCGTCATAGTGGCCAGCCTCTTCAGCGGATTAGTTCTGGTTGAGTTGGGGAAATTATAGGGATTGGTGGATTTCGAGCTTCAGACATACCATATGGTGGTCAATTGACTCCTTAGCGAGCATTACTCAATACCACTTAAGAAAAAAATGAGATTAGCATCATTAGTACTACTATAGTACTACAATTCCCTGATATATCAGTTCCAATAGATGAATAGATATACCTTGGTTCCTCACCATGGTTCCCGAAAAGCTTCCCGAGCCCAGAGGCTGCGGAGGGGGCATCAGGCTCAAGCTTCCGAGAGGAGGAACGTACCTAGGCGATATCAGATTTAGATTTGCATGACGATGAGGAGAGGACTTGGAGACCGTCATTGTAGGACCTAGATACTATAATGGGCATACGGTGGGCTGCTATTATATACGAGAATAATGATGGTGATGATGGTGACGACGATCCACCTGCTAGCTTTCCAGCAGGATACCACTAATGTCCCCACAAACAAACTCAAACCCCTCTCTATTAGGAACTCTGTTAACTACGGACTTGGTCAGTTTCTTACTTAGGATCCACCTCGTGTTCTTACTTAGGGTCCACCTGATTGAGCAAGTCATGAAGCTTGTTCTTGATGTAATCAAACGACTGTGCCGGTGCGA
>JACLAC010010825.1_pt1 | contig 16663 bp, 11 predicted proteins | sample 8027881 | NCBI WGS metagenome assembly JACLAC01 (sample SAMN15725517, study PRJNA655200) | protist metagenome | isolation source: fluorescence activated cell sorting (FACS) single amplified genomes of... | place: Spain: Blaines Bay Microbial Observatory, Mediterranean Sea | collected 2016-01-19
CGCCCTGAAAATATTTTAGATCAGTAAGTTAGTTGAATATTGTGAATACAGGAAACAGTACGGTAAAGTAAGAACACAGCAACAATGACGACATGAAACGGCGTAACTCCGCCCCCTGCCTCACGGTCTTTAAGACGACCCTCGACGCCGAAAAGTTATTGATGTGCTTGGTCAAACGCATGGAACTGCGCAATCTCTTCGTTGTTGAGACCGACAAAGTAGGGCCTCTCAATCCCAGGGAGAACGGCAACATCAAACAGCTCGGTGACCTGCCCGGTGAACCTCAGGCTGTGAACGATGGTCCCTGACGACAGATCGATGGCGAATACGGCACACTGGGGCTGAGCATTTCGGCGCTCCAGTTCTTCTAGGAACTGAAGCTTATCGGTACTGTGGTTGTCGGGCAGGCTTGAGGTCACAAAGGCAAATTGGCCGTGAAATGCGAGGCCGCGCAGGAAACCCGGCAGAAAGCAGACTTCCTCAAGGCTGGAGCTTCCGATCGAGGGATCAAAGCTGCACAGCATGCCATGTTCGGAATTCAGGAAGTAGAGCCGCTCTCCATCACCGGCATCGAAGAGCCGGGGACTATGCGGCATGCTAAGGCCATCGAGCACCACCTCACCATTGGTGACATCGACGATCACCCCGCTTGTATGTCGACGATCCCGCCAGCTGTCGACCACGTCACCAACCCCGACAGATGAGACATAAGCCAGCTGACCATTCCGCATCGCCAGTCCATTGAGGTGGCAGCGGTCTTCGGACTTGAGCGCAGAAATGAACGGCGGCCGGTAGACAGGCTCGCAGGTAAAGCGGTCATCTAGAGCAACGACGCTGTTCAGCTTAGTGGCTACGATCAGGGGTGAGCCATCGGTTCTGATTCCGATCTCGTGCGCATCGATGTCACCGGTAAAGTGATTGAGACGCGGCAGATACAGCGCATCAAAGTCCTTAAAGCCAATACCCGGATCAGTAACGCGGCTGAACTTAAGCACCGATGTTCGTGAGGTCAGCCACAGTTCGTTCTTACCCGTGGCCAAACCCATTGAGCGGTCAAAGAAGCGCTGCAAAATTGCTGGTTGGAGGCCGCCGCCTTTGGTTCTTGGCTTGGCTCCAAAGATGTAGAGACCACCGCTCTTGTAGCTGGTGACTGCCAGACTGATATCTTGCGACCTCAGCCAAGCAGCCCAGCCTTGGGAAAAACCAATCGATGTATCAAGCTCAGAGGTCAATAATCATCCGTGTCATTATCAGCGCGTGATGCTTCACGGTAACGATTTACAATGAAGCACCTCCTGCTTAGGCCCAATTAAAGTCGTCGACGATATTGATGATATTTGGCGTGGTCACACCAATCCCATTTGCAGCATCAACGATCATTTCTCCCGATATCAATACGACGTTTCCGTCACCAGATTCCATATTGTCGTCAATCAGCCCCAACCCATTACTCCAGCGTGCTGAGACTGCAATATCGGAAAGGCCATCGTTATCAACATCGCCGACATTCGCAGCGACCTGCCCAAAGCGGCCACCAAGTTCATCGACAGTGATCACAACGCCATAACCTCCGTCGATAAACTCATTTTCCGTTAGCTCTAGAATCCCATCATCAGTCTTTTCTGCTGCGAGCTGTTCTCCCCAGAACACGTAAGCTTGGCCCTTGCTTCCGGAGCCGTTCCAGTGATTCGAACTTGTAACGAGAAGGTCGGGTGTTCCCCCACCATTAAGATCACCGAGTGTAGCGATATCAAAACCGAATTTCTCACCAGCGGTTAATCCGGTAATCCGTACACCATTTGCGCCATCGATGTAGCTGTCACTGAGCTGGATCTCACCGTCACCCAACTTTTCAGCGGCAATCGTTTCACCCCAGATCAAGTAGAGCTCACCGCTATCACTATCATGGTGCCGGGATGATACAATTACATCAGATTTCCCATCGCCATCAATATCTCCGGCGTCAGCCAGTCTCCAGCCAGTGTAGTCTTCGTTGCCGATGTACCCTCTAATTGAAACGCCCTTAGCTCCGTCAAAGAAGGCATCATTCATTACCTCTTTGCCATCACCGGCCTTAAAGTCGAGTAAGCTCGAACCCCACACAATTTTTGTGACACCATCATTGCCGCCGTCGCCCCAAGCAATTGCGTCCTCGGACATCATGAGCTCATTGAGACCATCGCCGTCCAAATCATCAATTTCGTTTATCCGGAACCCGAGCACCCCTTCGGGTGCATTACCTTCGAGGCGAACGGCAGTAGTTCCATCAAGAAGAGCGTCAGTGATCTTTAAGATACCATCATCATACCGTTCCGCCTCTATCGTCGAGCTCCAAATGACGTAAACTGCGCCTTCCCAGTTTTCCGAGGGATCTCCGACTGCTTCCGCACTAGTAAACCCAGATGGCGACCATGCATAGTCGGTCACGACTATCTCAGATTTGCCATCGCCGTCGATATCATCGATTACGATTGCTTGGTGACCAAAGGCCAGATTAGCAGACATGGGTGTGTCCGGTTCTTCACCCTGGATTAAGATACCCTTGCTAGGGCTCCATGCGCCGTCGAGACCAAGATAGTTACCACCATCCGACCGATTGATTGCAGAGCCCCACAGCAAATACACTTCACCCGTCTGTTCGGGGCTGGGGGATAACCAGCCCCATTTCGAAGTAACGAGGATATCGTCCATACCATCGCGATCAAAGTCACCCGCTGGAGACACGTCATGGCTCAGGTATTCTTGGCCCCACCTTTCGGTACTGCCACGGTCACTGTCTGCGACACCCTCGATGAGAAACCGTGAAGAGGACGGCGAATCAAAGTCGAGATCAACACTCGTCTTATCCATGGTCGCAATATTTGGGCCACCCCAAATGATCCAAGCAGCGCCTGCGATATCTGGGTCATCACCACCCACTGGCGACGTGTCATAGAAGTAACGCTCTCCAATGATAATGTCGTCATAACCGTCCCCGTCGATATCGCCGGCTGAACTCAGAGAATTTCCCAGATTTTCAGTGCCGTGGAACACGACCGCATCAAATGTTACGACCTCTTCCGGCTGGTCAACTTCCTCTTCCTCTGGGCTTGATGCCAGAGCAATGAGAGCCAACATGCCGCCCGCTAATGCTCCCCCCTCGGTAAGCTGCCAGCCGGTGAATGCTCCACCGTCTTCATTGGCCTCTTCATCAGCAGCTTGGGCAATCTCGAATCGTTGGATATCAACCTGTTCAAACAGTCGAGGTGCATCACCCTCTCCACTCCAAAGCGGAAGGCTATTGCTTGTTTGCAAAATCGTCCCGTCCGGTGAGCGGACGGGCTGCAGGTCTTGCAACAACTCAGACCGTACTGACCCCATCACGGGCAGGGTGTCCATCGATGCCTGTGCAATCTCATCGGTGATGAGCAGCAGACCGTCCTGCAAGATCAGGTACTGGTCAGCGGTCAGGCTAAGTTTCTCGCCCGTTTCCAGCTTGAACACCACCACGCCGTCTTGCATCAACTCGTAGTGTTCAGGGAGGAGCATCACCTGTGAACCGGTCTCTTCACTGGCCGCTTGAGCCAGACCAGACCAACCCACAGCACCTGCTGCGAGACCAAGCACGGAAGCAGAAGACTTCAACGATTTACGTGATGCCTTCTCAGCAAACCACTTAACGATGCCCATAGAGAACTCCGATCAACAATTATACGACTTTTAGCAGCGCGACCGAGTTTCACGTGACAACTATCAATACATGTATTGAGATGACTTTCTCAATTTGGAGTTTAACTCTGATTCGAGAATCCACTTCGAATCCTCTGCATTCATATTTCAGTCGAAGCTGTCGGAATTATACGAATTCACCGAGGCCAAAGGTCCAGTCAGCAGATGGATGGTTCGTTCGACTCTAAGCCACCGATAGGAGCGCGACCATAGGCGTTGAGGAAAGTCGGAGCGTCGTATTGAGAACCAAGCTTAGCTTCTGACACGCGAGCTAATTTCCCGGCATATAAGGACAACGGAACTACAGCATCAGTTGAATGCGTAACATGGAGGGGTGGAGTGATCCAAAACCAACACGGGAAGCGTTCTCAGCCACTCCGACAGATACAGACAAGACACTGAGAATATTAAAGAATTGACAACACTTGGAAAAGTGGCGGAGAGGATGGGATTCGAACCCACGATACGGTCTCCCGTATACTCCCTTAGCAGGGGAGCGCCTTCAGCCGCTCGGCCACCTCTCCGCGCTCAATGCCCGAGCCGTAAGCGCTCAAGAACATGATGACGCCGCTTATAGGTTGGTTCGGCGCGACCTGCAATCGTCCTTTTCTTTCTGTTTTAGCGTGTCGGCTATGAAAGCAGGGCCTCGCATTGTTGGGCAAATGACAGTAACTAAGCCGCATGCAAACTGACGCCGCCATTCTGACTGTAAACCAGGCTATAATCTTCGCGATATTTGGCCTGGCCATGATCTCTTTTGTCTGGGGTCGGATCCGCTATGACGTTGTGGCTCTAACCGCGCTGGTCGCGGCCGTGTTGCTGGGCGTGGTGCAGTCCTCTGATGCTTTTATGGGTTTTTCGCAGAGCGCCGTGATCACCGTAGCGATGGTGCTGATCATCTCACGCGCCATCCAGAACAGCGGCGTGATCGACCGGCTGGCCGGACCCTTGGAAAGCGTGTCGGATCGCCCGCTGCTGTTTATGGCCATGTTGACAGGGATTGCTGCGCTGTTGTCCGGTTTCATGAACAATGTCGGCGCGCTTGCGCTGCTGATGCCTGTGGCGATTTCGCTGTCGAAGCGGCCAAGTCAAATCCTGATGCCGCTGTCGTTCGGAACCATTTTGGGCGGCTTGACCACGCTGATTGGAACGCCGCCGAACATCATTGTCTCGAATTATCGAGAGCAAATTACCGGTGAGCCCTTTGGCCTCTTTGCCTTCTCGCCCGTTGGTGGGGTCCTGGCCTTTGTGGGCCTGATTTTTCTGCTGCTGGTAGGCTGGCGGCTGATCCCTCGCAAGCGGAAATCGCCGCAGGGAGAAGCGGCGCATTTTGAGATCAAGGATTACGTAACCGAGATCCTTGTGCCCGAAGACCATGCGCTCATCAACGAGCAGATTTTTCGCCTGGAAAGCCTCTCTGATGGCGGCATTCAAGTGGTGGGGATCATCCGCGGCGCGACCAAGCTGTTCGGTAACCTACGCCTGCGCCACATCCGCAAGGGCGATATCCTGATGGTCCAGGCCGGTCCGAACGTGTTGCAGGACTTTCTCGCTGCGCAGAAGCTAGAGCTGGCTGGCGCTGATGAATTCATCGAGGAACACATGACCTCCGAGCACGCGGCGCTGATGGAAGCGGTGGTGCTGCCCGGCTCGCGAGTGGAAGGGCGCTCGCCTCGGAGCTTGTACCTGCGCCGGAAATATGGCGCCAACCTGCTCGCCATTGCCAGGGAAGGCACGCCGATCCAGGACCGGATTGGGCGCGTGCGTCTGCGCGCTGGTGACGTTCTGCTGCTTCAGGGCGAACCCTCTACCCTGCCTGACACGATCAACGATCTGGGCGCGGTACCACTGGCACAGCGGGCTTTGATGCTCGGCCAGAACCAGCGCGAAGACTGGGCACCGCTTGGCCTGTTCGCGGTGGCGATTGCAGCAACGGCGCTGCTTGGTGTGCCCGTTGCGATTGCTTTTGCCGCCGCGGTGGTCGGTATGCTGCTGTCCGGCCGGATCGATCCGCAAAAGCTTTATCAGTCCATCGACTGGCCGATTATCGTCCTGCTTGGGGCTATGATCCCGCTGGGTGACGCGTTGGAGAAAACCGGCGCCACCGCCTTGATCGCCGATGGCGTGGTATCGGCGGCGGGGTCATTTGGTCCGCTGATCCTGCTGGCGATCATCATGGTCGTAACCATGACCCTATCAGACATCATGAACAACGCAGCGACCGCCGTTGTGATGGCACCGATTGCAGCGACGGTGGCCCATGAAATCGGCTCGTCTCAGGACGCGTTCCTGATGGCCGTTGCTCTGGGCGCGTCCTGCGCGTTCCTTACGCCCATCGGACACCAGAATAACCTGCTGGTTATGGGGCCGGGCGGGTATCGGTTTGGCGATTATTGGCGGATGGGGCTCCCGCTCGAGATTCTGATTGTTTTGATCGGAACGCCGCTGATTGCCTTCATCTGGGGCATTTAAAAAAGGGGGTTCCTCATCAATAATGAGAGAAAACTCTTGAAACTGATCGAGCCAATTCCGATTTATAAATAAGCCCTGTAGGCCATACCATCCCTTGGAGGAATTTTGTCCGTGAACTCGCCAACGCTTCGCAACCTTGGCCTTGCCGTTTACGTCGTTCTTGCCGTTGTGACGGCGTTTGCCGCGATGGCGGGGACGGTCGTCTAATTCATGTCACAGGGGAAACGTGTTTCATCGAAGTCGATGAAGGCTGGTGCCTATGCTGAGCCTTCCGAACAGCCAACAAACCGCTCGACGGGCCTGCGATCCGGCCTTCGATCCGGTCTGACGCGCTGGATGCTCGCGCTGGCCGTACCGATCTTGGTGCTGGCCCTGATCATCGAAACCTTGAGCGCTGATATCGATGCCGCCGCAGTTCTGCTGGGCGCAATCGCGCTCCAGCTGGCCGGCACAGGTCTGATCCGACGCGGGCTGAAGATCCGGGAATCTGGCGGTGTTGAGGCTGCTCTGAACAGCCCTGTTCCAGCCCTGGGACTTGGATTGGCGGCACTGACCAGCGCGTTGTTTCTCGCCTCGCTTGCTGGTCCGGCGGACCTGGCGCAAGCAATTGGTGTTGCTGCATTTGGCGCTCTGACGCTGTGGCTAGCACTGTTCACGGCGACGGGCGCAGATACCGACAATGACGGTTTGAATGAAAAGGTCGCCGGGATCGATATGGCCGACCTACGCCGCCAACTCGCGCAGGCCCATGGTTTCGTCAAGCAAATGCGGGCCGACGGCGCCCAGCTGAGCAGCAACCACGATCAGGCCCAGGTCGTGCGGATCGCAGACCATGCGGAGGGCGTTCTGGAAGGCATTCTGGCCGACCCCGGTGATATCCGCAGAGCCCGCCGTTTCATGGCGACTTATCTCGAACGCGCCACCCAGTCCGTGTCGCAGTTTGTCCTCGCGGAGGCCAAAGGCACGGCCAGCGCCCATCGGACTGATTTCAATGCCACCCTCGATGTGATCGAGCAGGCATTTGACGAGCAAAAACAACGATTGGACGCCGAGGACACCATCGACCTTGAAGTTCAACTCGACGTCCTACGCAAACAAATGGAACGAGAGGGGCTCTAACCCGCCCGCGCCTCCTGACCCGATTAAAGAAGGAAGACTTCCCATGGCTACTGAGACCAAATCAGCCGTCGCTGAAATCATTTTCCCCGATGTTACTGAAAACGGATCCGTCACCAACACCGCACTCGTTCCCGTTGATATGGACGATCCGACCAATCAGGCCATGGTGAACAAATACATGTCCGAGCTGGACATGTCCGATACCAATTCGATCATCTTTTTTGGCTCCAAGGCGCAGCAGGAGCTAACAGCCATTTCCTCGACCATGCTCGAAGGCGTGCGCAACAAGGATGTGGGTCCGGCGGGTGATGCGCTGACCAATATGGTCTCTGCGCTGAAGGGCTTCGACGCCCGCTCACTCGACCCGAACCGCAAGCCGAACTTTTTCGCGCGCCTGCTGGGTATGGGGCAGGACAACCTCGTGCGCTTTCAGTCCAAGTTTGACACGGTGCAGGGCCAGGTTGACCAGATTGAAATCGACCTCGAAAAGCAAAAAGTAGTGATGCTCACGGATATCGAAAAGCTCGACAAGCTCTATGATGCCAATCTTGAGTATTTCCACGATCTGGAGCTTTGGATCGATGCCGGTGAACAGAAGCTTAAACGCCTCGATGAGGAGGATATCCCAGCGCTGGAAGCCAAAGCCGAAAAAACGGGCGAGATGCTGGACGCGCAAGCTGTGCGCGATCTTCGTGCGGCGCGCGATGACTTGGAGCGACGGGTCCACGACCTGCGCCTGACCCGGCAAGTGACCATGCAGTCCTTGCCCTCCATTCGCTTGGTTCAGGAAAACGACAAGGCGCTGGTCAACAAGATCAACTCCATCGTCGTCAACACCAAACCCCTGTGGCAACAGCAACTGGCGCAGGCCATCGCAATTCACAACATGGCCAAAACCGGCCAGGCTGTCGAAGCCGCGCAGGATCTGACCAACGACCTGCTCAAAGCTAACGCTGACAACCTGCGCGCTGGCAATGCTCAGGTCCGCGAACAGATCGAGCGCGGCGTTTTTGACATTGAGACTGTGCAGGAAGCAAATGATAGTCTGATCGGTGCCATCAATGACTCCCTGGCGATTGCCGACGAAGCCAAGAAGAAGCGCGCGGAAGCCGTTGTGGCCATGCAATCGATGGAAAATGATCTCAAAGAGGTGCTGAAGTCCGCTTCGGGTGCCGCGATCGAAGCTGGTCAATCGGCTGTTGCAACTAACTAAGTCATAGAAGAACAAGGAGAACGCGAAGCATGGCTTTCGGCATTTTTGGTGGTCAGTTCATCGACGTGATCGAATGGACCGATGATACCAGCGACACCATGGTCTACCGCTTCGAGCGGCAGGGCAACGAGATCAAGTATGGTGCCATGCTGACCGTCCGCGAGGGCCAGGTTGCCGTGATGGTCAACGAAGGCGAAGTTGCCGACGTTTTTGACCCCGGTTTGTGGCAGCTCGAAACCGCCAACCTGCCGGTTTTGAGCACACTTCAGTCGTGGAAATACGGGTTCAATAGCCCGTTCAAATGCGAAGTGTACTTCATCAACACCAAGCGGTTTTCCGACCTCAAATGGGGAACGAAGAACCCGATTATGCTTCGCGATGCGGAGTTTGGACCCGTCCGACTGCGCGCGTTCGGCACCTATGAAATTCGGGTATCAGACCCGGTTGAATTCCTACGGGAAGTGGTGGGAACCGATGGGCGGTTTTCGGTGGACGAGGTCAGCAACCAGCTGCGGAACCTGATCGTCAGCCGGGTTGCTGTGGGTTTGGGTAAAGCCAAGATCCCGGCGCTGGATCTGGCGGCCAACTACATGGAGTTGGGTGATTTCCTCACCAACCTTGTGGGCCCTGATTTCGCCGCTTACGGGTTGAATCTGCAGAAACTGCTGATCGAGAATATTTCTCTACCCCCCAACGTTGAAGAAGCGCTGGACAAACGGTCATCCATGGGCGTCATCGGCGATCTCAACAAATACATGAAGTTTCAGGCGGCTGAATCGCTCACAGCAGAGGGTGAGGCCGGCGGCGCCGCGGCGACGGGCGCCGGTATGGGCATGGGATTGGCCATGGCACAGCAGATGGCGGCGGCCTTCTCTCCCAGTGGTGGTGCCTCGCCCGCAGCGGCCGCTGCGCCGCCGCCGCTACCATCGGAACCATCCTACTACATCGCCGTCAATGGCGCGCAGACCGGGCCTTTCCAGGGGCATGCTCTGCACGATGAGGTCGCGGGCGGACGCCTGCATGCGGATACACTGGTTTGGGCCGCCGGAATGGCCGCCTGGACCCGCGCGTCGGACGTACCCGCCATTGCGCGTCTTTTCGATGTGGCTCCACCACCGATTCCGGGCTCACCGCCGCCACTCTAGTTACCCTAACCGGCTGAAAACGGGCTTGATTAGCGCGCTGAACTCTCGCAAATACCCATAAGAATAGACGGGGAATTCTCATGGAAACAGGCTCAATCGACAGCAGTGAAGCGCTCTCGCGCAAGGACTACCCGTGCGAGAACTGCGGCGCGCTCCTAGCCTTTAAGCCCGGCGCAGAGGTCTTGGCCTGTGACTATTGCGGGCACGAAAACCCCATCCAGATCGAGCCCATCGAAGTCACTGAAAACGATCTCGACAGCGCCTTGCAGGATCTTGAGAGCAATCACGCCGTCGAACATATCGCGGCCATCAAATGCAACAGCTGCGCCGCTGAATTCACCTTGGCCAAGAACGAAACCGCCGGTCGATGCCCGTTTTGTGCCGTTCCTGTGGTTGTGGACCCGGTTCAGGTCCGGCGCCTCGCGCCCGATGCCATCTTGCCCTTCAAACTCTCCGCCAAAGACGCCCGCGCCGCCACCAAACGCTGGCTGAAACGCTCATGGCTCGCGCCCGAAGCCATGCGACGGCACACGACGGCTGACGACCAGTTCAAGGGCGTCTACCTGCCCTACTGGACCTACGACGCCGACACAGCAACCCGGTATCAGGGGTTTAGAGGGGATACCTATACCGTCACCGTGGGCAGTGGGGAAAACCGGCGCACTGAGACGCGAGTCCGCTGGACGCCGAAAAGCGGCCGGGTGGCTCAGTTTTTTGATGATGTACTGGTCCCATCGTCCCATTCCCTGCCGCACAAATACCTATCCCGCCTGACGCCATGGGATCTGGAAAATCAGAAACCCTATGCGGACGAATACCTCGCAGGGTACATTTCCGAGGCCTATCAGGTGCCTCTGGCCGAGGGCTTTACCGAGGCAAAACGGATCATGCAGGTTGCCATTGAGCGCGATGTAAGGCGCTCGATCGGCGGGGATCGACAGCGGATCACGCGGCTGGATACCCACTACGATGATACGACGTTCAAGCACGTCCTGCTGCCGACCTATCTGTCTGCCTTTCGCTGGAAAGACAGGCTCTACCGCTTTGTGGTCAATGCCAGAACCGGGGAGGTTCAAGGCGAGCGCCCGACGTCTTGGTGGAAAGTTGCGCTGTTGGTGGTGCTGGGTCTGGTGGTGGCCGCAGCCGTACTAGCCGGTCTAGCCGCCATGGAAACCGTCGAAGGCTGACCATAGCCACGACCAAGCTCTGTGCCGGCTGGCTAAAGCGTACCCGTGATCGATCGCCGCCAGGTGTCGTAGGCGGCCTGCGCCGCCGCACCGTCGGGCGAATCCCAGAAATCAGGCTGGAACAGCAACCCGAAGGGCAGATGATCCGATGCAGTCGGCAACCACGCCCGCAAATCTTCGCGCGCCGCTTCAGCCGCCGACAACCGGGCGGGCCCGTAACCGGTCACAGTCGCCATGGCTGACTGATAAGCCCCGCGGGAGACGTTGGCGATGAAATCCATAGCCAGGCCGGGGTTCGAGGCCCCGGCAGGGATGGCGAACACATCCAGATCAATGACGTGACCATCCCACAAATAGCCGATTACCGGACCAGCGGTCCGCGTTTGGCGCAGGGCGTCAAAGTGATGAATCAGGCCAACAGCACCCTGCCCAGACTTGAGCATGCGGAAAACATCGGACGTGGACTTAAAGAAGCGCACGTTAGCGCGCACCTGATCCAGAACAGAAACAGCCTCCTGCAAGCCCTCTGCGGTTTGCAATCGATCATAAACCCGCTCCGGCGCCACTCCGGCAGATAAAAGCGCCAGCTCCATCACGGTCTGCGCCGAAGTGGTCAGGAGCCGCCGGCCCGGAAACAACAGTGGGTCAAAGGCATCGGCAAGAGCATAGGGCTCAGCATTGGTGTACAAACGCCGGTCAAATCCAAAGCCCCGCGACCAGACAACATTACCCACCCAGCACAGGCCAATCGCACCCTGTACAAAGTCACTCTCAACGCCTTCGATTCCATGCTTTTCGAGGTCCAGAGGCTCTAGATAGCCGTTGAAACACAGCTCCTCTGCATCTGCTCGTTCCAGATCCAGCACATCCCAGCCCAAAGGTTCTCCGGTCTGCCGGTACGACGCCACGCGGCGGCGGACTTCATTGGGTTGGCCTGTGTAGGTCACGACGGAAACAGGACGGCCGGACTGAAGCGAGAAGGGCTCAGCCAGGACTTGTGTCTGGGCCTTTTGATAAAACCCGCCCCACGTCGCGATGACCAGCACGTCGTCCGCCACGGTCTGAGCCAGAGCCGTCCCGGCCGTCGCGGTCCACACCGCAGTCGCCAAGGCCAAGCCTCGAAAAGCACCCAGAAAGTGACGCATCATTTGGACCCATTGAGAATATGACAACCTTGCGTATTTTTCTGCGCGCCGGTTCCCGCGTTGTCGTGTAAAAGATAGATAAAGATGAAACTAAGTTCGTGCAAACATTGAACCGGGAATAGATTTATCGTGAAGTCAAAAGAGCCAAAAAAAGGCATTTTATCTGCTTTAAGCGCGGCTTTGCGATGGTTTTGGGCGCCTCGCAAGAATCCACATGCTGAGGAAGAACGTGCGGATCAGCGACGGCGCGAAAAGAGACGCCGCGCTGCGCAAACCTCTTCACCAGCCACGAAAGCACGAGCCAGCAAGAAGGCTGTCAAAGCCCCCAACGAACCCGATTTCGCCTACGTTGATAAAGCCGGCAATGTCCGATTGACAGACGGCGGGCGCACTGTGGCGCGGGCGTCGAAAGGATCGAAGTCGGCGGCTCTGGCAGAGGCTGCTGCGCTTTACGACGTGCGCTGTCGGGAGGTTGAGGCCCTGCTTGATCGCTTGGCATCAACCGATTCTTCTGTGGCCGACCTGGAACCCCGGGTTGCACAACTCAAGACCGATATCCGAGACGCCCCGGGTCTGGGCGATCTTGACGCGCTGGATCTTGCCTTTAACGCGCTCTCTGGCGCGCTGGAAACCCGAGCCCAAGAGCAATGGAACCGAAAGCGTAGCATCATCGCCGGGCTTGAAGCCCTGACCAAGACCGCCCCTAGTGAGGTGCAGCAGCAGACCGATCAGCTGTCGGATGAGTGGGCGCAAGCAGGCTCGGCCGGGGCAGTCCATGACACGGTGCTCGAACGGCGCTACTCGGCCGCGTTGGAGGCCGCCATCACCCGTGCCCGCCTGGCTACGGACCAGCCTGAACTGTATGATGCCGAGCGTCAGTCCGTCCTCAACGCGTTGATTGACCTGATGGCCAGTGCGGATCGAAAATCCATGGGACCGAGATTGGATGACCTGCGGTCCGCGTGGTTGGAAGCCGGCGGCTCCGACGACTCAGTGCTCCACCAGCAGTTCACACAAATGACGGCTGCGATTGAGCACGACATCCGATCTCTGGAGAGCGAAAAACAGGATTTCCGGACCGCTCTGGAGCAGGATGCAACAGGGTTGGACGAGGCCTTGGACACGCTAATCGATGATGCCAACGCCTTGGCCGAAGGTCGCACATTGCGCGCGCTTTCCAAGTCCTTAAGCGCGATGGAAGCCAAAGCTGCCGGGTCCAATCGAGACCTGACAGACCGCCTGCGCCGCCGCGTTGACGAGCTGCATTGGCGCGCCGACCGCGAAGTTGAAAAACGCCGAGCCCTCGTGTTTACGCTAGCCGAAAGTGCCCGTGAGTCGCTGGACAGTGCCACGCACGACCCGGCTCAGATCACCTCACTCAAGGATTGGCGTCGCATCGAAGACGCCACGAAATCAGGGTTGGACAGCGCGCAGCAGGCCCTTTCTAAGCTCAAGGCGCTGGGCCGGATCGCGGCCGACGAGACTGCCAGTATCAGCACGGATCTGCGGTCGGCACGCAAGGCCTTCAGCGACGCTCGAAAGGCCTTCTTCGAGACCCTGGACGAAAGCCGCGAAACCAACGCCTTTCGCAAGCGCGCCCTCCTCGACCGGCTGAGCCACCCCCCGCTGGGCGCGACCGTCAAGGAACTGGACACGCACGTTGACCAGATCATGGATGAATGGAAGCAGGCAGGCAGTGCGGGTCGGGACGTGGATCAAACCCTATGGTCGGACTTTCAGGATCTGCGTGCCGGCATCCGCGGATTGCGCGATGAAGCGGCGGCAGCCGAACGCGATGACTTCGGCGCGCGACTGGCTGAAGCGTTCACACGAAAGCGCGAATTGAGCTACACCATCGAAGACGAAATCCGCATGGGAAAGCTGGTCCTAGAACAGAAAGGTGACCCAAAGTTCGAGAAGGAGCTCCGGCGCAAGGAGCGGCGCCTGGAGGGTCTCCGCAAGGATCTCAGCGACATCCAACGCAAGTTGGCCAAGCTTTCCAAAACCAAGAATGCGGCGCCAAGTGGGCAGGAATTAGAGCAACCATCTGATCACGCCGCATAAATTGGAAAAATTACGATTTTTAGCAATTGCTATTGTTTTCATCGAAAAATCGTGGTTGTGCAGTCGTAATACTTTGGGGTTTTAAAATTTATGCGTTTTGTATGGGCAGCAACTGGCATGGTTCTGTCAGTGCTGCTGACAGGGTGTGCAGCGTCCTTTGAAGGGGGCGTGGTGGATCCCGAGGCGGCAGATCAGGCTGTTTCAGAGCTGTTTTCCGATACGGGGGAGCGGGTGCTATTGCAGGGTGGTGCCAGCGAGCTGGACCAGCGCGCCTTGGACCAGACGGCATCGCCGAATGACGAGAAATTCGCCATCCGGACGGAACAGGGTATCTTCATGATGACCCAGATGCAGCTCAACCAATACCTTGCCCAGCGCCGCGCCGAACAAATGGGCCAGGCCCAAGCTACGGCAGCGGCAGCCAGCAGCGCAAGTATCCAAAACCCCTATGGTCGCGTTGTATCGCGCACGATTGTCCCGCCTAGCGGCATAGACCAGCAACCGACTTCCGCCGCCGCCTTTGATCCGACCTCCATCAAATCGACCCTCTCCGTCCCAGGAGCCTTTGAGCGCTATGTCGGACCGGCACTGGCGTTCACCAGAGGGCCGAGCGGGATGAAGAATGCCGACGGAACCTATCCGTGCGTGATGACCCTCGACGATGGGCCACACCACACACGTGACGCGAAGATTTACGACATTCTCGACGCCAAGGGCATTAAGGCGGTGTTCTTTTTCGTCGGCAACAAGGTCAAAATCAATCCCAACACGGCCAAGACTGCCTTGGCTCGCGGGCATGAGATTGGCTACCATTCCTGGGACCACAAAAACCTGCGAGCGGAGAGCCTTGCAACGGTGAAAGAGGACTTCCGTAAGGGTATGGAAGTATTCAACAACCTCGGGATTAAGCCCAAGTTTTTCCGGCCACCCTTCGGCAACTACAACGCGGGTATCATCGCGACCGCACAAGGCTATGGCATGGAAGTCATCAACTGGACCAACGACAGTCTGGACTGGAAGATCAAAACCGCCAGCGGTATTACAGCTCACGTTCTTGAGCAAAGCGCGCCGGGTGATATCGTCCTGCTGCACTCCATCCGCGACCGGTCGGTAGAGGCCCTGCCCGATGTCATCGACGGCTTGAGAGCACAGGGCTGCCGGTTTGTCAGTCTTGAGACATGGATTACCCGGGCAACGTCTTAGAGCGACTGCTCAGCCGGGATTTGAAGGCGGCGTATGTCCTGCGCAGCGGCGTCAAAGGCCGGATCGTTGGACATAATCGCGCCGAAGCCACAGCCGCCAACGGCGAAAGACACGCCCGATACCGGCTTCCACGCTGCTAGCGCCCCGGCTCCGCGCAGCCGCCCAACAAAGTCCGGCGCCTGACTCTCAACAATCCAAGCATTTGAAAACAGCGTCGCTCGGATGATCCGGGCATCCGTTTGATCGACGGCAGCGAAGACGTCGTCGGTGGGCGTCCGTGGGGGAAACACGGCCAATACCGTGCCGCTGGTGGCATCGGGCAAGCGTGTCACGGCCGCGAGCGTCGCAATCAGAATCAGCATGACCAGTGTGCCAACCGTCAAAGTCCAGAACGCAACGGCCGTTTGCGATAGGCTTGTGAGCCCTACTCGGGTTGTGGTGCTGGTCGTCGGGTTGGGCGTGGGCATTGGTTTAGGCGGTCGTGGGCTGGGGGCTTTCGGGTTGCCTTTCGACCACGCGATCGTCGATCGGCCAATGGATCACCGCCGCCACCCCACCCATGACGATGGCCGCAATCCACATCCACGTAAGCTCTCCGGTCGCATTCTCGATCCACCGCGCCATAAATGTTGCGATGAAGCCGCCAACCTGGTGCGAGACAAATACGATGGCGAAGAGTGTGGTCATGTACCGGATGCCAAACATTTGGACGACGATGCCCTGCGTCAGCGGAACCGTGGACAGCCACAACAAACCCATCACCGCAGCAAAGATTATAGTGCTCAACGGCGTTATAGGTAAAATGATGAACAGCGCCATAGCCACGGATCGACCCAAGTAGATGAAGGCCAGACCGTACTTTTTCGACCCTTTCTTCCCGAAAAGGCCCGAAAGGTAGGCGCCGACCACGTTGAACAGACCCACCAAGCCCAGCGCCACCGCACCGATCCCACCAAAGCCGTTCAACCACTGGGGCTGAACTCCCTGATCGATCAGGAATTTGGGCAGGTAGATGTAGATGAAGGAAATGTGAAATCCACAGACGAAAAAGCCGAAAAACAGGAGAACGTAGCCCCGGTGCCGGAAGGCCAGCTGAATTTCCGCCCAGACCTCAGCCGCCGAGCCGGAGGACGCATTCGCTGTTTTATCCGCGGCGACACCCTTGATGCCCATAAACACAAAAGACAGAGGGATGATCAGAAACGTGACCCCCGCCAGGACATAGAGTGCAGCGTCCCACCCGATCTGTTGCAGCATAAATCCAGCAGGCAGACCTATAATGAACTGGCCGCAGGACGCCGAGGCTGTCCCAAGGCCAAGCGCCCAAGAGCGTTGTTCCGGTGAAACCAGCTTGCTGAAACTCATGGCAACAATGCTGAAACCCGTGGCCGCAACGCCGCCACCGAC
>JACLAC010006585.1_pt1 | contig 16659 bp, 8 predicted proteins | sample 8027881 | NCBI WGS metagenome assembly JACLAC01 (sample SAMN15725517, study PRJNA655200) | protist metagenome | isolation source: fluorescence activated cell sorting (FACS) single amplified genomes of... | place: Spain: Blaines Bay Microbial Observatory, Mediterranean Sea | collected 2016-01-19
AAGTATATGACAATAATGCAAAAAACCACCTAGGTATCGTATATGGGGAGCAAAAGAAACGCACGATTATTAATTCATGCCATACCAATTTTTTATATCCACCTTTAACATCCAAATCTTTTGATTTCAATGTTAAAAAATCATCAACAAGTTGTGCCCTTAAAATGCGTTTATCTTGTTTTGTCATTTTTTTCATTGTTTTTAATTGTTTTTGATAGTCCTCCTCTGTTTGTTCCATCCCCCATTGTTGTACATCATCTCGTGTCTTCCAAAATTTTACAAACGAATTAAATTTAAATCTTTGTGAAACGTATTGTATTCCAGTCAATGCCAACAAAAAACCAAGTATCACAACCCATACATCAGCTTTGGCTAATCGACTTTCACCATATACTGGGCGGAATCGTGCTGGAATGGAAGCAATAAATTCATCATATTCTTTTCTTTTATCTTCATCTTTTAATATTTCATATGCTCCACTAATTTCTAAAAATTTATTTGCTGCTTCATCTTTTGTAAATACTTGTTTGATTTCGGGGCCACTCGTTTCATATTTATCAGGATGAAATGTTCTTGCTAGTTTTCGATATACTTTTTTCAATTCTCTTGTTTCAACATCTTTGGAAACACCTAGCATACCATAAAAATCTGAATTCCACCATGTTGTTTGCTCTGCATATGTTGCTGCTTCAACTTTTTTTATTAAGACAAATGATGTTATAAAACAATAATAATAAATGAAAAATGATGGCATGAAGATTGATCGTAACATATATTTCGTATTGACCATTTTATATATGTGTGTGTGTGAGAGAGAGAGAGGGGGGGGGGTATTATTATTATTAATAATAATAGATGGTTTCAATATAGAATCTGATGTGTATACTTCTATATATATGTATATATTTGTTCTCATCTGTATGTGTGTGCCGCCAGTGTGTGTATTTATATATATATATATATTTATTCAAATATTATTATCATAAATAAAGTTTACAAGAATTATATATATAGGATATTTATAGTTGGTAGTATATAAATAGTATTATCTCCACTACCACCTGGTGGTAACTCTCATAGTATTGATATACCCCCTTTCGTTGATGCATTACTCAATAATACATTTCATACAAAAAAGCAATAAAAGCAGCTAGAATCCGAGATGCTTGCATGGACAATGGCACCCAACCTTGACTATGAACCAATGCACGTGTTTGTGTACTTTTGACAATATCAACACCACCTTGTAAAAATGATTTCGACAAGATACCATACATCATTTGGCTATCAAATAGAAATGAAATGATAGACAGTCTATCCCTATCTTTTTTATTTTCTAAATATGAACCCCAAAAATAAATACAGACCCTAAATATAAATAAACTTCGTATCACTCCAGTATATGCATAAGCAGCTTGTCTTGTGATAGGATTTTCCCACTATGGACAGTAATATATATATATATATATGCAAGAGTATATGTTGTGTTAGAGAGAGAATTTCTACCTTTCGGGTTTAATGATTCAAATTTAAATTTTTGAATACTTACAGCCACATCAGAAAATTTAACTCTCGTAACTCGTTCCCTGTTTACTATATATGCAAATAGACGAAATGCACTGTGAAAAGTGACATATTGTAAATACCTAGTCGATGCAGTGATTGCCATAATTATATCTTGTAATATGTTTTTACAACAGCACGCACAGATAAAGACAAATGTATAAAGCTATAAAAAAATAAACCTTTTTTTTTCTTTCTGTGTCCAACAACAACAACTTTTTTTTTTTTATACCATGTTAATGTTAGAGAGGATCCGGATCCTCTCTAGTTAATGTAGGTATAGCTCTGTATTATCGTCTGAAGAAAGTATGATATATTTAAGGTGTTTTAATCGATTTGTGTGATTTATGTATACCTATTTAGCATATATATAGTACTTAATATTATTTATATGCTATCCTCAGTCAACTTTTCCTGTAAAGGATGATGATAGGGAGCACGGGATACCAATTACTGTACCAATTGCACAATTCAAGTTTTTCAAATAATTTTTTTTTAAATTTTTTTGTATTTTTTATTATTTTTTTGTTGTGATTTTTGAAATGCTGCCTTGGCTAGCAATGGTGTGTTCATATTATATAGCGAATTTTAGATTTCAACAACAACACATTCACTTGATGAATTCTAATAATAACAGTGAATAATATATATATATATGTATAAAAGTATATGTTATACGATATCTGTGTCTTTCTGTTAGCTACGTTTGAGCAATATAACCAAACTTATCATCCTTTTTCTTCATTTGTATTTTCCAAAAGAGAAAAAATATATTATCAAAACAAGATAATATATATTTAATATATATATATATCATTTGAATTATAATATTATATACATAAAGATGAAATTTAAAACGACACAACAACCAGTTAATGTCCATAAGCAAATGGTAACTGCTACTTGTTGGACACCATCCAATGAATTATATACTTGTGGCGATGATAAAGTTATTATGAAATGGAATTTGCAAGGTGAACATTTAGGTAAAGTATGCGATTTAGATGCATTTGTTACCGACATGAGTTGGTTTCCAAGTGCTGGACAACAAACTTCTGATATGTTTGCCGTTTCTTGCTCGGATGGGACTATACGTTTATTATCAAAAAGTGGTAATGAACAGAAAAAAATTAAAGAAGCTTCAGGTGGTGCCGTTATTTGCTTGAAATGGAGTTTTGATGGGAATTCTTTAGCATCTGGTGGCGAAGATGGTAGTGTCAAAATATGGTCTAGATCAGGGATGTTGCGAAATAACTTCTCGCAGCAAGGTGCTGCCATTTATACTTTAGCATGGGGTCCAGATAGCAACCAATTACTTTTCGGTAGTGGTTCTAATTGTATTATTAAATCTATTAATGTTGACCGTAAACAAGTACAATGGACGGCGCATGATGGCATAGTCATGAAAGCGGATTGGAATCCAGTCACAAATTTAGTAGTAACTGGCGGTGAAGACAGACGTTACAAAGTATGGGATACATATGGCAGGCAATTGTTTCAAAGTCGTCCTTTTGATTATGTGGTTACAAGTGTAGCATGGTGTCCAAGTGGTGATTTTTTCAGCGTTGGTTCATATAATTTATTACGTTTATGTGATAAAACTGGATGGAGTTATTGCCGTGAACGCCCAGAAAGTGGATCTATCATGCAGCAAGCATGGACAAGAGATGGGACGCAATTGGCATGTGCAGGCGGCAATGGTGCAGTTGTATTTGCACAAGTTGTGGAAAGGTCTAGCGAGGATCCGCGTTTTAGTGCCGTGCAAACGGAAAGTGATACTATTCGTGTATTAGACATTGCAAATGAACAAGTTGATCAAGTGGAATTACGTGATAGAATTATCCAATGGGAATTAGGTTATGATCACTTAGTAGCAGCAACAGCATTGCAATGTGCTGTTTACAACACTAGCAATTTTAATACACCATTGACTCAAATTGATCTGCGAAATCCAGTAAAATTGATTATATTATCTCATTCACATTTTGCATTAGTGGATAATGTACATCCAGGTGTGAAATTATATTCCTTCGAAGGCCGTTTACTTTGCAATGTAACCTTTCCAGGTTTACGAACGGAGTTTTTAAATCCAAAAGTATTAAGTATTACTGATGAAGTTGTTGGTATATTGGATTTAAGTGATTCAAGGAGTATTCGCTGTTTTAGCGCAACATCGCAAAATGGGAATAGTTTATCGACATGCACGCACGCATTAGAAATTGCTGAAATTGCTGTTTCCAAAGCAACAAACAATCGCAACAAACCGCTATTAGCGTTTATTGATAAAAACAGAGATTTGTACATGACAGATATAGGAGATGATGTGAAAACACCATTTAAATTAGCAACCATGGTAGATACGATGGCATGGAACGATGGTAGTGATTTACTAGTAGCAATTGCTGATGGTAAATTAATCACATGGTACAATCCACACGTAGTCCAAGTGGATCAAACCCTTTTGAATCGATCCAAGGATGAGCAAGAAGGTGTTTTATTTGGCAAACATTCCAATATCATATCGTTTTTCGGCTCGCATTTGAAAGTAAGACGTGCCGATGGTGCGTTAATGACAGCAAGCGTTTCTCCATACCCAATTGAATTGGATAAATTTGTGAAAAAAAGACAATGGGAAGAAGCAGTGCGTTTATGTCGTTTTGTGAAAAGTGATCCGCTTTGGGCCGCATTGGCTGGTGGTGCAATTGGGAGTTTGCACTTGGACACAGCGGAAATAGCACTTGCTGCCATGAAAGAGGTTGATAAATTGCATTACATATTATATATCAAAGATATTCCATTAGAGGAAGGTCAAAATGCAGAGATTGCATTATATCAAAGGCGACCAGATGAAGCCGAACGAATTTTGCTACAAGCAAATCCCCCATTAATTTACCGTGCGATTAAAATGAATATACGTTTATTCAGATGGAAGCGCGCATTACAAATAGCTGAAAGTCATAAGAAACATATTGATACCGTTTTGTATTATCGACAAAAATTCTTAACAAGTCATAATCGAAGTGAGGAGGAACCAAGGTTTAAGGAATTATTTGCCGAAGTTGAAATTAATGAAGATGCAATTGCTGAGAAAAAAGCGAAGGAACATGAAGAAGAGGAACGAATAGCTGATTCAAGAGGTTCAAGTAGGAAAGAAGGCAAATTTTAAAAGGACACGAACAAGAGAGAGAAGACGAGTGGCGATCTGGGGTGTGTATTAATTAGCTTTTATATTAATAAAAAAATACGTAATCTCATACATCATATTATGATACGTATGGTGGTCTCGGGCATAAGTTGCCCAGAAACGATTTTAAATAAAAAACGTTCTAGAGGAGATATGAGTGTAAGAATTTCACACATATCTAAGATAGATTAAACTTGGTCAATTTAACCTATTTTGAAGTTTTTATTTTAAATTTTGAATTTCTCGTTGTATATGGGTGTAATTTCCTCTGTTCCTGCTGAAAATGCATAGATATATATATATTTTCACATATATATGTCAAATGGATATGTGTGAAGTCCACTGAAATATCGTTATGCTGTGTTCATATTAATTTATAAATACCTTAATTTATAACAGAGAGACGTTCAGATGTTCATGGAATTTAATAAAAATAATGCATTATTGAAGTTAATATTTTTATCTCACACTCTCAACACAACTTTTCAATACTTTAATTACCCGTAACTTTTTTAAAAATGCTTTATTGACCACCATCTCAAGGATGATCATCAATTATTATATTTATTATTCATTTCCGTTGCTACCTTTACATTATCTCTAACTATCGATGACGCGATCGTGTCTCTCACTTTATGAACATTTCATGTAAAAAAAGCGCAAAAATATGCCTTTTATATGCTAAAATGGACCCATCATCAAGCTGCAATACTTTATTATAATATATTAAACTATACACATATATATATAAACGATGACTATTCCATTATAGCAACATATTTTTGTATTGGGTAGGCCACATATACACCTTCTAGCACATATATTTAGATTTAATATTGGCCAATAACTTGCAGAGATACACGTTATTGACCAAACATGAAGCAATTATTTATTTTTTTATTTTTTTTTCAACACCAAGGCATGTAAAAACATTTTTATTTTCAATTTTTCGATCTGGAAATTGTCCGGCTCGATAAAGTGAGATAAGTCGATTTCCGGGGTCGAAGGTCAGCTCCTAGATCCTTCTAGGTTCGGAGATTATAATAAAGCATTGGAGGACCTGAAATAGACCAATTATTTGTGAAAAAGTGTGATTGCTCATCCATTAAACAGTTTTTCATAGGTAAATAAGAGTACAAATAGTATAAAATTTAATGGTCAATATTTTAGATAGAAGCCGTAGAATACGTCAAGTACCCGGGCAACTTATGCCCGAGACCACCATATAAAAAAAAATGAAATTAACACATGTGTGCATATACTCGTATATATATTTTTTTAAAATATTTTAGGCTTAGCACCTTAGTCACATCTAAATATCCAAGAAAAATATCATATGCATACATATCATATATCTCATATATATATATATGAAATGTGCGAAAAAAATTTTTATCATTCGTACGTTTTATCGTTTAGTGCTTTATCGTCTTGCTTTTTTCTTACTACCAGTACTACTATTGCTTACATTACTATCCGAACGTTTGCGTTTTGATTTACCATTACCCTTTTGTTTACTTTCATATGCGTTGAATATATTATTAGAGAGAACTTTTTTTGTGCCGGTTTCGCTGACATTATATTTTTTAGCCAATCCAATCAATGTATCTTTTTTCATTTTCATTAAAATAGCTTTTGTAAGAACCTCCTCTTCCTCTTCCATCTCTGCTTCTTCCATATTGTCATCAGGTTGCATTGATTCCTTTGCTACTTCTTTTGGGCTTTCTTTTTCTTCTGTTTTTTGCATTGGTGCGTTTTCTCCTACTTTTTTGGTTTCTTCCTCTTCTTTTTCTTTTGATCTATTTAATTCAATATTGTTGTTTGGTGTTGCGGTTTTATTGTTTCTTGTGTCGCCATCATTATTATTATTATTATTATCATTATTACCACCAATACTGTTTACAAAATCTTCATTAAAGGTTCCATTTTTTAATGCCTTTTCTAATGCAGCTAAAATTTCTGGCGTATTTGCCATTCCAATTGCTCGTTGCAATAAATCTTTATCAATTGTTTTCTTTTTTGCTTTTAATTTATTCTTATTTTTTTCGTTGTTTTTATCACTATTATTGTTATTTTGAGAAGGTTTTTCGTCGACTTCCATATTATTATTACTATTAATATTATTATTATTATTATTATTATTATAATTGGTTGCTACTGTACTATCAAATCCATTTGCAGCAGCTTCTTTCTCTGTTTGGGTAACTTTCTTAAAATCCAAGGTTAGTAAGAATGGCAATGCAGCGATTACAAATAAACGATAATTTGATATGCCAGTGACTGGATTTCCTAACAAACTTAAATGTTGTAATGTTTCACATTTATTTAAACCTTTCACTTCGTTAATATCAGATATATTATTATTTGTTAATAATAATGTTCTCAACGAAGGCAAACATCGGGAAAACATATCGGAATCAATAGTAGCTATAGAATTATTATGCGCAGTAATACACTCTAAACGCTGCAAGGTGGGAAAGTTTTCTAAACGTTTCAAATAATTACCAGAAACATCAATTACGTCATATTGGTCCAAAGTTAAACCTAAGTTTTCAATCGTATCTAGTGATAAATCACGTAAATCTAATTCTCTTTTTTTACAAGGATTGACAAATCCACGTGCATTTTTTAATGTTTCAATGGTTAAATATACCATATTAATACTATGATACGTATATATATAGATTAACACAATAAAGTGCTTATTTTATTATATTGCTATATGGATGAATATGCACAACAATGATGTATATAATATAAAAATGTTGAAAATCCCAAATACATTTCCTTACATGCGATTCAATTTGATATATTTGTTCTATACTTTTATTCATTTTGATGTGTTTGAGTGGTTGAATGATACTATTATGTAGATGTTGAGTTTAAGTTGTGGTGTGGTATTAGTATTCATATATTATAATGTATTCTAATAACTATAAAAATATGGCCTTAGTATAAGAATAAAATTGGTCGTGATAGGATTGCCTGGATTGACAACAGCCTTTTTATTTTGTTTAAGTGGTATTATTAGTAATTAGTATTATTTACTATTTCAATAGTCAGTCAATAGTGTTATTTTGTTATTTTATACCACTGGATTTGATAGAAATAATAGGGATAGTATTATAGTAGTTGTTGTTTGCTGGTGGTGGTTTGCAAACCGTTAGAAAAAATAATAATAAAAATAATTTACACAAACACACACACACAATTTAATATAAATATACACATAACACAGATATCTCAAATACCCGATCAAACCTTTGTACTTTTCAATACAATATAGACAAAGGAAACATATCTAAAGAAATAGAATACCGACATGGGACGATTGAAATTGCTTGTGGTTTCCGCGGCAGGTTTAAAAAAGGCAGATACATTTGGTAAGTCTGATCCTTTTTGTAAAGTGCTTTCAAACGATGATGCAGTAGGTAAAACAGAAGTAATAAAAAAAACATTAGATCCAGAATGGAATGCGGAATTTGAAATAACACTGAAAGAGAGCGAAGATGGTGACACAAAAATAGAGAATGCAAATATACGCTTCGAAATATTTGATAAGGATTTGATTGGATCAGACGATTTTTTAGGAAAGTATGAAATGAAAAATGATGCTATATTAGATTTTCTGAAGTTACCAACTGATACAAATAAAACCTTTGATTTGTTGGAAAAAAATAATAGTAAAGGTAAAGGGAGTATAACTATAAAATTTATTTCATATACAAAAGATGAAGAATCCTATTTAACAATGAAAGATAAAAAAAATATGGTTATAATACGGTTAATACGTGCAAAAGACTTGAAGAAAGCAGATATGTTTGGAAAAAGCGATGCATATGCAGCATTATATTTCAATGATACTATGCATGGTAAAACGGAAATTATAAAAAAGAATCTAAACCCAATTTGGGAAACAAACTTTGAAATACCTATTGCTGATGGTAACATTGCAAATTTGGGTAGTGGAGAAATAAAAACAATAGTCTACGATTATGATAAAGTTGGAGATCATGATTTTCTCGGGCAATTGAAATTACAAGGATTAGAATTATTAGAATTTTTATTAACTCGAACACCGAAAATATATAATTTAAGGCCAGAGGACGATAAAATAGGGAAAGATAAAAGTATCTCAGGAACGGTAACAATGCAGTGTCTTGGTGTAATGAATGAGGATGGACAAGATGCATCTGAAATCCCAGAGATTGTTAATCAAATGAGAGAAAATGCAAAAAAAAAGACCAAACAACCAACTGGTGCAAATGAAGATCAAATTATTGAAAAGAAAAAAACAACATATTTATCAGACTGGTCGCAATGGGAAAGATTATACGATGTAGATACACATAATTTTTTTTATTACAACAATTTCAATAGTAAAATTAAGTGGAAACAACCATTTGATTTTGGTTTAGACTATAGAGTTGAGGAAAGACTTTGGGCACCACCTGCACCATATGTACGTAGTCAAAGTGCTCAAAAGATTCAGCGTATGGTACGTATATTTATTGCAAAACGAAAAATACGAAGGAAACGAGGGAAAAAATTGCAAATAGCACCGAAACAAGTCTGGGTCGAAGCATTTGATCCACAAGTACGTCGAAAATACTTTCACAATACTGAAACTAATGCTGTAATATGGAAGCGCCCGATGGAAATGCGCACGGATATGAATCGTTGGATTAAAGCATATGATCCATTCAAGAAGAAAGTGTATTATTATAAACCGATTGTTGGCGAAGTAAAATATGAAATGCCTGATAATTATACCCCAGGAGGAAGCAATAAACAATTTTCTGCTGCTATAAAAATACAAGCAGCATTTCGTGCATTTCAATCTCGTTGCAATAGGCATAACGACAAATTTCTTGTAAGAAAATTCCCAATTACAATGCCATTAATTTTCAACCCAGAGGAAAACTTAGAAGAAAATGAAATGTACAATGCATTCCAAAGCGCTGTACGTGACTTTTCTGAAATGTATCGCCATCGATACACCAGAAAAAGCGTAAGAGCTCGTTCTATGATATTTGATTTGAAATTTTTACTCGAAGATATCAAAGTTAAATATAGAAATTTAGAAAAAAATACAGGAAATAACGTCAATGATGAGGAAGTAGATGAAGTAAAAAATGTAATAACAATGTTTACGGATCAAGTAGAAAATGCAATTCCAATTGTTATTAACGAGGAAATGGACATGTTTCGCATTATTCGTAATCGTTTACGTGATTTAATAAATTTAGACATATATAAATTACAAACCCCTGGATTAGATGATACGGATGAATCATTATTAGGTGTGCGTACAGAAGTTGATAAAGCAAAACACGCAGTCCTAAGCTTCCAATCAATGGGTGAAACTAAATATGCATTGACAAAATTAAGAAAACGTAGAAAATTTCAAGGAAACTATGCAGTATTTGCAAAGACATTGAGACAAGTTATTAAAAAAGTATATCAAGCTGTATATGTAACGAATTCATTTATGCAAGTTTCTGGGGAGTTGATGGATAAGCGTATTAGCCAAGTGGAATTATTAAGAATGAGGCAAGAAGAGGCAAAACAAAGATCGTACATATTGTTAACAAAAATACGAGCTGAAAAAAAAGCAAAACATGAAGCATTTGTACTTATGTGTCAAGACAAATGGGTTATTGGAAAGGAAAAAAAAGTAATTGAACAAGAAAATAAAATTAAAATGTCAGTAGAGGAAAAAAATAAGTTGAAAGAAAAACTAAAAGAAGCAACTATTAAACGTAACAATGCTATAATAAAAAAAGCACGAGATATTTCATCACCATGGAAAGCAATACGATTAGACATCACACCAACTATATTCCGCGAATTGTTACAAGGTGAAATGGAACGGCAACTTTATCAAGAAAAAAAGCAATTTACAATCAATGATAAATGCCCTGAAACGGGGGAAACGATGCCAGGAAATGCGGTTTTATTTGGAAAAATCAATATATTACAATATTTATTACAAATGCGTGCAAATCCAGATCTAATAGACAACAAAATAAATAAAACAGCATTGTTACATATAGCTGCATCTGTTGATAGACCAGATATGATCGCAATGTTACTTGATCATGGGGCAACTATGTGTATCAAAGACGCACATGGTGATACCGCTTTGCATATTGCTGTTCGTGCTGGATATAGACGTACAGTTAGACAATTTTTGAAATATACAGATATGTCGGATTTTTATCACCTACTAGCAACTCCAAATCATAAAGCCAAACTAGCAATTGATTTAGTAAAAAAAAATAATGCTGAAATAAAAACAATGTTAAAACCGTATCAAGCTAAAGCACTTTCTGTTGCAGTGCTGGATGATAATGAACATAGATTATTAGCTAAACGTGCGATTCAACTCAAAGCAAAAAGTAATTTTAATATTTTAAATCCAGCGACATCATCAAGTAGGAAGAAAAATAGTGGCAAATTGCCTAAACTCGATGGTTCGGGTAGTTTGAAGAAAAAAAAGAAGAAGCTAGAAGCACCAGAATTAATGGAAAGTGAAATTTTAAGACGTAAAATGAAGTTAGTGAAAAAGAAATATGGCACACGGTGAGATTAATCTGTACTCGTGCCACGAACTAATCTAAATTACGTTCGTCATTCTTTACGTAATGAGAGAGAATATATCATATGAGTCCATTTGTTTAGAGATACGAAGTTGTACCTAATCATAAAAAGCTTTTTTATACACCCTTCTCTAAAAAATTTTATAAAATTTTTCACTCTCTCTCCCTTACACATTTTATTAAATATTTACCGTAATGTAAACGATCTATTCTAGATGTGTTAAAAAATGGTACGAAGTAGTATACACTTTCATACTACCAATACGGCCGTATCCTCGTTTTATAACTCTTCAAAAAGTCCTAAAAAGTTTACTTTACGTCTTTTTTTTGTTTTCTTCTTTTTAACATGTTGTCTGTTGGTTTTAATATTTTTCTGTGCTTTATGATTATTAGTATTATTATTATTATGACGATGGTCAACTTTTCTTCCAAATGTCAATCTAGATTTTTTATTTCTACGATTATTGTTTCCCAATTTGCTTTTGACAATTGAAACAGTAGGACGTTTGGTCGTTTTAACACTTTGATGATCACGTTTGTTTCTTTTTCGATGTGGTGTATTAGATGGTATTACTTGCAATACAATATCGTCATCAATAATATCATCATATGTATGATTTTCTTTTCCAATATCAAGATCATTATTATCATTATTACCATTGTTAAAAGTATTATGATTATCATTAATATCCATTTTCATGTAATCGTCACGAGGTGTAACATGTGAATGATTTACGATATGGTCATTTTCTTGATCTGGTGGGCTACTAGCTGTATCTTGTACAATTTGTTCTTGTAAATGTTTTAATTTTGATAAATTCTTTAAATGTTTCGTCGCAATAGATCTTTCATTATTCAATAATTTTTTCGATATTTCCGCATTACGTTTTAAGACTTCAAAATTTTCTCTTTCGTTTATAATTTGTAAATACATTTGTTTATTTTGTTTCTGTAAATTATTCAATTCTTCCTCGTATTGTGTTTTATCTCTTTGCATATTCACACCTTTTTCATGTAATTCAGCAATTTCGTTTAAAAGATTCTTTCTAGTTGTATTTTCACTTTCAATACGTGATAAAATAGTTTTTAAATTGTTTTCATAAGTTGATAGTTGTTTCTCTAGTGATAATTTATCTGTTTGACATCTTGCATTAAATAACTGTTTATTTTTCATCGTTTCCATTTGTTTTTTATAATCATTTGACGTTCTTTTAACTTGTTCTTTTATCAAATTTAATTTTTTCATTGCATCGTTTCTGCTTCTTGTTTCCTCTTCAATTTTTTCGATCAAATCTTTTTTGTCGTTTATTAAAATAGTGTTATAATGTTCTTGTGTTCTAATTTCATTTTGAAATTGTGAACGATATTTCGACATTTGATTATGAACTTTCTTCAAATGATCAACCTCACGTGTCAAATCAGCATGGTTTTGTTTTAATCGTTGGATTTTCTGTACTCTTTCTGTATGTGTTAATGTCTGTATGGATTGCAATGCATTTTTATCTCTAATAATTGAATCTATTAACATTTGTATTCGATTGAAATGTTCGTTTTGATTCATGATCGTCGTTGCATATACGTTTTTTGTTTTTGTTTGTTTTTCAAATACTGTTTAGTATAATTTTTCAAGTGTTGTTTGTTACTATGAATATATCTGTACAAGTATATCGGTATTTATGTCCGTGGTTTAATAAAATTTATCTCTCTCTCTCTGCGTATATATATATATATATATATATGTACGTTTGTTAATAGTTTTATTCTATCTCTCTATGATTGTAATATACACAGTAGTGGTCGATGATATCAATAATTATATATATATATAAATTCAATAAAATTCAATAAAAAATGGCACGATGAGATGTGTACAATTTAACATCTTACGCAAGGATAAAAAATCAGGTGTCCTACTTTTTTAAAAATATTATAAGTATGACTTTCGTATACTAATATTCCTATCAATATGATTTTTGGATTGGAATATTAGTATACAACATTCATACTTATAAATATTTTTTGCTTCTCCTCTTGTCATTTTCTTCTAGAAGTGGTGAAGAAGTGTTGTTCTTGTTGTTGTTGTTGTCCTGGTTGTCACGGTTGATCGAATATACGAATAGATAAATATATATATTTTATGATCTCTAACTAGCAAAGTGGATACAAGACATATCAAAATAAATACAGAATTGTATAGATAATAGTACTAAGTATATGAACCCACCGTTCCCCCCATCCCTTTGCCTATAATTTTTTGTATATAATCTTGATACAATACATCAGTGTAAACGAGGTTAATCAATTGATTGTATATATATATATATATTATGAGGATAAATTTCCAAAACAATAATAGCTACTTTTTGTCAATTAAAATAATAACTGTATTGTTATTAGTTATAACATATGCATTTGCAAATATAAAAGATACAGGTGATGATGCGTCGCTTAAGAAACCGACAGGGGAAAATAAGCGAGCAACAAAATTTTTGAGTGGTTTCGAAAAGGAAACTGAAGGGGTAGATAATCATGAAATGAGTCGTGGTGAACTAGAAGATTATTTAAAAAATGAACTTGGTAGTGAACATTTTGATGACGATAGTGAAGTAACAGTTGGTGTGAACCAAGCGTTTGAGAATGTAGATGTTGGTGGTGATGGCACTATTAGTTTGACGGAACTGACAAGTTCTTGGGATAAATTAAATGATTTAAAAACCGTCGATGATGTTGCGGATTGGATAAAATATTCCGTGCTGCTACCCCAATATGAAGATAACTTCCGTAATAATGCTATTACCGGGTATGATTTACCGTCTTTATTGGAAGGGAAAGGAGATGTTTTAAACACAGATTTAGGAATCAAAAATAAATTGCATCGGAAAATTATTTTACGTAGCATTACTACGCGTTTACTAGGTATTGGCAAAATACCACCACCGATCAATAATATGTATTGTTATCTATTGCCAAATTGCAATGGTGTAGAGATTGATTGGGATGTAGAAGCAAATCACGATGAGGATGACGACAATGAAGAAGGATCTTTAGCAGTAGTTGAATCCATCATGCAAGACGCAGAAGCAACATCACAAGAACAAATTCCTGTCCATTTGTATCGAATAAAACGTTTGATGATTGAAAATGCACCGAAAGGTATGAAAAGCAAAATGAAAAAAAGATTAAACCATAAAACATTTGTGGATAAGGATCAAACATGTAAAAAATTACCATTTTTCGATGAAAATGCGAATGTTCCCGGTATGATATATCGTTACAAAATGCAATCATGGAATTTATTTGGTGCAAGTAAATGGACCAAACATATCAACTGTCCACCTATACCATTAAAATGTAAAGAAATTATTGAGAAAAAAAAAGCATCAGATCAAAAACGCGTGACAAATTTTATGAACAAAATTGAATGGACGACGGAAGGTAGCAATGATTTAGAAATTAGACGAGAAGAATTAAATGAATTCATTCGTGAAAGTCTAGGTAAATCTGAAAATTTCGATGAGGATAAGGAAATCAGCAACAGTGTTGATAATGCATTTGATACGATGGATTTAGGTGGCGATGGCGTGATCTCACACGCTGAACTCGAAGCATTTTGGGAAAAAATGGATGGTTTGCAAACCATTGATGAAATAGCTGATTGGGTGAAGTATGGATTGCAATTAAAGCAATATGAAGATAATTTTCGTTCTAATTCCATCACAGGCGATATTTTGCCAACATTGTTGACAAAAAAACATTTTTTAAAAAATGTATTGGAAATAACAAATGAATTGCATATTTTGCAATTTCGAAGATCATTGAAAGCACGATTACTTGGTTTACACAAAATACCAAACATAGTTAAAATGCATTACTGTAAGTCACATTGTGACAGGTTTGAAGTGTTTTGGACTCTGAATGATGATTACAGTAATAGTGATAATAATAAAATGTTAAAACCCCACTCTTATCAATTGCAAGAGCGTTTAAGTCGTATAAATATATGGAATGACTTTGTAATAAGTAGTCATAACGATCGTAGCTTTTCATCTACTAAATACGTCGGTGAGGAGAAAGGCGGTATAATTGAATTTCGAATAAGATCATGGAGTAGCTTTGGCACCAGTGAATGGAGTGAAGTTACAACTTGTCCACCACGACCATTAAGCTGCGAACGAAATGCAGAAGACAACTTGAATGAAAAAAAAGATGAGAAAATAGGTAATACATCTACATTTTACAAAACAATTGACAATATCTTGAATTTTTTTAATGCTCTGAAGGATGCAGTTGTATGGCTTTACGTTGTGTTTTACGTTGTTTGCGTAGCAGGCACTACGATCTATTATTTATATACTAAGCCTGAAGGAAGAAAGATGGTAATCGATATGTTAAAAAGATCTGCAAGAACACTTCAACTTGTTGCTCCTACAACAGAATCGGGTCAAGATTTAGCAAATGCAGATCAGTTGGATGATTCCAATCCTAATGATAATCAACCAGAAATTAGGATAGAAACCGTAACTAGCATTAATAATAATAATAGTACTACTACTAATAATAAAAATAGTTCTAGAAGGTGTCAAATTGCTGGTTGTACAAAAAGTCAACTTTATTTTTCTTTTAATAGATGCATAGGTTTAAAAGGTACATTTTATAGACCATATGGTGGTAAGAATGGTAACGAGCAGGACTGTTATCGCAAATGTCAAAAATATTTTTGTAAATTGCATACAGGATGTAAGACATATCCGCATTTTATATGTTCTGAATGTTATAATATTGGTATAAAGTTATGGATGAAACAAAGTGACGAATCAAAAATTGATCCAAATTTTGTAAAAGAAATTAAAAAAATTCGTGACGATAGAAGAAATGATAGGAGATAAGTTTTGAAAAAAAGAAGGAAGAAAACAAAGTATAAAAATCATATTATATCATCTAGAGTGTGTTATTTTTATCTTTTCAATTTTATACGTAATATATTTTTTATATCTCTCTATATAAAATATGATGTGTATGATATATATGCATATATATATATATATATTATACACATTAACCCATTCCTGCATTACCTACTTTTGGGACATCGTGATGCTCAGATAGACTTGCTAAATAATTATTGTATTGATCGATTGTTTCTCTATGCGTTAGTTTTGCCATTTTTTTTAACCTTTCCAATTCACGCGCTTCATTTTTTTCATCATATTCTTTCTCTGCTGGTGTTCTATCATCTTTTCTTACATTTGTTTTATCACTATTTTTTTTTACATCTTCCTCCTCATTTCTTTTTCTTTTCTTTTTCTTTTT
>JACLAC010005564.1_pt1 | contig 16656 bp, 16 predicted proteins | sample 8027881 | NCBI WGS metagenome assembly JACLAC01 (sample SAMN15725517, study PRJNA655200) | protist metagenome | isolation source: fluorescence activated cell sorting (FACS) single amplified genomes of... | place: Spain: Blaines Bay Microbial Observatory, Mediterranean Sea | collected 2016-01-19
GTAAGAGTAAATTAAATTTACTGGATCAACATAGTCTATAGTAACACCTTGAGAAGTACTAAAGCTTGTTTTAACAGCGCCAATACCTATAGTTGCTATATCATAGTAGTATCTTTTCTTTGTTAACTCATATCTGTTACCGTCCATTAAAACATTTAACGCTTGCTCATTAGCTAGTTCTACAGATTGCTTGTATGTTAACTGCATATGTAAGCTTAGCTCTTCTTCTGTTTCTGGTAAAGTATTTTTATCGTTTTCTCTAATGTTTATGCCTAAGTTTTGCTCTGCAAAATTAGCAAGGTCAGTAGTTCTTATATCTGCAAGCATCGACTCCATGAATTCAGTTCTTTTACCAACACCGTATGGATCTTGCGAATAAGCTTTTATGTCAAATGTTCTTTCTGCAATACCGTTTACTACTATATCTACAAACTTAGGTATAATAGGTACTGGTTTCCAGTCTAAATTTAAATAAGATAAATCACCATTTATAGATAACTCGTCTTTATATTTCTGTATAGATTGTTCTCCTCTAGCATAAAGTCTTAATGAATGAAAACTATTTCTATTTTTTATGTATTTATTATGACCTTTGTCATTATGAAACCACTCACTTTCAATTGCTTTCGCAACCTCAAGACCGTAGTCCATACTAGATTTTTCTGCATCACTAACAACTTGACTAGGAAAATAATTTTTTATAAATTTTTTATACATATTTATTTTATTAATTTAGAAATGCTACCTGTATTTTTATACTTAGCAATACTTATGTTTAATTGTGGTTTATCTATTTTTGCGTTAGGCCTATATAAATGCCTATTGCAAGCCATTATAGCTAAACCAGAGCTTATAGCAGCATCATGCTTTGTTCTTTTGTTTATGTCAAAACCAGCCCAGTCATTAAGAAGCTCATTAAAATACATATTACCGTAACTACCATTTTGTTTTAAACCTATATGGTCTTGTATGTACATTTCTATCGCCGCTGCGTGAGCTTGTTTTATATCTTCACTTGAGTTAGGTATACCACCTACTTCTTTTTCAGCTGTAGATAATTTATTCCATATTTTATCTGGTCTGTTCATACTAAAACCTCTGTAACCACGTCTTCTTAAATAATACAATAGGCGGGGCTTGTTGTTCTCTGCAAGTATAGGCATTCCGTAAAATACTAATGCCATTAGAACGTCCTCAAAGAATATCTCAGCTGTTTGTGGTCTAGCTAAGTATTCTAAAAATATCATGTTAGATGGAACTTCTTCCATACTAAACTTGGTTAAGCCATGTAAAGCACCTTTAGAGCCCACACCATCTACTGTTCCTGATATATCGTAGCTATCACAACCAAAAGCCCCTATGTGTTCATTTGCAGGGTACTTAATTCCATTTTTTAGTATAACTCTGTTTTGCAAGTGCGATGGTGGTACCCAGCTTACTTTAAACCTACCTTGAGGGTTTGGATAAAATATTACTTGAGAATCTTTTTTACCGTTAACCCATTGAAAATTACCTTTAGTAATGCCTAGTGTATTAGACATTTCTTCGTTGTAATCTATTTGCTCGTATATTTTAACTAAGTTAAATATACTGTTTTTTGTTTCATCTCTAAAAGCATGCTCAGTAGTTCTTGGAAACTGTCTGTAAAATTCATTTAAAGCGTCTTGATCGTTTTTTAAACCATCAGCCTCGTTCTGCCAATTGTTTACAACACCTATATCTATTAACTCTCCATGGGGGTCAAAGACATCATGGTCTGGACTATCAAAGACTGGGCTTCCGTGCTCGTCAATAAATCCTTCGTAGTTCCACTCCATTGGGATAAAAAGAGAATATAATCCAGATGCTGTTTGTCCATTTCTGTTTCGCTTAGTAACGTCTGATGCGTTGTATAATTTTTTGAAGTTTTCTCCACCTTTATCTAATGCGTTTGATGTTGAGCCCATCATACATTTACCTATAATCCTACTACCTAATCGTAAACATGTTTTTGTAACTCTCCAGTTATTTAAAATATTGTCGGGTCTTTCCCACTTGCCACTTTCATCATGTACTAGCAGTTGAAGCTTTTCTCCGTCATAACTATTGTCACCTGTATTTTTCCAATCAATAGTAGTATCAAGTCCAACCAAGTCTTCCTGCTGTTCGTTTGCAGTAATTTTTTTACGTGTAAACTTACTTGCAGGAACCCTATAAGCAAGTTCAGACTTAGGCCTGTCCATACCATCTTGTATCGGTTTAAAAAAGAAAGGGTAGTTAACCGATATTGGAACAACTTTGTCTGTAAACATTTTTTTAGCATCTGCACCTGTTTTAGATAATACACCAAACCTACTATCACTTGCTAATGTAGCTTGGTTAACTGTTTCAGCTGACGACATAAAAGAAAAACCAGATCGTCTGTTTTTAAGGTAACACATACCGTAACATCTTTTATCTGCTTTACATGCTTCCCAGAATATATAGAATAATCTATTAGCTTCTCTAAAATCTGGCGCACCCACATCTATTTTACTCCACTGTAGATACATATAATGTGTACCTGTTATATATGTTGATTTACCGTTGTTGTTAAACCAAAAACCTTGCTCTCTACGTTTAAACTCTTCATCTATATAATCAAACCAGTCAGCTTTTTTTTCTTCAGGATAAGCTCTCCAATCAAATATACTTTTAAGTCTTGCTAATTCTTTTGGATATTCAAATTGTTTCCACTTTTTTTCTTTGTTGCTATACACGCTACGTTCTTTCGGTAATGCTATCTGAAAGTTTTGTATCTCGTATATTTCACCTATCTCACCAGTCTTAGATATAACTACAAGGTCGTGTTCTTTGTTGTAACCATACTTCCACTTTTTACCCTTATTAAGTCTGCTTATAGTAGTTTTCTTTATAGGTTCTACTATTTTAAGTAAAGTTTGCTTATACATTATTTTGATCTACCCTCTGCAAAACCTTGAAACACTTTAACCTCAGTTTTAGTTTCTTTACCTTCTAGTATATTTTCTTCTTCTTGTATTCTATTCAATATTTCAAATGCATCAAATATAGCTAGCTTTTTAGTTGCTGCAGCATTTTTTAATCTGTCAGCTGATATATCATCGTCAGAATCTACAATAGCTTCTTTAGCAACTTTAATCAGTTCTTCAACTGCCTTGTGCCCAGCTTGGATTATATTCTTTTTCGTTTCCTTGATATTCATATTTAATTGTAATAAAATTTGATAATACTCTATAAAGTCTTTGGCCATCTATAATAAACTCATATTTAGAACCTGGTCTAAAACCTACTAAATCACCAACATTAACAGTGCCATCACTATATTTAACAACACCCATTAATGGTTTTTCTTTATCTACATCAAACTCATCGTCTGACATTATTGGTTTAACAAAGCAATAACCTTTTACAGGTTTCCACACATTGTCTTGATTATATAAAAATATTTGATCTTCACTTATTATATATGTTTTTTCATCAAAATAGCTTCTGCTGTTTTTTTCTATACCTTTCACATTGTGCCATCTTCTAAACACATTGTGATGAACTATAACAGTATCACCAACTTTTATATTTGTTTTTAACGTTATTGGCAGAGACAAAACTATAGCTTCTCTACTAGTGTATTGGTGATTGTATATTTCTGTGTTAACTATAAAATCTGTATCACCTATTTTTTTAGTGTTGTTGTATCTATTGTTTTTAGGTGTTACAACAAAGTTGTAAACAGATTTCATTAGTATTGTAAATTATACTCTACAGATACAGCCATGTTTTTATTAAAGTCTTTCCAAGGTAAAACGTTTTTTCCTTTTTTAATATAAACACTAAACTTGTTTTCTTCTTCTAGTATATCGCAGATGGTATGACCACCATACACTTCTTGCCCAACGGCATAGTGCATGGCGTCATTTTTATAATCTTTACCTATAGATATTTTACGAATTAACTTCGACATTTTCTTTTTCTTTTATTTCCCCCGTGTTAATGTCAATATCTACTTGTCCGTAAATTTTCTCTAGCATTTTGTTCACCTCAGCAAAATCTTCTTGAGTTTTTGCTATTGCGTGAAGTACGCTGTGTTTTTTTGTTTCAAGATCACCTACATTTGTTTGCAAGTTTCTAAGCTTTTGTATTAGCCCTTGCACTTCTTCTAGTTGTTCTTTTGTAATAGATTTGTTTAAAGGCTTTGCCTTTGGTGTTTTTCTTTTTGCCATTTTATTTAATTTAAGTTAATTTTAATTTTATACTGAATATCTTGGATATAAATATGTTTCATATATGTTATCCATTTGCGTGTTTGTTAGTTGCGCACTTTGCCAAACTGCTATTTCATAAATTTTACCGTGAAAAGCGTTTAAACCATCATTATTTTCACCACTAATTTGTCTTAAGTTTACTTCGGTAGCACTAGTTGTATTGGTTGAGCTAGCGTCTAAAGGAAAATTTTCTCTTGCACCACTACCATGTGTAGATAATGTTACAGCACCAGCGTTAGTTCTTGATATAAACAATACTTTAATACCACTAGTGTCAAAAGGTGTTCCTGTGCTTGCTACAAACGACTGTTGTTCTGTCTCTGTTACTATTTTAAACGTAGTATTGTTTTCAAATTGAAACTGAGTATTTAAGCCTTCACCACCACTAACTATAATGTTATCAGTACCTACAGTATTTATCTTGTAAACAAGCATAACTGTGAAAGGTCTATTTGAAGCACATAGTATACCGTCACTTGCACTATCAAGTCTATAAAAATCATCTACACCATCAAACTCTACGAAACCAGGCGCTGTGTAAGTTACTGTTGGTTGGTTACCGCTTTGTGACTGGGTCATCGTTCTGTCTTGACCAGACTCTGCAATTGAGGTCCAATCCGCTGAACCCGGATTGTCAGTGCCATTATTAACATACCACCACCTTAATCCTGAGGTTCCGTTCCACGTTTGATATGAAAGCGGGGTATAAACAGTGCCACCACCCGTAAGTTCGTAAGTATTGTTAGTTAGTTTATTTCCTAAACCTAACATTAGTTTCCTATATAAGCTATTATCATTTTGTTACTGGCAGCTTTTACTTGAGTATACCTTCCGTATATAATAGTTCCAGCTGGAATTGAATTACTTACGTCAATAACTGTACCACCACTACCAGACACTCCTGTTGCTGGACTTGCATCGTGAGCAGCTACGCCTGTACCTGCATACTCTATACCGTTTGCAGCGTCATTTTCACCAAGCAAACCACCAGACGTTGCAAGTGTTGTTGCTTCTAAAAAATGAATAGCCACAAATACTTTTCCAGTTGGTGGTATCATAGCTGTTGTTGTAGTGTCGCTAAAAACACTACCTAGTTGTCCAAAGCCATAAGAGACCTCTGTTGAATTTATTCCCATTTGTTTATTTTTTTATATTTATATTATTACACGCTTTAAATTTGTTTTAAGGTGCTATTGTCCTAATCGTCTATTTCAGATATATATCCTCCTTCTTCTAGCTCTTCAACTTCAACACCAGTTTCATCACCAACCCAATCACTATGGTTTGTAAATGTGTAGCTAGAGCACGTATCTATTGTTTGAAAAGATCTAACACGATCAGTTATCAAATCTGTTGTAGCTACTAATCTTTCTGTACCATCTATACTTTTACGCACAAAATGTACATTATCTTTTTCTATTGTTTCAAATACTTCTTCTGATAGTATATAGTAATTCATATTATTTATTTACAATTGCTGAGCCACCTGATATTGTGAAGTTATCATTTGACACAGTAGCATTACCATTACCTTCCCATTTCCAATAACCTACCAAGTTATCAACAGCGCTGTGTGTGTTTGCATCCATTACTGTTCCACTGTTGTATAGAGATGTTACTTCACTAGAACTTAGTTCTTTATTCCATATAGTTAAATCATTATAAACTGTTGCTGAACTATTACCAGCTTTAACCTCACCGTTTGAAACACCATTAGAACCAACACTCCAAGTTCTATTATTAGTGCTACTCATTGCTGGACTACCACTACCAGAGGTTGTTTGTATTGGTGCTGTACCAGCTGCGTTAGCATTCCAGTATAGCTTCATTGCGCTAGCAGCATTTGTTGTTGATTTTGTAAAAGTAATCATGGTATAGTTATCACTGTTTACATAACCTCTATTACTAGCACTCCAATATGTACTACCTAAACCAGCCGCGGCATACCCAGCTGCGTAAGTACCGGAGTTAGCATGAAATAACCATTCAGCAAGCTTATACCAAGCATCAGATGATGTTGTTTTGTTACCGTATTGCATACGTAACCTATTGTTACTTTCGTTGTACATGATTTTAATCATATCTGATAGCTGATATGAAGCGCTTTGTTTTTGACCAATAAAAAGATGTATATTAGTGTTTAAACTACTACTCCAACCAGCTTTAATCCAAAACGATATTGTCCATGCGCTAGAGCCTGTAAAGTTAAACGTATCATCAGTGTCAACAAAATTAATACTATTACCAGTACCAGTTGATATTGTTTTTGAAACAGCTTTAGCATTAACAAACGAAGCTGCGGCATCGTGATCATATCCATACCACTCTGACATAGCATGTGGTGCTGTTTGGTTAGGTGCTGAAGCACTGTTTGTATTTAAAGTTGTTTCTTCTGTTAAATCGTTTAAAGAAACATTTGTATAAGACTCTCCAGCAGTGTAGTCATCTTCATCTAACTCGTTTTTTATACCAACAAGACTTATTGTACCACTACTAGGAATTACCATTTAGCTTTTCTTTTAATTCGTCAATTTGTTTTTGTTGATCTTTTACAGCTTCAATTAACACCGCAACCATTTTTTCATATTTAACAGCTTTATAACCATTATCTCTTGTATCTACTATTTCAGGAAATACTTTTTCAACTTCTTGAGCTACAACTCCAATGTCATCATTACCGTTAAACTGTTCGTGTTTGTCGTTCCAAGTAAACGTATATCCAGTTAAGCTTTTTACTTTATCAATAGGGTTTGTTATTGCTTGTAAATTATCTTTATATCTTTCATCAGATGATGCGTAAGCAACTACATCTTCACCAACGTTTAGTGCTTTAGCAATACCCATACCACCACTTAGCTTGACAGCACCAGTAGTTTTACTTGTTGAGTTTGTTGTGCTTGTAAAAGCCGCAGCACTACTAAAAGTTTTAACACCACTTATTGTTTCATTACCTGCATTTTGTACAGCTGTAGCTACAACCTCTTCAATACTATCTAAATCAACAGCTTGTGTTACAGTTATATTAGATAATTTAGTTGCTTGAGTAGCTGATATTGTTGTTGGTGTACCTGTTAAAGTGCTGTAAGCCTGTGTACCTGTATGATTACCCCTAGCTAGTAACGTAGCATCAGAAGAATTAGCAGTTGCGTTAGATGGCGCGTGAGATGCTTGAGAATGAGTATATGCTGTATCGTAGTTACTTTTTAAAGTGTTTGTAAGGTTATTTTGTGTTAAACCACCATCACCAACAGAGTAAGTTGTATTTGTAGCCGCTATTGTAACAACACCACCAGCTTCTTCCATGCTCACGTTACTACCTTTTTTAAACCTTAATGTTTCAGTACTTCCTAAAGTGTAATCAGCACTACCATTACCACTACTGTCAACTTCTACAGCTCTAAAAGTATTAGCTGTTTGAGTGTTTTCCCACGGTACATTAACAAACATTTTTCCAGAAGATAATTCTACTGGGTAGTTTTTGTTATTTTCACTATAACCTATTTTAACTAAACCTAAAGCAGAACTTGTTGCTGTGCTGTATGTTGTATTTGTATCTGTTACTGTCTCAGTAGCTGTTGCAACACCGGTAACGTGACCATTACTATCTAATGTTATATCTTGTATGTATGTTCTACCTGAGTTGTTCAAGTTTGAAGATGCAGCGGATATGTTTTCATGCTGAGTATATGACTCTGCAGCTGGAATAGTTGTGCTATTAAAAGCATTAGAACCAAATGTGTAGGTTCTATTTGTAGTTCCATTTACAGAAAAAGTTAACGTGTTACCACTCTTTGTTATTCCATCTAAATAATAGTTAGTATTAGCGTCTGCAAAATTACTTGTATGTATTGTTCCTGCATTTTCAGCTGTCCAGTCTATAATTTGATTACCTGATGGTATTGTTGGTGTTCCTGATATTTCAGAGTAAGTTGGGACGTGACCTTCGTGGTAGATTTCTTTAATTGTACTATTATCTACAACATAATTACCCTCTACAGTTGTAGATGTATCTAGTTCTGCAGCTATACCTCCAACCGCAGCTGGTTCTGATGTTAAAGGTGAGCTTTGATCTGTGTTAAATGTTACACTACCCTCTTCTGTTAATCTAAGAGTAACCATTGAATACCTAGTTGTTCTCACGTACACTTTGTGTTCATCATAAGATGAGTCTGCGGTTTTTATAACCCTAATACCAGCTCTATCACTTCCAGAAGTTGCGTTGTGTAAAACATCTAGTTGTCCAGTTATTTCAACGCTTGAACCACTACCACCTTCTCTCACGGCAATAGCTAAATCAAATTTTTGTGAACCATAAGTTTCTACATGATTAGAAATAAAACCTCTAATATGCAAACCACCATTAGTATTAGGTATAGTTGCTAAGTGATACCATTTGTTTCCACTAAAATTACTTTCATCATTTATTTTAAAAGTGTAGTCGTTCTCAGTACCATTTGTACTTGTAAATTTAGCATCAGACTCTGTTTCCGTATAGTATCTATCATCGTGGTTGTGTGATGCTGCTGCAGCACCTAAACTAGATAATGTTACGTTAGAATTCAATAAAGTTGATATACTTGATAAACCAGTTCCACCTTCAGCAGCGGCTAACACAGTTCCTAGTGTTAAGGCTCCAGATATATCAGCATTACCGTTGATGTCTAGTGATGTTGCTTCTAATTCTCCACTTACAATAGTGTTACCACCTAAGCTAACAGTATTGTTAATATAATTTATTGATAAACCTAAAGAATCAGTATTGTCGTTATATATGTCAAAGTCTTTATTGTTATCTTGACCAATATACCAGTTTCTTGTACCAGATGTATTAAAGTTTATATAACTCCAACCAGTATCAGTACCTGTTTGGTTAAGTGTTAAAATAGAGTCTGATTGAGAATTTATAGTGTGAGCGCCAGAAGTTATTGTTCCTGCAAAAGTTGCGTCGTTACTTCCATTTATAGTTAAAGCGTGAGAACTATCAGTATCGTTATATACAGAAAAAGTACCATTGTTATTTATTACAGAGTAGTCATCATTGTTATCTGAGTCTGTTAAGAATATTCTTGGGTATGTACCACCAATAGTTATGTTACCATCAATATAAAGATTTTTCCAACTGTAATTACTAGACCCTAAGTCATAAGTATTGTCTGCACCTGGTCTAAGATTACCATGTAAATGACCGTCTTTATATCTTTCTAAAAAGTTAACACCTCTTGTTGTGTCAGTACCGGTGTTATTTAAGTTGTTATCACCAGCTCTATAGTTAGCCATATACAGAGAGTGTATTCTAAAATAACTACCGTTAACAGAACCTCCTAAAGTATATTTTAATCTTGTTGTAGCTGAGCCCGTGCCACTATTATTATCTACTTTTCTTAATATAACTTGATCTGTATTATCAGTTATTTCACAAAGTGTTTGCCAAGCATTACCGCCAGCACCATCACCCTTGTATGCTTCTATTTTTACATACGTTGCTGTAAAACTATTTGAACCAAATACAATACCAACAACTAATGAGTATGTAATTTCGTTAGTCCATTGTAATTCTATCGTACCAGGAGTGTCTGTACCATGACTATAAACACCATCTGTACCGTTGTCTGAGTACCAACTACCCGCTGTACTTGAGTGTGAATCAAAGGCATTTGCCCAACCAGAATTACTAGCACCAATTGCATTGCTGTAACTATAACTACCAGACGAGCCACTTCTTGTGCCGTACAAGCCAGAAACTGTTATTGTACCATTACTCCACTTATTAAAACCTGCTAAATCATTTATTAAATGTGGCAAGTGTACCATGTTTGCTTCCGCGGCAGGATTTAAAAAACCACCTCTCACAACAGTACCACTGTTACTTGTAGAAATACCATCGTAAGTCATACCTATACCATCACCAAGCTGCATAGCTTCGCTATCTTCATCTGCTCTAAAAAACTCTTTGCTGTCTGTTTCGTTATAAATATAAAAATCACCATTGTTATTTGTAATACTCCAGTCATCATTATGATTTGTGTCTGTTAACAAAAGTTTTGGGTAAGTGTCACTTATTGTTATATCGGATGTAAATGTTTTGGCACCTCCAATTGTTTGTGAACCTGTTAATTTCACGGCAAAAGCATCAGTCTCTGTTTTTGTATATCTATTGCTTAAAGCAGTGTTGATAGTTACGATGGCATCGTCATCATCATTTAAAGCTTCTGCTAATTCGTTTAATGTGTTTAAATTTGCTGGTGCATTATCAATTAAATTTGATACAGCTGTATCTACATAAGATGTGCTTGCTAAACCTGATATTCTACTTGTAACATGATCGTATATGTGATCACCAGTAGCAAGGTTTCCTCCTCCATCTGTAACAGCACCAACGTTAGGTGTAAAAGTAACTGCAGTAGTACCACTTACAGATAGTGTATGAATATTTCCTGTTCCAACAGATGTTACTGTACCGGTGTTACCTGTTCCACCAATAGCACTTAAAAACTGAGCTGCATTTAAATATGATAAAGTTTCATCTGCGTTTACTCTTACATAAGACACAACACTCACGTCACCTAAATCTCTGAAAGCTGCACCAACTGTTGAAAACGTCGGTATAGTTCCTGTAGCATAACCTTGAGCTTTAACAAATGCAGTAGTAGCTACTTTAGTACTATTGTCACTAGTAGATTGAGTAGTAGCAGTAGTAGCTGTATTTACAGTACCATTTAAGTCACCTGCAAACTCGTCTGCATTAATGTTAAGATGTCTTTTTGAACCTGTTACTGTTGTACTCATATTATCTTAGTCGTTTTCTAGTTACTTTATATTTAATGTTTGCGTCTTTTGCTGCATCGTGTAATGATTTATAATGAACACTTAAAGGTCCATCAAAACCCATGTAATAAGGAGATTTATCTGGTTGCCCAGAAGCTGAAAGCTTTACTCTTAATTGTGTTCCTGTTGTACTAAACTGATGTGCACTTGTTGAAGTACTGTCGTATGTTTCCCAACTACTACCATTGTTATTACTAACATAAGCTGTTAGCGTACAACTGCTAGGTATTGTAAACTTATCTACATTTGCAACAAAAACTTCATCTATAGCCGCACTGTTAGCTAAAGTGTATGTACCGTATACTATTTCCCAGTTACCTATAAGTCTTTTTGGATAATCAGTTTCGTTATAAGTCATAAATCTATGCCCATCGTAAGAATATCCAGTTTGAACCCAATATTTAGTTCCGTTTGCGGAAGCCATTAAAACATGATGACCACCGTATGAAAATCTTGTTGATCTTCCTCTACTACCTGTTGTAGTGTCTTCTGTTGTATTATCATGCCTTATAAAGCCAGGTGTTTTATTGTTTTCTTGGTCTAACCAACCTAAATTCATGTTTTTATCTCTATCAGCGTAGGTTCGTATGTAGGTTGAGTAACCAGGATCTTTATCCATTGGTAAACCAGATGTTTTTTGATACTTAGAGCCAAACCTAAACAAGCAATCAAAGTTTATATTGTTGTTAGATCCATTTATCAAAATATCATTATGAATAGTTGGAGCACTACCTGTCAAGCAAGGTGTTATATCAAGATCTAATATTCTATTACCACCACCTATATACATTCTGTTTGGTGCATTAACAGGGTCGTTTATATGTAAACCTTGTTCGTAACCATCATCACCATAACCAGTGTCACCAACATCACACCATAGTAATTCTGGCGTTGAAGTCGAAGCGTCTAAAACAACTTGGAAATTACTGTTGTAATAAGAAAAGTAAAACACCCTGTCATTTATTTCGTCATAAAACAAAGTAAATCTATAACCGTTTCTATCTACAGTTGCACTACCTGATAATTTATCTGCAGTTCCATCAGAACTACCTAACACTTGCTCTGTACCATCAACCATACTTCTTCGTAAACACCTTCTGTAGTGTCTTGCGTCATATTCACCAACGTATATCCAATCACCAGCTGCAACTAAACCACTAGTATAATATAAACCAGCTGAAGATATGTTTAAACCACTACTACCAGCGCCACCTATAAATCTTTGTGGATTTGAATGTGTTGGTCTTGCATCTTTTGTAAACGTAGTTCCACCATCAACTAAACCACTGTAATCAAATGTAGTGTAACCATCAACATTATAAGTCATAACAACTCCTTTTTGTTGTGTTGTACTTATAGCTACTGACTGTAAGTGATTATATGTACTACTAGTATCTCTATATAAAAAGTTAGCATCATAAAACAACCTTGTCATACTACCATCATTATTTAATCTTCTAATAGCAAATCCATCACCCCAACCAACAGTAAATAATAAGTCACCATCAACTTCAAGTCCGTTTGGCCAACCTATCACTCTATCACCCCCATCATATTCACCACTACTACTATTAACAACTGTGTTTGAATAACCTCCTTTTGTAACTGGCATTACACCCACTTGCCCAAGATAATCATTTTGAGAAGCGCCTACGATACTTATAATATCTCCTCTTTCTAATTTTTCAGTTTTAAACGCCATCTTCTATTTCTTTTATTCTTGCTTCAGCTTCTGCAAGTTGCTGTTTAAGCGATTTAATTAAATTGTAATCTCCATCTCTAGCTTCTTCTAAAACTATGTCAGCTAACCTTTGGTTTTTTATCCAAGTCCAATATGTTTTGTTATCACCTTTCATTATGATGCTATTGTTGTTGTTACCCAAAATTGATGAAAGTCACTACTGTTGCCACTAACTGTATACATAAAGTTTGTATTTAAACCAGAGTAAACTAAACTAGCAGATCCTTCTGCTAAACTAGCCTGTGAAGCGTGTTGATGCTTATAAACATTATATGCAGTAACAAACCTACCTTTTGATGATGGTGGGTTCCACTGCACATAATAAGCTTTATTTAAATTTACAACACTCATAGTTGTAATTTCAACAGTACCAGCACTAAAACTTCTTGTCCCTGTTAGCGCTGTGCTATACACACCATTTTTTACAGCATAAACTCTATACGCCTGTGTTCCAGGCACATCGAATGAATTATCTATAATACTCATCGTAGCTGCAAAGTCAGCGGGTGGAATTACAGATATTAATCCATAATCTCCACCAGCCACTGAGCTGAATACTAAATAGTTGTCTATGTTAGCCGTTGCCGAGGCCGTAAACGTTACGTTTATAGTGTCACCAACAATAGATGTTACTAGGTTTGTTGGCGCGGCTGGACTAATATGATCAACATGCTGTAAAAAATCTATAGCCATTATTTGATTATATTAAGTTAATTACGAGATGTCTGGCATTTTAGTCATCATAACTAAGAAATCTTTGTTAGCGCCTACGACACTTGTATTTCCAAATACAACACTAACAGCATTATCACTAGATCTTCTTACATTTACATGTACAACATCATAGGTTGCTTCTGATCCATTAGAACCGTAATGCAATACTTGTGTAATAACGTGTGGAGTTCCAAAGTTATGCGTCATAGTATATGTCAACGTGTTATTTACACCTGTTAACTTTTTAGTAATACCAACACCCATACCAGCTGTTGCAGCTGATACAAATGCTGTTGTTGCTATTCGAGTAGAGTTATTACCAGTTGATTGTGTTGGTGCTGTTGGATTATTAGTTAAAGCAGCGCCAGAGAACATTGTTGATTTAGATTCATTAGTTACGTTTCCTAAACCAACGTTACTAGCTGTTGTGTTAGAATTTAATAATGTTGAAACACTAGTCAAACCAGTACCACCGTTACCAACTGGTAAAGTTCCTGTAACACCAGGATTACAATTGGCAGCGCCAGTAAAGCCATCAGTACTTGTGCTTGCTAAATTTGTTCTAAAATTTCTTGACGTAGCTAGTGCAACTGCTGTGCCAGCTTCACCAGAGGTGTCTGCAGCATTATCAGGTATATCATTAGAAGCTAAGTTATAATTAGTTACATTAAGTGTTGCAGCGTGTAGTGTATCAACTTTTAAGTCTTCGTAGCTACTACCAAGTTTTAACTCAAATTTAGGACCAGTAGTATTATATGTGAAAGTAGCATCATCACCAGAACCACCTTCAAGTGTAATACCACCACCATCAACAACAGCTGAAGTAGAGTTTCCACTATCAAGTACTATATTATGATCGTTAAGATTTACTGTAGTTGAGTTAACCGTTGTTGTTGTACCTGATACAACTAAGTTACCAGCAATAGTTACTTGAACATCAGTAGCATCACCAATAGTAACGTTTTCTGTTATACTACCTAGCTTTGTTCTAAGAGTTGCCTCTGTCATTTGAGCACCAGTAGTAGTATTAGCTATATAACTTGGTGTGCCAAAAGTACCATCGTGCTTTAAAAATTGTCCTGAAGAACCAGCTGATGGAACTAAATTACCGTTACCAGTACCTAATAAAGTTCTAATTTCAGAAGCTGTTTGATCTGCAGTTGCACTTGCCTCTATTCCATCTAACTTGTCATGATGTGTAGTTGACATTAAACCAGCTATACTACCAGTTGCTTCACTTATTACAACGTTATTACCTGTTGATGATGTAATTGTAATCTGCCCTGTTGCTGTTGTTTTACCTAAGTTAGTATCAACGTTAGCTTCAGCAGAACTGGTAAAAGCACCTGTACTACTATTATAAGATAATACACCACTTGCCGAAAGCAATCCTCTAATTGTAGAATCAGATTTTTGAGTAGAAGCAATAGTTAAGTTTGTACCAGAAGGTGTTAACGTTACGTTACTACCAGCTACAAATTTAATGTCTTGCGTTCCTGAAGAAGCTCCAGATTTTGTTAATCTTAGTATAACATCGTCAGTAGAATCTACAAATGATGATGTAAATACATTTTGTGTATTAGCTATTGTTGTATCGTCTAAAACACTAACAAACGTAGTTCCATTGTGGAAGTTTAATTCGTTTGTCGTGCTATTGAGCCATATAGACCCTTTGCCAGATCCAGCCGGAGCAGTACCGTTTACATGAACCCTAGCATTTACTAATTGATTTTGTGCCAAATCAATATTGTTTAAAAATTGAATGTTTGCCATTGTTTTGTTTTTATTTTTTTATTAATTCATGTACGCTGTACCTGAGGTATCTGCACCGAATGTTATTGTTAAAGTATTTTTGTTTGTATGTGATATCGCTGCCTGCCCTACAGTTCCATCTGCTAACTTAACTGTTACAGAAGGAAATTTACCTAGATTATGATTTACTGTCCAGGTTGAAGCAGCTGAAGCTTGTGCAAACTCAAAACTTAAATCTTGTGCACCAGCGAATAATAAAATTGAATAAAATTGGTCATTAACAAGAGAGCCGTTGCCACTCCTGTAAATCATTGATAAATCATAAAGGCCATTATTACTAGTATCAGCGTTTACGGCTGTAACTGTATAAACACCGTAGTTGTTTAGATTTTCAGTATCTATAATGATTATGTCTTTGCTTGTAAACTCACTAAAAAAAGTAGAAACAGATGATGTTAATCCGTTTGCTTTTTCGTGAATTTTAATTGTACTTATGCTATTAAAGTCTGTGTTGCCACTTGTTGACATTATACCAACAGTGTTTGTTGTTGTGCTTTTAAACTTATAGTTTAATTCATCAGAGGCACCAGCAGAACTGTCTTGGCTAAAAAACTCTCTAACACCATTAACAGTAAAGTTTCTAGTAGTACCATCAGCATTGGTACCTAAAAACTTGTCTGTTCTTGATAGAGTTCTATCTATAGGATAATTTCCTAGTCTAGCCATTTATTTTTTTACTTTTTCTAGTGATCTTCCACCGAAGTAAGCACCGATCACGGTTATTAATACTAATTGCAGTAAATCAGTCCACTTATCCTCTACTTTAAAACTTATAGTTCCAGCATCTATAAATATCAATAATACTGTTGCTATAACTAAAAATACTAATACTATTGGTCGTATATTTTTACTTAGCCATGAATCTGAGTTCATGTCTACTTTCCATCTTTCTGTTACTTGCTTTTGCATTTCAGCTTCATAACCCATAATCATATCTTTAATTTTAAGTTCAGCTGCTAGCTTTTCTTCCTTTGAAGTATGCAAGTTGTCTATAACACCTCCAACCTTGTTTACAAGATCAGCAGCGCCACCAGATAATATTTTCCCTATCATTATTTTTTCTTTTTAGCTTTTTTCTTCATTTTTTTATAAGTAGCTTTTTTCTTTTTTCCACCTTTCATGTAATTTGGCATAGTATTATCTGTTTTTGTCTTTAATCATATCATCAATAGCTTTGTTATAAACTTTATCTGTATATGATACGTTTTTATAAAACTTAGATCGCTCAGATGTAGGCATATCTTCTTCACCTAGCAAAATTCTATAAATACGATTAATTAATTGTTTGCATCGATATGATGTCTT
>JACLAC010002056.1_pt1 | contig 16646 bp, 17 predicted proteins | sample 8027881 | NCBI WGS metagenome assembly JACLAC01 (sample SAMN15725517, study PRJNA655200) | protist metagenome | isolation source: fluorescence activated cell sorting (FACS) single amplified genomes of... | place: Spain: Blaines Bay Microbial Observatory, Mediterranean Sea | collected 2016-01-19
TGGCCCTTGAAAACTGCTTTTGAAGAATTCATTAATGCCTTTCAGTATCCCCTCCCTGAAAGCGCTTAGATGGCTTCCTCCGTCACTGGTGAAATGCCCATTCACATAGCTAAAATTGGTTTCTCCATAGAGATCTGTGTGTGTCAGAGAATATTCCAGCAAATCTGCTTTTACATGTAAAATTTCATAAAGTGCCTTGTCACCCACCTCCTTTTCCAACATTTCTTGCAAGCCTCGCTCAGCTTTGAATTTCTCCCCATTGAAAATAAGGCTCAAACCTCGATTTAAGTAGGCGTAATTCCAAAGCTGTTTCTCGATCAGTCTGAGGTCAAACTGAAATCTTGAAAAAATAGATTCGTCTGGGACAAAACGAACCTCAGTTCCATTTCTTTCACTTGAAGTTGTACGGCCTTCATCCACCAACTCACCTTGAATGAACTTCGCAAATGCCTTTTCTCCATCACGAACAGAACTGACCTCAAAATTCTCTGAAAGCGCATTCACCGCTTTAGTCCCAACACCATTGAGACCGACACTGAACTGGAAGACATCGCTATTGTATTTTGCTCCAGTATTGATGCTGGAAACACATTCCACTAGTTTTCCTAATGGAATACCCCTTCCGTAGTCACGAACTTTTACCTCCGGTTCTTTCAGATTGATTTCTATACGCTTGCCATGGCCCATGATGTATTCATCAACTGAATTATCAATCAATTCCTTCAGAAGAATATAAATGCCATCGCTGGATTGTGAGCCATTGCCTAATCGACCTATGTACATTCCAGGTCTCTTGCGAATATGCTCCAGTGATGAGAGCGTGATGATTTTGGTTTCGTCGTATTGAACGGGATTAGTTTCCATTTCAAGGAACTCAAAGGTTAATATTCTTGGTCAATTGAGCTTGGCAGAGAAGTGAAATTCCATCAGGGCGGCGTGTAATGCTCCAGTTGTTTCTGGTCTCTGAACGATGTTCGGATAAATTAGCAGCAGGCAAAAAAGTTCTTTATGTTGAATTTTCCAAGTTAAATTCGGTGTTTTTTCGTCTGGTACTGGCAGCCAATCTTGCTCAATTGAGCTAATCAAATAAAGAGGTTGGCGCACCTGAAAAATTTAGGGCAATTCTATACTGACAGAGGGAGTTTAACATGTGTGAGCATCATTGGACAGGAGACTATAGCCAATGAGAAAGAAGTTGGATTTGTCTCAACAGAGATCTTCAAAGAAGTAATTGTTCATTTTAAGGAATCAAGAAAATATCAACAGTGGGCAATTTTCTGGGGACCAGGAAATTGAAAATCTCATTGCCTTCTAGAGTATTTTGCCTAAAGGGAATTACGATGAAGCTACCTCTGCAAAAGAATTGGAGAGAGGAATGGTTTCTTAGATTGAACCAGTTTTCAGATTTAGATCATTGAAATTAAATAAGTTTTCTTCCGAAGATTGAGAAGTTTGCCAAGTTAACCCTTCTTTGTTTCCAGAGTTGATTCCTTTACGAATCGCAATCACTTGCCGTCGATACACATCATCAATCGCCATATTTTTTTGGGCCTTCTTCAGAGCATTGTGGATTGTTGAATGACTACGGCCCAGAAACTGGCCGATCTGACTCAATGACATCCCGAAATCCTCTGTCAGAATGAAGACAATATATTGACGTCCCTTTATTACTCTCTGATCTCTTCTACCAGATTTGATATCTTTCAGACTTAAACGAAGGGCATTGCAGACATGCTGAATAACGTCTTCTTCAGATCTATTGAGAGAACTGTGGGGGTCCCCACCAAACTGCTGGAGTTCATCGCGCAATTCTTTAGCGTTTGGAATTAATTTCTTTGCTAGGTCCATGGAAATTTGCTCACCCATAAGTGATGAGTGTGCACCCAAACGGATCAAGACTCCCTCCAATTGGCAGATATTTGGGGGTAAGTTATCGACCAAGTATTGGCAAATTTCGTCGCTCAACTCAATTCGTGAATCTTTTGCCCTACTCTGAAGTATCTGAAGACATGACTTTCGATCTGGAGAAGGTAAATCAAGTGAAAGCCCAGATTCTAATTTGTTGGCTATGGTTGAGTTGATGCCTGAGATTCTACTGGGCAAATTGTTAGCTGAAAGAATAATCTGTTTACCCGATTCCTTGAGGCTGCTTATGGTATGCTTCAGTTCTTGCTGACATTGAGGTGAACTACTCAATACTTGTACGTCCTCCAAGATCAAAATATCTGTGTTCCTGAATTTCTCACGAAATTGACCCATCTGGTTTTTGCGAATATCTTGAATGAATTGATTCAAGAAATTTTCAGCATTTAGCATTATCAATTTGGTGTCAGGATGCTCTTTCAGCCACTCCTCAGCAAGAGCGTGGAGCAAGTAACTTTTACCTGTACCTTCATTGCCATAAATCAGAAATGGGTTAAAGCTCTTGGCAGGATTTACAAGGATCTGCTCTGCGGCTTTGAAAGCTAATTGATTAAACTCACAGATGACAAAGTTCTTGAATCGGCGGGATTCGCAATTGGTGTTAAAATTTATAGGATTAGCTACTTTATGGGTAACCAATTCTGCAGGATCAATTTCTTGAAAACTTTTGGATTCTTGAGTTTCGAAGAGAAATTCTTCTTGAACTGCTAATTTTGATATTCCTTTAGAACCTACTAGGTATTCAAACTTTTTTCGGCCAAACGCACCGAATTCAGGGTAGGAATCTGCAAGTTCAGACCTTAGATGGGCCTCGTGATTGTTCTTGATATCCAGTCGATGAAGTTCGTGGGGGATTCCGGCGAAAACTACCTTCGTGGAGGTGATTTTCACCAGCAGTAGGGCATCCAACCAATTTGATCCACATTCTGAAGGAAGTAATTCCCTCAACTTAGTTTTGCAGATTTTCCATCGGTTGTTGTCAAGATCCATCTTTTACTCAGCATCCAAGTCCAATTGGATATCCTTATTGCCCCACCAAACTCCCCCAGAGTCCTTAGAAGCTGGAGGATTACTCTGCACCTATCAAAAGTGATGCCGTATGAGTAGCCCTTCAGGATAAGTTCTATTAAAGAATTTTTTTGACCAATCAGTGAAACTCAATACTTGAAAGGAGTTTCTCAATGAAAACAGTCGACTTGAGCTAGAACAGCCAAATTTTAAGAGACTGACTCTCTAGTCAAATTATCAAACAACTTGTAAAGATGTGAATCCGTCAATGGAGGGGCCTAGCCTAAGCCCAAGGGGTTGCATCCAGCAGTGACTTTGCGCGAGAGGGGGGTACATTGCTGCCTCTCAATTCAGCAACGTTTGAGTTCGCTTTGAACTGGTGTGAAAGACCATACGAGAATCAGATTTTGAAATCAAACAATTTTTTTCTTAATTATATCAGATACTCAGCCATAAGGTATTGAAACCAGTTTAATTTTTTTTTTGAATTCTACAGAGGGGTTTCTTTCGTAAATTGGAAAAACTTAAATATAAAAATCAGATGTTACTCTCTCTACTGAGATTATCTGTTGTGACTAGTGTGTGAAACTTTTGGGTTGACCTTGAGATAAATTTTAAATGCATTGAGGTGCATTTTTGCTCAAGAAAATAACTAAGTTTTACTAGATTCTGTGATTTTAATAGAATTTTGCTGTGTCTTCCCAACTGAATGCTATTCGGCCCTCAATACTAGCCATCTCTAATCTGAAGGGTTCAGAACCCAGATTGACCCCTGTTGCGGATTTGTTTAATTTTGGAAAACTCAGTTTGTAGACTTCAACCCAACGATCTAATTCTTTCAAATATTTACCTAGAAGCAATCTTTCTTTATCTGTGTTTTTTAGTTTTTGAATCCTTGTTGGGACCACTTTATCTCCATCGTCATCATAAAGCCTTGCTTGCCATGTAGAATCTTTTTTACCGAAGTCAGTTTTTTCGTTAGTTCCAGAATAAATCATCAAAAGAAATTCAAATTGATTAGCAAATTGTTGTTTTTGATCGATTGAAATTTCGAGGCTGGCAGCTTCATCCAAATGATAAGAACTTTGGATAGAATTTATCAAAAATTCTCGATACTCTTCGCTGCGAAATAATCCAGCAGCAATCATTTTCGTATTGTAATCCTGGTAAATTTCATCTTTTCGATAAGTATTAGCCAGTATTTTCTGTAATTGTTTTGGGGTCTCCTCCACATGTTCATAAATCGGGTGAATGGCCCAGTTGTCTGTTGTACTACAACCAAAACAGATGATGGGAACAGCTAGGTAAATAACTACCCGTGTCTTGAAGGTTTTCATTGTGGGGTTGCTCCACCATGTTTTTGAATGAAATGCCCAAGTTTATCTTGCTTAGTCTTCAGATACTTTAGGTTGTTGGGGTTCTGCCCTTTTTCGAGCGGAACTCTGTCGACGATTTCCAATCCATGCCCCCCAATTCCTACGATTTTTCGGGGGTTATTAGTCATCAGGCGCATTCTTCGGATGCCAAGTAGGCTGAGCATCCGAGCCCCCAATCCGTAGTCACGAAGGTCGTCTTTGAAACCTAAGTAATGGTTGGCTTCTACAGTATCCATTCCCTCCTCCTGAAGGCGATAGGCTCTTATTTTATTGAGTAACCCGATGCCTCTACCCTCCTGCGGCAAGTACAGAATGACACCTCTACCCTCAGCCTCCACCATTTCCATGGCACTTTGCAGTTGAGGTCCACAGTCACACCTTTGAGACCCAAACACATCACCTGTTAAGCATTGAGAATGAACTCTTACCAACACCGCATCGTCCTCAGACCATTTTCCTTTTACCAAGGCAACATAGTCTTTGTTGTCTACTTCACTGTAGAATCCAACTACTTTAAAATTCCCATATTCAGTGGGCATTTTCGCTTCTGTTTCAATTCGAACAACGCTCTCGTGACGTGTTCTGTATTTTATCAGATCAGCTATTGTTGATAGCTTCATTCCGTGTTGATCAGCAAAGCCTCGAAGCTCAGGGTATCTCGCCATCGAGCCGTCTTCATTCATTATTTCACAGATCACCCCACCTGGTCTAAATCCAGCGATTCTAGAAAGATCTACGGCACCTTCAGTATGACCAGCCCTTTTGAGGACACCACCTTCATTTGCTTTCAAGGGGAATATATGTCCGGGTTTTACGATATCCAAAGGAGAAGCGTCGGATTTCATTGCGGTTAAGATCGTGTGTGCCCGATCAGCCGCAGATATCCCAGTAGAAACTCCCTCTGCTGCCTCGATTGTTACAGTAAAGTTAGTACCATGTTCAGTCTGGTTATGAGCGACCATCAGTGGCAAATCCAATTGTTTTGTTCTTTGAGTATCTAACGCCAAACAAATTAATCCTCGGGCGTGAGTTGCCATAAAGTTGACAATCTTGGGAGTCACCATCTCAGCTGCACAGACCAGATCCCCTTCATTTTCGCGATCATCATCATCGATTAGAACAATCATCTTGCCGGCTTTAATTTCAGCAATCGCCTCTTCAATTGGATCAATTCTTAACATTTCAGTCATTCAACCTTTCTATTGGATGCAGTTCTAATAGCAAATCTGGATTCAGTTGTTCTATTCTGATGATTGTAAAATTGAGGGTGTACATCAAGTTCTCGATTCCAAGTTCTCCACACCAGGAGAGACCTTCATTACCAAGAACACGGGGTGCAAGGAAAAGGTAAATTTTATCAACTAATTTTGATTTGAGAAAACTGGCATGAACTTGAGCACCCCCCTCAACTAAGATTGAATGAATGTCAAAATTTTCAAGTTGGGATAACACCCAGGAAATCTCTGGCCGAACACCGGGGCTAGTCAACCTTATAAGGTTTGATGGCAGTTCCCAATCAGGATCTGGTGCCTTTCTCCCAACTACCCAAATGGTTTTTGATTCTTCGTCTCGCAAGCATTTTGCTTGTCTTGGCATTCTCCCACGGCCGTCCAAGATAACTTTAATCGGCGAGGTGCCTTGATGAATATCTCGTGTATTTAGTAAAGGATTATCTTTTAGAAGCGTTTCGCTGCCAATCAATATAGCTTGGTGTTCATGACGCAATCGATGTACCAGTTGCCTAGCGTTCGGGCCCGTGATCCACTTTGAGTTGCCAGAACCTGAAGCAATTTTTCCATCTAAAGTTGCAGCGACCTTCAGAGTCACAAGCATTTTGAGGTTTTTCCATTATAGAAATTAAAATATGAGAAAATTCCGATGTAATTTTTCTTTTTTCATCGTTATGCTGTTGTTAACAACAATACTATATGGATGCGCGACTCAATGGCAACATCAGGTCGACAGTTGTACCTATGAGTCATCGGATCCCCCAATGCGAAGGGTGATAAACTACAACGACCATGGACTTTGCGATAGGGCACTGGCACCAAGAACTCCTCCAAACCCAAGAGCCCGCCTTCAACAAGAAATGACCTATTAGAAACTGAATTCTGCGCGACCGTACATGGAGGTTCGGGTGCGACAAGACTAACTCTATCTATAAGGAGTTGTTCATGTTACGCCAAATTTGGCTCCATGTAGCCTTTATGATAATTTCATCAATTCTATTTGCTCAAACTAATGCCTACTTTCCTAAACCCAAGACTGGCAGGGTGGTGAAAAATTTGGTTTCTCAAATTGCTTATCGAGAGCCTTTCTTACCCAAAAAAATTGATTATGATGGTCTCCACCAAGTTGTGCATGAAGCAGGACCCAATAGGCACCATCGTTTCAAAGTATATCCAGAACCCTTACGTTCAAGAAAGATGACGATATTTGAGGGTGGAATTCCCAGAATGAGGCAACAATAAAATCATAAATTCCATTTTAAAGATCTTCGTCAATTTTAAAGATCCTCGTCAATCAAGCATGCTTTGCATGATGTGAGGCAGTTTTCCAACATGATGTGAGTAACGATCATATGTCTGCTGATCCAAATATGACTATTCTTGTTGTTGATGACTTTTCAACAATGCGCAGAATTGTAAAGAATATCCTACGTCAACTCGGCTTCAACAAAACGATCGAGGCGGATGACGGAACAACAGCTTTGGAAAAGCTGAAATCAGAAAAGGTTGATTTTGTTATAACAGATTGGAATATGCCGAAGATGACAGGCCTAGAGTTGGTGAAAATGATACGTTCTGACTCAGAACTCAAACATTTACCAATTTTGATGGTTACTGCTGAAGCACTTCAGGAAAACATTGTTGCCGCTGCCAAGGCTGGTGTTAACAATTATATTGTAAAACCTTTTGATGCAAAAACTCTCTCCGAGAAGATGAATAAAATTTTTCCCTGAACCTTTTAATTTTGCATAATTTTTAGAACTATAGATCTAAAATTCTCTGTCTTGGGGAAGGTTTTTCGAAAAAATACTTGCCGGTGCTTCCTTTTCTTCCTTGTTTGATCTGAAATCCCTCTCTTCGGGTACGTCACCCTTAAAAAAGGTGGGTGTTGCCTCCGCAGCCTCTCTCTCTTCCCGCGACTTTCTACCTCGATCTGGAGCTTGCCTCGGTTTGGTCTTTACATAGTCGATTGCGTTGTGAAGTTGTTGTTGAAGAGTACTTACACCCCTTTCGTCATGGATTCTTGTCAACAATTTCTCTGCATGCTCCATTCTTTTGAAGTGGTCAGAATTCAGTGCCCCCCCTAATTTCGGAAGATACTGGTAAACCATCAAGCAGATCAGGGCAAATTCTCTAACAGTCGGGCTCAGATCTTTTCTTGTTGCCTTCTTCATCATTGGAAGAGTCTCCATGATTGCTTTCATGGATTTCGATAAATTTTCAACAGTGGTTTTTGCTTGCTGCCTGTCGCCAGTCATGGTTGCAATCAAATTGATTTGAGCAGATCTGCGATAAAATCGACTCAAATAGTAGCCAGAAAGCGGAATCGACTTTTTGGTGTCTTCCAAGACTTCCATCAAAATAACTTTATTTTTGGAGGTCATCGGTAAGGCAGAAATACCTTCAAAAATTGGGAATAGTATTTCCTCGTGTTGTGCTCGATTGAGCTTCAACAATTTCTTTTTGTCCATTTCGACGGACTCTTTCGTATCAAAATTATGATAAGGCAGAATCTTATTGACCTCTTTCAAGTATTTGATGTGATTAGACAGTGCGATAAAGTCCGCTTTAGATTCTTTATCTTGCTTCTGAACATGAAGATCATCTTGCAGAAACAACAAAAGATGTCCCAGGTAAATCTTCTGAGCTTTCATGGCCAAGCGAAGTTTTTCAGTGTTCACGATGAGATCATCTGCCTCCAGCATCGAGAGCATGAATGCGTCTCGGTACTGTAAAACTCCTCCATGAGCACCTTTCCTCAAAAAATCTGAGATCATGTCAACACGCACCTTGGAATTGGCAGGATCGGCCTCCAAGGAATCACCATAGTTCTTCATGCTTTGGATAGTGCTAGTTGCAGCTAGCCTGGCACCTGTGATTTCTAGCTTTTTGACGTTATTTGGATCTGCAGGTTCCCTCTTACGTTGCACAACCTGACGAAGAAATTGATTCGAGGGGACAGATTTTTTGTATGCGCTCAGTTGACCATGAAGTTTTTCTAGGTCGATCCTCATCTTGTCAAAAAGTTTGTGAGTCTCTCTGACTTCTGGAAGTTCCCTTAATTCCTGTCTTTCTTCATCTGAAAGCATGTTCGATCCTAGACTATTCTCAATGATTGAAATTTAGAAATTGACTAAATTTTAGGTGCAAGGTTTATGAAATTTAAATGGGCCATTTCTCATCTTTCCCCCATTTTCTTAATATAAACAGCCTACTATTCTGCAGAGACAAACTTTAATTTCACAGTTAAATTTAGTACACAAATTTTCCATCAGAAAAAACTATTCGTACACTGCATAAATGTAGGAAATATATTTGGGTTCAGGTCCTGCATAATGTTATTGAATTTGAATTAGCTCACAACTCGTGGGTTCTTGACAAACAACCGATTCAATTGAACGCGCATGCGAAATATTACCAGAAGAAACAAGTCATTGGTCTTGGGCAGTTTTCTAGTGGCCTTGTCTGGTTGTACTGATTATCTCTTTCCTCCCCAACCTCCAGAAAATGTTGAGACCAACCAACTCAGTGCAAGCAGTGACCAAATCAACCTGAGTGAAATCGCAAAGGATCCCGTTTCTGCATTGGAGAAAGTAGAAGGGACCGCAGATATTGAAGGTCCCGATGCAGTCTATCGTCAAAGGCAGTTGGAAAGAGAGGCTCTCATGAAAAGGCTGGAGGCCAAGCAAAAGGAAATGGCAGAGACCGACAATTCAGAAAGCCTTTTGAGTGGAGCCCTATTGAATCCCGATGGAAGCTTTGCTGCTCCAGGTCAAAACACAGCACTGATCACGTCAATGAGTGATGATGAAAGACGCCGCTTGTTGGATGCGATTCATACCCAATTAGCAGAATACCAAAACCTAGGTATTCCTCCAATTCGCGACGAACGAGCAGATCTGCTGATGCCCAGAATCTTTTTTGATTACGATAAAAGCGCTGTTCGAAACGAATTTAAAGACCGACTTCTTCAAATATCCCGTAATCTACTCCGCGAACTCGAGAGAAGAGGTGACATGATTCTTCAAGTTGAAGGACACGCTGATGAGCGGGGTAACGAAGAATACAACCTGGTTCTTGGACATCAGCGAGCAAACTCAGTTAAAGACCTGCTTAAATCATACGTTGCTGATCCAGCAACACTACAAACAGTCAGTTTTGGTGAGGAGTTTCCTGCAGTACCCCAATCCAATGAACAGGCTTGGAGTCAGAACCGACGAGTTCAATTCACCTTCCTACTTCGTCCATGACCTAAATGTCCCCACTGCTCCAATCTCTGCAGCAGTCAGGACCGCTTGCCATTAGCATCCTGCTGCTGCTGCTGATCTGTTCTGTTTCAGTTTGGACTATCCTAATAAGTAAAATTTTAGTTTGGAAAAAGTACAAATCTTCCAATAAAGACGTTCTGCGTATTTTTGAGGAAGAGAACAATCTTTTTCAATTCATTGAACAATCAAAACTGTGTTCAGATGGGCCTGTTCAAAGATTTGTGATCCAAGCCAGCAAAGAAATCGATCAGCTAAAACCACTTACCCAGTCCAATATGGAGATTGGTTCAGAATTGATTAATTTGTTAGACAGATCATGTGAGGCAATGATTGTTCATGAAGAACTTAAATTGCGCACGGGTCAAGCAACACTGGCTACAATATCTGTCACAGCTCCTTTTGTTGGCTTGCTAGGGACTGTTCTGGGTGTAATTGATACCTTTCAAGGAATTTCACAACTTCAATCCGTAGAGTTGACGGTTGTTGGGCCAGGCATTTCAGAAGCCCTCGTAGCAACTGGTGCAGGGCTTTTTGCAGCTATTCCGGCGGTAGTTGCCTATAACCTTTTTAATGCATTGATCCGCGATTCCGTAGAACAAATTGAAGGCCTGTCATTAAAGTTTCTTCAACGCCTGCATTTGCAATTCCTCCTGGCTAATGAGAAGAAGAACTAGACGTTCCCAGAAGAGTCAGCAAATGCTGGCCGATATAAACGTCACACCGTTTGTTGATATCCTCCTCATTGTTTTAATAGCCTTCATAATATCTGCTCCATTAATTACTCGTTCACTTCCAATTGAACTTCCGCAGGGTGATCTTCGTCAGGAAAATCCAGAAAATCAAACCGGCAATATGGTCGTTGCTGTAGATCAGAATGAGAAAATTTTCTTTCAGGAAAAAGAATATGATCTTGCCAGTCTTGAAGGATATTTAGTGCAGGAAAAGTCAATCCCTCGGAGCAGAGTAGTTTATCTGCAGTTGGATAGGCGTGTTGAACATGGATATTTGATCAAGTTGATGCTGGTCTTTAAAAATGCGGGTTTTGCCGAGGTTGGCTTGGCATTTAATGAAAAGGATCTTTGAAGTCTCTAAAATTGCTAATGGTTGCTGGGGAGGCATCTGGGGACCAGCATGGAGCTGAATTGATTCGCTTTCTAAGGCCATCCGTCTCAAATCTCGAAGTCTACGGAGTGGGAGGGCAAAAGATGTTGGCTCAGGGTTTAAGGCCCTATTACATGCTCGACTCCTTACAAGTCCATGGTCTTGTCGAAGTCTTACGTCATTTGCCTCGGCTTTATCAAATCTTGTGGAATCTTGCTGAATCGATTCGGGAGGAAAAACCTGATGCGTTACTATTGATTGATTACCCAGGCTTCAATCTAAAACTGGCTAAGAAGGCAAAATCATTGGGTATTCCAGTGATGATGTTCAACAGTCCTCAAGTATGGGCTTGGCGAAAAGGTCGACTTAAACAAATCATCTCTTGCATCGACAAGCTGGTCGTTTTGTTTCCGTTTGAATTAGAACTTTATGAAAACACTCGTGTAGAAGCAAATTTTTGGGGACACCCGCTTGTCGAAGAAAATTACTCCGAAGAGACAGTGCAAAGATTCAGGGAAACGATTCTTACTGCACCAGAAAACAAAGTAGTGACACTAGCTCCTGGTAGTCGTCCAAGTGAAATTCACCAGCACTTACCGGTCATATTGGAAGCAGTCAGAAGAGGTGATTTTCAGAATATTGACTTTGTTTTACCCTTAGCCGATGGCTTAGATTTTCAGGCAATTTTGGACCAGATGAGGGAGTTGCCTATCAAAGTTTTGCAAGGGAAATTTGAGGAGTGTATAACGGCCTCAGATGCAGCTATCGTTGCCTCGGGAACAGCGAGTCTGCAAGCGGGTTTAGCTATTGTGCCGTATGTTTTGATTTACAGAGTTTCACCGATAAGTTTCTGGATTGCTCAAAAGCTTGCTCTTGTTCCCTTCCTCGGAATTTTAAATCTCTTGGCAAAAAAACAGGTTGTGAAAGAGTTACTACAAGATGATTTTACCCCTGAAAATCTTATCAAGGAACTTAGAAATATTTTGGAAAATGCGGAAACGAACCAAAGAATTAGAAATGAGATGAGGAGAGTAAGAGAAATATTAGGACAGCCAGGAGCATATCAAAGAGCCGCTGATGATTATCTGAAATACATTTTCAGAATCTCAGGTCCAGAGACTTCTTAAATATCTCAGAGGCTAATCATTATAATTGAGAAACGAAAAGATTTCTTTAGCAATTTTTTCACGAGTATTTTTTTCTTGCTCTAGGAAAAGTACAAACTCCCACTCATCTCTCTTACCCGCATATCCGACCAAACTGTATATTCCTTTTAGTGATCCAGTCTTAGATTTTAGTCCCTGATACTCTGAAAGTAGATCTGGATGCATTCTAAGAAAATACAATACTTTCAGCATGTCGTGCTCACTCAACTCATTCTTTCTGGAAATTCCAGATGCTTCCACCAGGTTGATTTTTTCTTGGTTTATTCCCAATTTATTTTGCCACCAAATTTTCCAAGGTTTGATTGAGCTTTCAAAATCAATCGATGAATTTTCTCGTTCTAGGGATGCAGAGAGTAAGATCTGATTCGCAATGAAATTATTCGAATACTTGAGCATAGCCTGAAGAATTTCTTTCAGTGTTTTGGAACTTTTATACCGTAAGATGAATTGGTCGTTTTGCTGTTTTTGCGAATTTTTGATTTCCCCAGTAAATTCCAATTCGTTTTTCTTCCAGAGAGCTTGCATCAATTCACCTGAATATCTTTGTGCAATATCAGGATCTTCAGCTAGATTGATCCGTTGTTTACCGGGTTTGATTTGTTTTCCAAGAGAAATTGTAAGTGGAGTTAGTGGAGTTTGTTTTTCACCTGAAGTTAGGGTCCCATCTTTGTGCTTTTCGAGTGAAGCTGTGTTGAAGTTGACCAATAATGCCCCATTGAGAGCATCGTAGGGATTACGCGACCGCTCAACCCCATCAGCTTTGAGTGGAAATCTAAAAGCTGTGTTATCAAGTAGTAAGTGTCTCATTTTTGATGGGATTTTGCCTCTGAGTTTCTTACCCATAAGTTGAATTTCTTCTGAGACAAAAAACGGATCACCGAGGCCTCTGATTAACAGATCTTGATTTTCACGTAGGTAAACCTCTGTCTGAAAATGATGATTCTCCTCCCACACATCAAGAGCATAGAGAGCCAGTGGAACCTTCAATGTCGAAGCCGGGATCCATTTTCTTTCGGGATCCGTCGTGTAGTGGAAACGAGTCTCACCGCTCTTGGCAACTAAGAGAACTCCCTTTTGTATGTGCGGCTGAACTCTTTTTTTTAGAGTTGCCCAATCCGGCTCAACTGCGAATGCTAATCCAAAGAAAAATTGTTGAATCAAAAGTACTAGTATTACCTCAGTAACCATTCGCAAAAGTTTTTGTTGATTTATTGGGAGTCGTATCATGAATTGCTAGTTAGATGTCATTTTAAAAAAACTCGAATATTCAATCTTTAGTTTCTAAATTCGCTTGTCCGACGACGATAAATCAAAAAACCGAAGAGTCCTACAAAACCTGGGACGATAAGCAGGTTTGCCAAAAGCAAATTATTCCCAAGTTCTTCAATATCTTGCCTAAGAATCTTCCTGACTTCACGCAACTCACGCCTGATTTGGCGTTCCTGCTCACGAAAACTGGCAATTTAATCTTGAACCTCTTTGGGCAGCAGAATTTCCTTATTTCCTTTCTGAACGCCATGTAGCAAGTTATTTGGTTCACGTTGAACTTTATCGAGACTGGTCTGAAGTTGATTTTCTTCCTGTTGGTACTTCAATTGGGCTTCTTGTTGAAAAACTATTACCCGAGTGAATGGACGCTGAAATTGTCCTATGGAACGGATTTCACGCAAAGCATCTTTCCGCTCAAATATTCAATGATATTCAGAGCCAGATTTAGATTGTCATTGGTGGGTTGGACAATGCTTTGACCCAGCAAGTTCAGTCTTTGATTTGAAAACCCGTCTGTCATCTAATCAATGTCTGAAGCTAACAAAATAGTTATTGGTGCTTCAGATTCTTTGCCAAAGGACTCATCGTTTATTCCTTCAGTTGGTCCCTCAGTAAATGCGCTTTGAAATGTGCCTTGAATTTGGGCCAGAAGCATTCTTTGTTGACCATCCACCTTTATTCGCGAGCTATTTGCTCAGGGCTTCCAAAGCGCAATTTAAACACATCGATAGTGCCGCTGTTTGGTGATGTTTTGATCAAGGCTTTAAAGGTAGTAGTCGCGTTATCCAATGGCGCTAAATGCCCCGCCTCAGCAAAAAGTAATTGCTCTAGTTGACTTGTAATTGGATGCTTAGGGTCGAGTTGGCTAACACCAAGTGATATCCAAGGAGGAAACCTTAAAACCCCATTCCGACTTTTGACAGATGTGGCAAGTTGGAGATCCCCAACTACTCGGGCGGAATCATAACGAACTCCCCAGCCCTTAAGTAATCTCGGCAAATCACTAGCAAAACTGCTTGCTGGTTGCTCTCCTGAGGCAGCTTCTGCTCTGGCATTCGGATCCAAAGCAATAAAAAGGTTGCCCCCCTTCAGCACGTATTGGTCAATCCGATAGAGTTGTTGGTCAGAGAGCTTTTTAGGATGTAGAAGCATTAGGAGATCAATATCATCTGGAATTAATCCGTATGGTGATTTTAAAAACTCCACATCAAAGAGCTTTTTTACTTCCTTTGATAAAGCCCAAGGTTCTCCACCTTGTCGCTGCATCATCAATTGGGGATTCCCCTGAATTGGAAGGTCAGACCAGATGGCAATCTTCGGTAATTCGACTTCGGTAACTCTGTGAATTGCTAGTGTGATGTCGTATTCTAAAATTCCTGCCGCCTGGGATCAAAGAATGGAATGGTTACTTCTTGATCCACTTGTAGAAATGTGGCGCCAAGGAAGATGCTTTCCCCATTGGGAAGTTTTGGTGCTTCAATCCCATAACGGATTGACCACTCTTCCTCTTCGGTGTCCGGCTTTGGGTCAAACACCTCCAAAGTCATTTTTTCAAAGGAAATTGTTTGATATTCCTCCAACAATTCAACGACTCTTTGGGCGTATGTTTTGAGGCTTGGCGGTAACTTTTCATTGTGAAAGCTGAAATAAAATTTAACAAGTACCGGGTCTTCTAATTTCGTCAATATTTTTTTGGAACTCTCTGAAATTGTGTAGAGCTTGTTAGTTGTCGCATCAATCCGCAGGGGGACATATTATGCGATCGTGTTAATAGCAATTAAACAACCCAACACCAGCAGCAGAAAAATACCAGTCACAGACCAACTCTTCATTTTACCTCTTCGGAAATTAACTACTTTCGCGAGTGGTTAAGATTCGAACATTTAGCACCAGCATAATTCCAATGATAGAACAGAAATAAATCACATCTCTAAAATCAATCAGGCCTCTCCTGATGGCATCAAAATGAGTGGTGAAGCTGAATTGACTGATTAGATTTGCAATCCAAACAGGAAATAGTTTATTTAATAAATCAGTCAAAACCCCCCAGCCCAAAAGGACTAAAATCAGGCAGATTACGACGCTGAGAATAAAGCTTATGACCTGATTCTTTGTGAGAGCCGAAGTACAAATTGATATTGCTAGATAAGCCCCTGCCATCAAAAAACTCCCCAAGTATTCGGTAAATATTGGTCCGAGATCCGGCTGTCCTAAATAATTTACTGTGATTATCATTGGAAAAGTTAGCAGGAGGGCTAGACCAATAAAAAGCCAGCCAGCTAAGAATTTTCCGAGCACAGCTGTGAAAGGATGAATTGGGAAAGTCAGCAATAATTCGGCTGTTCCTGAACGATGTTCCTCAGCCCAGAGCCTCATACCCACGGCGGGAATGAGGAAGAGATATAGCCATGGATGAAACAAGAAAAAAATTCAAGACTGGGTTGTTGAAATTCGTACAAACCTCCCAAGAAAAATGTGCAACTGGCAGATGCCATCAAGAATACTATGATGAATACATAAGCAACTGGTGACCGAAAGTACGCATAAAGTTCGCGATCAAGGATAGGGACTAATCCGTTCATGCTGCCTCCACTATAGTCATCTGGCGGAAGACCTCTTCCAGACGACCTTTTTCAACATACATTTCTACAATTTTGACGTTGTGCTGATCAAGATGTTCCTTGACTTCTTCCAAAATAGGCTTTCCTTGCTTCGCTAAAACAATGAAAGAAAGGGTTTGGTGGTTGGAACTATGGCTTTCAACTCTTTCAACAGACGGGATTCCAAATAGAATTTGCTGAACATTCTGATTGGGTTTTGCACTAATTTTTAAGTTGATTGCGTTGTGATAGACGGACTTCGAAAGAAGTTCTTCAGGTGTTCCATCACCAACAATTTTGCCTTCTGAGAGAATAATTGCTCGAGTACAAATGGCCTCAACCTCCTCCAGGATATGGGTAGAAACTAAAATTGTCCGTTCTTCCTTCAATTGGCTGATCAGTTTTCGAACCTCATATTTTTGGTTTGGGTCGAGACCGTCTGTGGGTTCATCCAAAAGCAAGACTGGTGGATCATGCAGCAGAGACTGAGCAAGACAGGTACGCTGTCGGTAACCTTTTGAAAGAGTTTCAATAAGTTGCTTTCTTACAGTTTCGAGAGAGGTGTTTTCTAAGACTTTTTCAACCTGGGAATTTAACTTTCCTCCCGTTAGTCCTCTAACTTTGCCTACAAATCTCAGAAACTCTTCTACCTGCATTTCACCATAGGAAGGCGCACTCTCTGGAAGGTAGCCAATTTTTGCTCTAG
>JACLAC010005747.1_pt1 | contig 16636 bp, 15 predicted proteins | sample 8027881 | NCBI WGS metagenome assembly JACLAC01 (sample SAMN15725517, study PRJNA655200) | protist metagenome | isolation source: fluorescence activated cell sorting (FACS) single amplified genomes of... | place: Spain: Blaines Bay Microbial Observatory, Mediterranean Sea | collected 2016-01-19
GAGCGCCCACCGTTTTCTACAACGGAGCGTTCAATTACACCTAAGTGTTCTGACCATTGGTCGAGTTGATCAGTACCAAAGAGGACCTTGGAAAAACCGGTGCCGTGGAGTTGGACGTGTGGATCATCTTTCCAGGCCTCAATCGTGGACGAAGCACCAAAAAATAAGGTGCGGCCACAGTGCATTAAGATTTCGCCAGCGCCGCTATAATCCGTAGGGTAATAACTAAAGGCTTGGGGTGGACAACCAGCGGCAATATAGGCTTGTGCTATACGGTAAGGCGTCCAAGGCTCTTCGCTACCTGGTTTTAGCACCAGCGGCACTTTGAGCGGGATAGCGGGTTGCCATAATGAATGTACGCCGGGTGAATTACTTGGTAAGATTGCGCCTAGTGAACGGGTTTGGCAAGCATAGCTTAAGGGACGGTCTTGTTGCATGCCAAACCCGTTATCTAGAATGCTTAGATCTAAGCCGCGGGTAAGGCCACCCAATACGGCTTCTATTTCATCCATGACAAGACGGATTTTTTCCATGTTTTTGCGACATAGCGCTACGGGTAGGCCACTGGTGGACGAAAGGTCGTAAATGTACTGGTCCGCAGATTGGGTAGCATCGCCTAGGGGTAATTCGCTGTACATAAAATGCTCAGCCGCTTGGCGGCTGAGGGCGATTAGTTGATCAACGGAAAAATCCATCAAAGTGCGTTGATTGGCGGTCATAGCATGCAAGTCGCGAGCAATCAGGCCTCGGTTTGCTTGACTAACTTGAGCAACAGGTTCACCGGTAGCAATATGGCGTACAGTTTGGGTAGTCAGACTTTGGTACGACTGGCCAGCGCGCAATAGAGGGATATGTTGCATGGTTAAACTCCGTGAATCAATAAACACCAACAACGACCGATTCTTGTAACTCGGTCAAGAGGCGTAAGTTTTCTACGCCATCCCAAGGATAGCGTGCCGTAGGTCGGGCTCGTTCGGCTTCGTCGCGCTCCAAAAAGCGTGGCATAAAGAATTCTTTGGTCAGTGTAGTTAACATAACACGACCTGTCTGGTCGTAGCCAACGGTTGTATCAGCGTTGTTAGGCTCTACTAATTCAATCACAGCACGTGGTTGTGGTGGATAGTAGGTAATAGCATAGTTATCGACTGGATCAAAAGGTTTAAAGGCAGCCAATCCCATCAGTGTATTGCCATAGGTTGGGACAAAATCAATGCCAGGTACCAGTTCTTCCCGGGCAAAACGATGAAACTGGGCATTCATTTCGGTTCCACCGCAAAAAATGCCGCTAATACCCATCTTAGCTAATGAGACCTTTTCACTAATTGCTTCAAGAAGCTTAGGGGTGGTGAAAACACAGCGGATGTTTTCATGGGCTTTAAGAATGGTAAGGCCTTGGTCAACAACATGATTTTTGTATTCTTCCAAATCACGCATTTTGCCGGCACTGATTAATTTATTGACCCAACGTGGGTCGAGATCCACCATAAAACAGATGCCGCCGCGGTGCTGGGCTAGATGCTCAACAGCCAGTCGTAGACGCCGTGGACCACTAGGTCCTAACATGAGCCAATCAGCGCCAGGCGGAAAGCCTGTATCGGCTAGCGTATCGCTGAAAATTTCATAATCAATTTGGAAGTCACGAATATTAATACGGCTTTTTGGTACGCCGGTAGAGCCGCCTGTTTCGAATACATAGACGGGTTGGTCCGCGAGTCCTTTGGGGACCCAACGCCGTACGGGGCCACCACGTAACCACTCGTCTTCAAAATGGCCCAGATACTTTAAATCATCATAACCACGGATCTTATCCCGTGGGTCAAAGTCCAGTTGCTGAGCATATTCCAACCAAAAAGGGGCACCAGTCTCAGGGGTAAAGTGCCATTGAATTATATCACGTACATGCGCATCTAGCTGCGCTTTGGCTGTGTCTATTTCTGTTTGTAAGACATCGTTGCCGTTGGTCATACTACTCCTCTGCAATAGCAAATAGGGTGTTGCGGGTAACAATGTAGAGCACACCATCTTTTGCTACCGGGGTCGTATAGACAGCGCTACCCATGTTAATTTCGGTTAAGACCTTGAGGTCTTTGCCGGCTTGGAGGACGGCAATGTCGCCGTCTTCATCGCCTATATAAACCTTGCCGTCTGCCACATAAGCCGAACCCCAAATAGCAGCGTAGGTATCGTAGGTCCAGTACTGTTCACCTGTTTGCGCATCAAGGCAATAAAGAAAACCACTTAGATCTGCAATATAAAGTAAGCCGGCGTCAATAGCGGCGGTAGAGATCGTGCGGTTGAAATTTTCGTTACCCCAGTGCCACACTGTACCAGTGGCGGTAATATCTCCTGTTTGGGTTGCGTCGATAGCATAAAAATGACCAATGCCTTCGCCGTGCTCGGGATCTTGGCCCACACCAATATAGACCTTATTGTCATGGAAGACGGCGGTAGATACCAGGTTGTTGCGGGTGCCGCGTCCTCCTAGCTCCCATACGGATGCGGTAGGGTTACAATCAAATTTCCAGATCAATGCACCGCTGGCTGGATCCAGGGCATAAACCCAGCCGTCACCACCGGGGAAGATTACCTGGCCTTTGCCGTTGATTTCTCCATAGGTGGGGTTAGCCCATTGGCCGTGCAAGATATTCTCGCCAGGAGAAGCGTCTTCCCAGACCAGAGCACCGGTATTTTTATTTAACGCGATAAAGCTGGGGGCAAAAGGAGAAGGGATATGGATATGGCCTTCGTCAACGCCATTACTGGTTAGCAGAAAGAGTAAATCGCCAACAACTACGGGTGATGAGGTGGCTAGGTTATGTGGGAAGACATCAAGTTCCTCAATCATATCGTAGCGCCATATAATATCACCGTCGATAGCACTGGTGTCGGTCTCAGTAGTAAAAGGGCCATCATTTTCGCCGTCGCTGAAGCCTTCAGTATCAATGCTGATTACTTCGCAACGGTTGGTTACATAATAGGCTCGGGTGCCGTCAATAAAAGGGGTTGAACAGATGCCTTGTTGGGGCCAGTCGTTGACTCGGCCAGCTGGTAATTTGGTATGCGTCATTTGCCAAAGGAAAGAGCCATCGCTAGCATTAAAGGCCATAATAACACCGCGGTCGCCGGTTAGCTTGGGATTGCGCGCTTGTTGGTTGTTGGTACCAACAAAGACCTTATTGTCAATGATTAGCGGTCCACCATAGGATTGTGAGCCCAGGGCAGCGGTCCATTTGATATGCTTACCACTTTGAGGATCCCATGTACTGGGCAGGCCCGTTGCCGCAGAGACCATATTACGTTGAGGTGTTCCACCCCATAGCGTACTTTCGGTGGCATAGATTGGCATCGCGACCAGGATAAATAAAAGTACTAGGACGAGCCGTTTAGGAAGGAATCCATTTTTTTTCATTATACTCTCTTCAGTTAAGCGGCACATTGATAATGACGAAATCTTATTTATGGAGTGATCTAGGTTTATTTTACACAAGGCGACATTGTTATGGAGTGTCATCTTTGAATAAATACGTTCAGTACACAAAGGGCTTGAAAGGTTATTGTCAAGTTTACTAATTTCATACCAAGATAACAAAGCGTATTCTGTTTATTCTGTTGTTAGGTCCATCAATGGTATAGTAGACAAGTTTGTCTATGATATGAAACTATCTGATCAAGATATCATATATGGTTAATCTCAGTAAAGACGATAAGGAGTTATTATGGTTCCAATGATTGGTAGTATATGTAAAGGCAGTTTGGGGGTTTGTCAGCTAGGGCGTACATGGTGGAAAACCTTAACTCGAGCTGTCGGCTTACTAGATGCGTCTTATCCGGATAATAGTGGTGGATTAGATGCTTGGTGTCTAGAGGCAATGGAGCTAGATATTGATGAAACCTATGCTTACTTGCGCGCTGAGCTACCAGATTATGTGACTTTTGAACGTTGGATCATCAATAAAAAAGACGGGTGTTTACCAACGGCAAAGGTTGCTCGCTTTAATGAAATTATTCAATACCGGCGCCACACGCGTCCAGAGAAAATTAGTGAAACCTATGCAGATATTGGTTTTGATCCTGAGGTGGATACGTATACATCGGCGTTATTACTTAATACCTTACAGGACTGGCACCTGTTCCACGCCAATGATTATCTAACAGAGTCATCCGACATCCCTGCCAATATGCCGCCGTTGGTGAGTAGCCTTGACGTTGGTCCACTAAATGTCATGCAATTGGCGCGTACTTGGTACAAGATTTTATTGGAGGCAAAAGGCCTACTGCACAGTGAATATCCGGGGTGCGGTGGTGGACTGGATCAACGTGTGCTTGACGTTTTGGGACTAGAGCGGGAAGAGACGCTTGCTTATATTCGCACACAATTACCTGTATATATGGAATTTGAAGCATGGGTGGTGGAACGTATTGGCACGGTAGATCGGACTAAAGTAAAAGTGTTTGAAGAAACACTGATAAATCGCACCCACGCGCTTGCTAAGCGTCAGGGTATTTATGATTTGACCGGATGTGATCGCTCCATTGTAAATGGGGTATTGCTCAATCATTTAGAGGACTGGCGTTGCGCTTACGATGCCGCTATTGTACCGCGTAAATAATGTTATAAATGTGTTTTGTCTATTCACCTCTATAACATTATTTACGCTAAAATATTTACCATACTTTTAGGTTGTCGTAATAAATTTCCGTGGCTGAATAACCGCAGATTCCGGGGCTGCCCATACGGTTGGGATATGGGTCTTCCGCAGTGATGGTCCAAGCATCCGGTTCCGCCGTGTTGCGTTGCCAGACCTTGCCGTAAATAATGGCTTTTGCTGCTGTTACTTCTACCTTCATTTTCATCGTGTACCAGACATCTGTTTCCCAGGCAAAATCAATTGTTTGGGCCATACGTAGATCCGAGGCCCATGAGCGGATCTGCAAACGTTGATGATTACCTAACATATCCAGTGTATACCGCTGGGAGATCAAACCCATATCTGGTTTGCGGCGTTTGTTTTTGGTACCGAGCAGATCAATTTGGATGGTATAATCCGACATATCCGGTGGTCCGATATAAACATTGGAACGTTGCAAACCACGTTTAGCCAGATGTTTGAGTAATACCTTTTCCCCTTCTATATCTACTACTTTAAATTTGTTGGCCGCACCAATCCAGTGTGGTGGAAAGGGTTGATCGGCGGCATTGGGATAGGCTGAAAAGTCTTCTTCCCAGGGAAGTGGTGGAATAACGCGCATTCTAGCGGTGGCTGTTAGATCACCTAGGTGAGCGTTTATGGTGCCAATCTGAAAGGCCGCTTGGGGGGCTACTTGCACGTTCTGTTGCTCAATGTGTCCAGCGATGCCATTTACCACTAAGGTGGCTTGCTCAAGGTCATGCAAAAAACGCCCTTTTGCGTCAAAGGCCTGGACCGTGAAGCTGACCTTTGCGCCGGGTTGGACGGTGATCTCAGCAGGTACAAGCTGGATATGGGCTGGAGTAGCCTTGGGGTCCGAGGGATTTTCTGCCAGCAATGGCATGCTTGTCTGGTCTGTATTGAAAGGTGCATTTTTATCACCTAAGCAGTAGAGGCCTGATTCAGTAGTGAAATAGATACGCCCATAGGCTATGGCTGGTGAGCCGTAGATTTCGGCATAACGCATCTGGCCCTCTTCACGCATCTTGACCCGAGTGCTACTCAAAACCTGGGCCCCATCACGATTGGGGCGAATAATGTGGAAATCTCCATTTACGGCCGTAGCGTAGAGTTTGCCATCAGCCCATACCGGCGAACCTTTGCCCACTGTGCCGATACTGTGATTCCATAGCAATTTGCCGCTACTAGCGTCTACCGCATGCATATTGGCTGAATTATCAACTAGATAGAGGATACCGTCCTTAAGGGTGGGGGAGGTATAGCCGGAAAAAACGCCGTCGTAGCGCCATAATTCATGCGTATTGCTTACGTCACCTTGTCCGGTGGCATCTATAGCGACAATGCGACCTAGTGAAGTATTGTCAATATTTTCCTCACTATGCATGGCATAGACCCGATTATTATCTACCACCACAGAAGAATTAATACCCCGCTTGCTTAAATTAAATTGCCATACGGGTTCACCAGTGCGCACCTTAAGGGCGATTATTGCACCATGGGCATTGCCGGTAATGAGTAGACGTTGGCCATTAACGGCAGCAATGACTGGTACAGAATACGTAGTGTCTAAAGGGCGACCGCTAGAGGTATAGATCCAGACGACTGTACCATCACGTTTGTCCAAGGCGTAGTAGCGATGGCGTGTTGCTGCTTGTGTGCCCCAACTATTACTCAAATAGCTGATAATTACCAGGTTTTCATCAATTACTGGGGTATGGGTACGGCCGCCATAGCCTGAGATACGGCCGTATGTTTCGGTCAAGGATTGAGACCAGAGGATATTGCCGTCTTTGTCGAAGCAGAAGAACATCCCTTGGACGCCATGGGCATAGATATGACCGGTTACTGGATCGCCAACTAGGCTGGCCCATCCTATGCGGTTAAACGGGATCGTGGTATGAAAGACGTTAAAGCGGTGTTCCCAGATTTTCTCGCCGGTCTTGGCGTCAAAGCAAGTGACCCGTTCCTGTTCACTAATATCTTTGCCAGTACGGCCGATGGCGTAGATGCGACCGTTCAGTGCTATCGGCGTAGAGCGACCGATAAAATCGGCTTGCCAGATGAAGTTTTCGCCATCAGGAGTCCATTGATCAATCAGCTTGGTGGCATCGGAGACGCCATTTTGATGGGGACCACGCCAACTGGGCCAATCGGCGTTAACGGATATGGTCATACTCAGTATAAGAACCAGGATAAAAGTGGATCTGACACTAATTACGGCGGGCATATGGAACTCCTACTCAAACAGGGTTTTGCGGTAGCCGATCTATTGATTGGCGATGATATCTAACACAGCCTAATGAATACTATTTTGGGTTATATAGCCAATCTTTCCTGTAGAGGCATATAATTGATAGCTGCCAAAGCCTGATGTATTTGTTCTACTTGAGCCGGATCTAGATCGCGTAAAGGCCGGCGCATTTTGGCAGAAGGAAATTTACCCAAAAGCCAACGGGCACATTTCATGCGTTGATGGGCTCCTGATCCTGGCTCGCCAAAAGAATAGACGATACGATTGAGCGGTTCAACAATTTTCTGAGCTTTTTTGGCAGCGGCCAGATCCCCATTGAGGGCCGCATGTACCAACTCAACAATCAGTTCGGGTACAAAGCCAGCAAAGCCTACCAAGGCACCATCGGCTGCTTCCAGCAAGGTGGGCAAGAGGAATTCGTCATGGCAGGTGAGAATGGGAATATCCGGATTGATTTGTTTGAGTTGTTCAAAATCATAGAGCCAACGACTCATATCACGGGTTCCCATTTTAATACATACGACCTCGGGGATCTGGACCATATCTTTCATTTCATCTAAGGTGTAGCCGGCTTTGGTCCAGGCCGGATACTGGTGCACAATTATAGGCACGCCAGCGGCGGCTACATCCTCAAAAAAGCCAACAGCCGTTTGGCTCGAGCGGCCAAAGCGCAGCCAGTGATGGGGCGGCATCAACAAGATGGCATCAGCCCCGGCTTGGCGGGCAGCAAGAGTGTGGTCTACTGCTTCGGCACTGCCTTCTGCTGAGACTCCTGAGATGGCTTTTATTGGGCAGTTTGCCGTATGGGCTGCGGTGGCGACAATACGCGTGACTTGCTGACGTTCGGATGGTTTGAGTGACATGATTTCGCCGGTATGACCGTTGCAAACCACGCCTTTGATGCCGTCCACGCCGGCTAGTTCAGTGATATACGTGTGGAGGCCCATGGTGTCGATAGATTCATCGTCATTAAAGGGACATAGGGTGGCGGCAAAGACCCCGGCCCAGGGATGCTCTTGCCAATTCAGGGTACTCATAGTGGATTTCCTCTCATGGAGCAGCAAAATAAAAGTTAAAATTTCTCTAATATACATTCATATAGTTGAGCATGGCCACTTTTGTCTGAAGTAAAGACTATGCAGCTACCATCTGGGGCAAAATGAGGATGTGGATGGGTATGCTGGGGGGCATAGACCTTAGTTGGCCCATCATCGTACGGACAATGATCGATATTCCAGTGGGTCCCTTCGTTGGTGGAGTTGGACAAGCACAGGGTCTGCGGTTTGTCATTGCCTTCGATATTAAATAGTTGCAAGCCCCAATCGGGAAAATGGGTATCGGCTACCATTTGGGTTCCCTGACGATTAACCGCTGGGTGCCAGGCATTGAAGGAGCAAATTTTGCGGCTAATACCCGTATCGATGTTCACACTAAGAACGCCATGAGGCCACTGAGTGCTAAGTAATTCGCGGCTACCAGGCCGCCAGGTTTCGTGGACAATCCATTCTTTGGCGGCGGCATCGCGCTGGTATGCTAGGCGGTTGTTACTGCCATCGCGATTAATGATCCACATACGCTCATAGTAAGGGCCAGCGTAACGGAGCAGATTGGCATTATCGGGATGAAACTCGGGGTGGCCGATGCTAGTGTGTTCGAGGATGACTTGGTGCTGAGCCGTTGTTGTATCGATAATTACAAGGCGGGTTGTGGGGCCAACGCGTACAGGTACGGCCCAATACCGGTCATCATAGCTTAATGCTGTAGTACCCATAGCGGCAGCTACCATACCCTTTTCGCGCATCGCTGCTGCTTCAAAAGAAATTAACTGCTCTTCCTGAAATGATTCTGTGTTGACACGCCAGGCCCCAGAATGGTCGGTGAAGTAAACGTAGCGGCCATCATGACTGGGAGAAATAGACCATTCGACTAGGTCGATGTGTTCCGTTAACTGTATTAATTGGCCGCTAGCACGAAGCTCGGCATAGATTTCGGGGCGACCACTACGATGCGAAATAAAAATAAGCCGTTGCATCGCGTCGTCGTACGCGGGAATATAATAAAAGGGGTGATGGTGAATACTGGGATGATTGGTGATTTGGCGCATTCTAGCCCCGCTTTGCTTGTCCTGATAAGTAGAAGACTCAGCGGGGTAAATTTGACCTTTGCTCATAAGATAAAATCCTGGCTACATTATTTTATGTTTTAGTTTGCTCATAATAAACAAGAAGCATCTATACTTATCAAATGAGGTATTTAATTAGTATTTGATCACAAAAAACGCCCACGCGAGATAAGGCAATTCACGTGGGCGTTGGGCCACCACAATCTTGGGAGGGATCGTGTTATGGTATGGGATGCTTCAAGACTGGTAAAGGTTCCAACTTATTTTATTTTTTCATGTTTTTTTATAAAAACGTTAATGTAGTGCAAATATAGGCTACATGTTGAATGCTTTATTTCTTTACTGACTGGTACAATTGAGCAGACTGTCAAGATGGGCACGGAGGCCGGTAGCGATTGGCGTGGCTGGTAGGGCTAAGCCGGCTGTGCGGGCTTTTTCCAAATTGTAAATACGGTGGCATAAAAATGTACCATCTTGAGGCCGTGTGGCTAGATGAGCCTGAACGGCTAGCTCTTCTATATGGAGTTCAACATTTAATAGCTCTGCGATAATTTGATAGTAGGTACGTGATTCAATAATATCGGGGCCGGCGGCACAGAATATTTCGTTATGAGTGCGTTGCTTACCCACACAACTGAGGATCATTTTGGCCAAATCTTCAGCTAGAATGGGTTGTTGGAGGAAATGGCCACCTCCGGCTAATTGCAAGGGCTGTCCGTCTTGTAAGTGAGTGATTAATTGGGGGTCACGACCGTGTTGTGGCAAGCATCCCAACAATGAGCCAGGGCCGTAGATATGACAGGGACGTATAACCGTCCAGGCCATGCTGCTTGGGCTAGCGTTGAGTAATTCTAGCTCGCAGCGGCGCTTTTTCCCCCCATAGCCCTCACTAAGATAGTGTTCACTGGTTTCAGCCTGAGGAAAACAGCGATGGGTGGGATCAAAGACGAAGTCCGTAGAAATAAAAACTAAATGGCCGGCGCGGTGGCCAAAGATTTCCAGATCCTGGCGGGCATCGGCGGGATCATAACCAATGCAATCGACGACCAGATCCCATACGCCGGGCGTAGCGTCCATGGTTTGGGCAAAGGCCTTGGTTTGGCGGCGATCGGCGTTGATATGGTGCATCGCGGTGGTTAGCGGACGTTGGCCCCGACTGATGCCCCAGACGGTGTGGCCGGCGGCCACCGCGGTACGCGCTAAGGTGCCGCTGACAAAGCCGCTAGCGCCAATCAAAAGAATATTCATGGCGTTTATTTAACCGCATTTCTGGCAGACCAGCGCTGGGCGCGGGGTGTTGCCAGAAGGGATTAAAGTATCATACTCTTTTTTGATATTGACATTGTTTGTTCCACAAAAATCGCATTTGCCCTTTGCCGTATAAGCGGAACGGCCAGCTAACCTAGCGTCCATTTGGTTTTTCTGGTGGCGCGGCGCTGCAAATAATTTGGCAAAACGCAGTACTTGTTTGTCCGTTTCATGCTCTAACGTACGGTCGAGGATGGCATCCAGACGGGGATCTTCGGGTTTGCCGCCATCCTCGAGTGTATGCCAGGCATTGCGTCGAACCTGGGCGTTGTCGTCTTCCATCATGCGAAAAAGCGCCTCCCAGACGGCGTCGATGCGGCGGCGCACATGGCATGGGCACAGATAGGAGGCCGCCAGGGCCCGATCTTCAGGATCTGCACTGCGCGACATAATCAGCAAGTCTTCAACTTCGGCCCGGCTAACCCGTTTTTCGTCCACACGAAACGCCTTTTTCTGATGTCGATTTAAGGTTTTGGTATTTTTGCGTTGACGCGACATTTTAGTATTGTTATCCCTGGTAAATGGCCGATGCCTAGCGGGTTAGTTAACCATGAACAAATAATAAATAACAGTAGTATGAAAGGTTAATACTGTCCAGATATAAATTGAGTATCTGATTAGCTCAAAATAATAAAGCCCCCAATACGGTATATGCCGTATTGGGGGCTTTATGAATGCACTATCTTGATTTATATTAGGCCGCTTGTAAGGCTCGATGACGCTGCACCTGTTGGCGAAATAAATGAGCGTGCCGGTCGCAGATACCGTGGGTATAATGGCCGTACGTCTGGCGCCGCCGTTTGACCCAGATGGCTTCATCCCAATGGGCCAAGCGTTGCATGGGGCAGTTTGGTTCCCAACAAACAACAATCATATCACCGCGTTTGTAGGCGGCATTAATTTCTTTATAATAAATCGGGTTAGATAGCATAAATATATTTTTTGGGTTTAGATGTATATTATACTTATCGGCATCAAGAAAATTTCCTTGCCTTGTATTTTTTTACTTTGTAAAAAAAAATCTGCTATTAAATTAAGCAACGATTTCCTAGGAGCACTCTATGCTAGCGGCTACTGAAACGCAGCTCTTCTTGTTAAATAAAACAACAGAGGCGCCGCCAGAATTGTACGTTGATGCGGTAACCATACAGTGTTTTGCGCAAGGCTTAGACTATGCTTGCCTGGGTTTAGTAGGAGGAGAATTGATCCTGCTTAACGCTAGTGGAAATCAACGTATTGACAGTGGTATTACCGAACCACTGGAGTGTATGTTGGTGTTAAATGAAGCACCGCTGGAATTATTGATTGGCACGGAGGGTCCCCATATGTATCGCTTGGATGCGGCGGGTCTAGTGACTAGGATTGAAAGTTTTGAAATGCTTGAATGTCGCGCTCACTGGTATACGCCTTGGGGAGGACCCGCAACGGTGCGCAGTTTGGCCCGCGTGGAGGATTGGGTATATGCTGATATTCATGTAGGTAGCATTATGCGCTCGTCCGATCGGGGTGCATCATGGGAGCCGGTAACGCCTCAACTAGACGAGGATGTGCATCAGGTAATTACGGTAGCTCAGGCACCGGATCGGGTATATGCGAATACGGCGAATGCGGTTTATATAAGTAATGATTATGGCACTTCGTGGCAGCATTGTGCGACGGGGTTGCCATATAGCTATGGACGGGCTTTGGCAGTGCATCCGCAGGCGCCGGATTGTTTGCTGGCTAGTGTTAGTTCCGGCCCGCACGGAGAGGCAGATGGACGTTTATTCCGTTCGGACGATGCCGGCCAGACTTGGGCTCATGTGCAAAAAGGCTTTCCCGCGTCTACTAAAGACAATATTGATACGTTCCAATTAGTCTTTGATACTGATGGAACCGCTTGGTGCGCAGTAGGTGAGACCTTGTATCGTAGTGATGATCGAGGCCATATTTGGCATACATACTGGACCGCACCAGCAACGCTCAAGGCGCTGGCTAGCGTGGTAGGGTAATGGAAAGGCCTCAATAGCACAGGTGTGGTAGGCCCTAAAAATCAAACCAACAGATAAGAATAGCCTAGGTATGGCAAGAAAGTAATGTATGAAAATGGAACCAAAATGTATTGCCCATTGGCCCTTGGCCGATAATGCCAACGATATCGTTGGAAAGCACCACGGTATAGCTAGATCACTGACGTATACAACGGGGCCTAATAATGGGGTAGGCGCTGCTACTTTTGATGGCTACAGTAGCCGGATTTGTATTGCAGATCATCCGGATTTACGTTTGGGTACAAGGGATTTTACGGCTACTGCCTGGATCCGTTGTCAGACTCCAATGACCGGTATTTTTGGCGATATTCTGTCAAAATTTGATACTGTTGGGCGTACGGGATTAAATCTACATGTTGCTGGTTCGGCGCCAGCGTATAGTTCTATGTCTGACCAACGGCACATCCATTTTGGTATTGATGATGGTTATGTGGGGTCGTGGGAAGATTTTGGCAAACCTGAACCGAGTAATTCTAATGTTACTACCATGGTGACCTGGCGGGGTGAACTCTATGCTGGTATTGCCGATGCCGCTACGCCAGAACAAGCGTGTCGAGTATGGCGTTATGGTGGTGATCAGATATGGCATGATTGTGGGCGGTTAGGGGCTGATGCCAATGTTTTGTCGGTGCAGTCCATGTTGGTTCATAAAGGCCATTTATACGCCGGTAGTGGTAACTGGGATTGGGATAAAGCACGTGGTGACATGCCTGGTTTCACAGCGTCTAAAGTACATGTTTACCAGTATCAAGGGGGTACACAATGGCGCGATCTGGGGCAGGTAGGGCAAGGCTATCGGGTTATGAGCTTGGCATCTTTTGCCGGCGATTTATATGCGGGCATGGATCAAGGGGATGGAGAGGGCAGAGTATTTCGTTATGATGACGGAGTCTGGGTTGATTGTGGGGCTCCAGATGGGCTTAATATTGAGAGTTTTTTACCTAGTGGCGGGGCTTTATATGTGGCAACACATGGTAGCATTTATCGTTATGCCGGGGGCACAACATGGGTCTGTATTGGCAAAGAACCTTATGATATTACGCAGATTCATAGTATGACGGAAGTTGATGGTAAATTATGGATTGGTACCTGGCCTCAAGGTTATGTATTGCGTTTAGAACCTTCAGGGGAATGGGTTATTGCGGGTCGTTTGGGACTTCCGCCAGGATTATTTGAATGCAATGAAGTGATGGATTTACGCGTTTACAATGGTAAACTCTATGCCGCCCTAATACCTAAAAGCCAGATCTGGCGTTATGAAGCAGATGGACATTGGACCCTAATGACTAGTTTAGCTAGTCGTCCAGATTGGCTTGCCGATGATATCAATAGTTGGTGTCGCGTAACCTGCTTGAATGCCTATCAGGGGAAACTAGGTGCTGCAACGGGTAGTTGTTATAGCCGTTCAGAGCACCAAGACGCAGAAGATACTTTGGGACGGGTACATGGCTTTACAGCTGGTCAGGTGTGCAGTCATGAGTACGATATTGGTGGTGACTGGACCCATATAGCGGCAGTGCGTCAAGGGCAAGAAACGCGGCTTTACATCAATGGTGAGCTTGCTGCTACGGCCCGAGCGCCAGAACGTACAAGCTTTGATTTGAGCAATACGAGTCCGCTGTTTATTGGCTATGGCACACAGACCTATTTTGCCGGTGCAATTGCTGATGTGCGGCTGTATGATGGTGTATTAGACGCGGCTGCCGTGTGCCAGCTAAGTGAACACACGGCCACAGTACCGACTTGAGCTAGATACCCGGCTTGGCGCGTTCTAAACTACTTGTATCAACTGCTTGCCGGTATTCTTGCCTTGGAACATGTTGATAAAGGCGGCCGGTGCTTGTTCCAAGCCTTGTACGATGGTTTCACGATACGATAATTGACCCGCTTGTAACCACCCTGCCAGAGTGGTCAATGCCTCAGTATACTGCTCGGCAAAATCAAAAACTAGAAAACCCCGCATAGTTAGTCGCTTGGTAATAAAAGACCACATCAGGCGCGGCCCCGTTTCTGGTGTGGCAAGATTATATTGTGAGATTTGACCACAGACCGCAATCCGGCCGTTAATATTTAATAGTGGAAAAATTGCGTCAGAAACAGTGCCCCCAACATTGTCAAAGTAAACATCTATACCATCGGGGCACAGAGCGGTCAAAGCCGCATGATAGTCCACCGTTGTTTTGTAATTAAATGCTCCTGCAAAGCCTAATTCACTTTTTATGTAGTTGATTTTTGCATCGCTACCGGCGATGCCGATGGCACGGCTACCTTTGAGTTGGGCGATTTGTCCTACTAAGGAGCCGACGGCACCCGCTGCTCCAGAGACGACTACGGTTTCGCCCGTTTGTGGTTGGCCTATATCGAGCAGACCAAAATAAGCGGTTAAGCCTGGCATACCTAGGATGCCTAACGAGGTGGAGATAGGCGCTAAGTTAGGGTCTATACGACGTGCTTCGTCGCCTTGTACTATGCCGTATTGTTGCCAGCCGGTCTGCACTTGGGCAATGTCGCCTACAGTAAAATCCGCATGGCGTGAATCTACAACGTCTCCAACTACACCACCAACCATGACGCTATCTAAATCAACTCCAGGGGCGTATGAGGCCCCTTCGTTCATACGTCCACGCATATAGGGGTCTAGGGAGAGAAAGCGTGTATGTACTAAAATTTCACCCGGGGCTAATGCCGGGATGGGAATTTCTTCTAAACGGAAATCGGTTAGGCATGGTACGCCGGTGGGGCGTGCGGCTAAAACAATGCGTTTATTGAGCTCCGCCATCTGCTATCTCTTTTATCTTAGGGGCTAGAAAAATATACTTTGTTCTAATAAAGTTAAAATTATGGTACTAAGCTATGCTTATCCATGCTCTTGCTAGGTAACGATATTCAATAAGTAGATGCAAACGATAAAAATTACGGACTTGTTTTGTGTCTTACGTTTGTTTTATTCTTGGTACGTTGTTAAATAGAATTTACTGCTAATCTTATTAAATAATTGGTGCACTAATGCAAGAAGATTTGTTGCCAGAAAATAAAAATCTTATCCCTTATGCTACTTCTACCCTTGATCCGGTTATAAAAGAAACGGATTTAACGGAGTTTAAAAATAAATCTATACGTAGTGTAAAAACGAATATTACCTTGAAGATGCAGGCACTCAAAGAGGAATATGATACCTTGGTAGATTTATTTAATATCAATAAAATGGTACTGGAGAGTAAAATCGGTTTTGAACCGGTAAAAGGCACAGTATATCATCTGTACCAACGTCATGAAGAATCTTTTCTCAGTTTGATAGACCCGGATGAGTGGACTGATGAAAGTATCGTTTATGTAGTAAGCGTGACGCTTGATGCGGATAATGTTTGGCAGAAAATAGAGATTTAAACATTATCCGCACCAAGCGTTTCATGTTATGGACGGGTTTGGTGGAAGTGTGCCGCGGTCGTGGTGTCGAGCTGGTAGCCTTTCGAGTTGGACACGGGCGCACACTCGAGGCGGTTGGACTACGGACGGCTGTTGTCGTTTCGTTGTTCGACTTGGAGCCGAGGTGCGCGACAAGACTGCTGGCTTGAATGTGGGGCTGCCACCGGGCCTTGTGCTTGCGTGCAATGCGCTCTGCCGTTGCGGTGTACTCAGCTACTGGACACCACTTCAGCCATCTCCCCAGTGGCGCCTCGAGAGTGCTTACCGGTATCCAGGGATTCTCGGGCTCTCCTATGGGGAGTTCGCAGTTGGCTTGAAAGGCCTGCGCCCAACAGTGTATGAAACACAGCCACCCCCAACAATCGGGCCATGCCTCGTTGGATCAATTGGTGACGCTGATCTCGAAGGTTAGCGTATCATCCTTGGAGTTGATTCGGCAGTTGCAGGTTCCGCTGGGAGAATTCTTAGGAGCCATTTTACTATCCGCATAGGAGAGGACTCCCTCGCCCTCCTCACGCCACTGGACATTGGGTTGATAGCCAAATTCTCGAGAGCTGTCCTCGAAAAATTCAGTCAGGCGTAGCGCCCACAGCAGCTCATCGTAGTCCGAGTGCTCGACGATCAGGGTGGGAACTGCCACATCGGCCTTGAGCGCTGCAGGTACATAGGAGTGACGCTGTTTGAATGACTCGAACGACGTTGGCTGGATCATCGTGCACCCTTGGTTTGCTATTAGGTCTTGGGCATTTCGCAGATTTCGATTGTACCGCCATGGACGACTGTGGGATGTTGTTTCAAGAGCTTAGTCAATGCATCCAGGCTGTCTGCAGCGAAGCGCATGTAGCCGTCT
>JACLAC010003483.1_pt1 | contig 16632 bp, 16 predicted proteins | sample 8027881 | NCBI WGS metagenome assembly JACLAC01 (sample SAMN15725517, study PRJNA655200) | protist metagenome | isolation source: fluorescence activated cell sorting (FACS) single amplified genomes of... | place: Spain: Blaines Bay Microbial Observatory, Mediterranean Sea | collected 2016-01-19
ATCATTGAGTCTGCTCAGCCGAAACTAAATGAATGAAAAAGTTGACCTCCCGAACCCCATGGTTCTTCATAAGCCCATATTTGATACTAACAGTTTTCTTTTTTATTTATCCTTTTCTTGATGCCATTTTTTTAGCTTTCCACCAAACCAATGGTCCGAAAAGTAAAATATTTGTCGGTTGGAAGAATTTTGCTTTTGTATTAAGCGATAGCGATTTCCACACAGCTTTTTGGAATACAACGATCTACGCCTTGGCCTCTCTTTGCCTACAGCTTCCACTCTCTCTCGGATTAGCCCTGTTGTTAAATTCCAAAAAAGACCAGCTTAAGGAAGTCTTTCGACTGATTTTATTTAGTCCACACTTAGTTGGCCAAGTTTTTGTTGGTATCATTTTTTCTCTGCTATTTATGCCTCGACATGGTCTTTTTAACCGATTTTTGCAGAAGATGATTTTCTGGGGATTAGACCAAGAATGGCTGTCAAATCCATCTTTAGTGATGCCAGCTCTAATTATTGTTTCCATGTGGATGTACGTTGGTTTTAACATGATTTACTTTCTGGCGGCATTACAGAATGTCGACCAAGAATTGACTGAAGCTGCCTTAATAGATGGTGCTAATTCCTGGCAGAGATTTTGGGCTGTAACGGTACCGGCTATTAAGCCTGTTGCGATCTTCGTGGTAATTATGAGTACCATCGGTTCATATCAACTCTTTGAGATGCCATATTCCATGTTGCAAGGTTATGGCCCAAAGGATGCCGGCTTGACAATCGTTGGCTACTTATACCGTACAGCCTTTGAAACGGGAGACCTAGGCACAGGTGCTGCTATTGGTTGGATTTTGGCTTTAATTATTTTTGTTTTTAGCATGGCTCAAATGGCTATTGCTCGTGGTGTGGAGACTGAATAAGTATGAATAAACTTAACAGTTCTCACATAACTTTAATATTCCTAGTCTTTGGTTCGTTTATAGCTTACTTTCTGCTGCCGCGCCATAGGCCAAAAATCAGGGTCATTCAGCGATACATAATTTTGATTTTTATCGCTATACTCATTCTATCACCGTTTTTTTGGCTAATTAGTGCTGTCTTTAAAGATTCTGACGTGTTAATGCAATATTCGTTTTTACCGCCACTCAGTGAGTGGTCTAGCAAAACTTTAAATTTAAAGAATTTTTATAATCCAAGTACGGATGAACTTGACTCCCTATTTGAAGCCGAAAAAACGATCAGGGGCGAAGTCCACTTTTGGCGATACTTACTGAACTCTCTCTTTTTAGCTAGCAGTTCGACTATGATTACGCTTTTTTTCTCTTCTCTTGGTGGGTTTGCTTTGGCAAAATATGATTTTGTGGGAAAGGCTCCAATTATCTACTTTATGTTGGGTACAATGATGATCCCAGGGATGTTATTGCTGGCACCTTTGTATAATTTGATATACAAAATTGGTTGGATGGATACTTACTGGGCTCTTCTGGTACCAGGAGCAAGTAGTGCGTTCGGTATGTTTTTGTTTCGTCAGGCTTGTTTGTCTGTCCCGAATAGCCTGCTGGAAGCTGCACGAATTGACGGCTGCAGTGAGTTTAATATTTATCTAAATATTGTCATGCCTCTGGTTCGACCAATGACAGGTGCTTTTTGTTTGGTTAGTTTTTTGGGAAATTGGAACTCTTTTGTTGCACCTAATATTTATATTCAAACCCAAGCAAAACTGACCTTGCCGGTGATTCTTAATCAATTTGTAGGTGTTTATAGCCAACAATATGGGATATTTTTGGCAGGAACACTGATCGCTATTATTCCACCAGCCATCCTGTTTTTTGCTTTGCAACGAGAGTTTATTAGCGGTTTGACCAGTGGGGCTATTAAGGGCTAATTGTTTGATTGATATCAATTGGATGGCTCAAAAAAGGAAATAAAAATGGCACAAGTGAAACTTGAAGGTGTTGGTAAAGTATATCCCGGTGACGTAACGGCGGTAACCGATTTTAATTTAGATGTTGCCGATGGTGAATTTGTAGTTCTGGTTGGCCCCTCTGGTTGTGGAAAATCAACCACTCTACGGATGATTGCAGGCTTAGAAGAGATTACTACCGGTAATATTACCATTGGTGATCGTTTAATCAACTGGGTGTCACCTAAGGATCGAGATATTGCCATGGTTTTTCAAAACTATGCTCTGTACCCACATATGAATGTTTACGACAACATGGCTTTTGGTCTGAAATTGCGTAAATTTAGTAAGTCGGAAATCCAACAAAGAATTCACGAAACCGCTCAAATGTTGGATTTGCAAGATCTATTATCTAGGAAACCGAAGCAACTTTCTGGTGGTCAACGACAAAGAGTAGCAGTAGGACGGGCAATTGTGCGCCAGCCAGCAGCTTTCTTATTCGATGAACCTCTATCAAACTTGGATGCTAAATTGAGAGTTCAAATGAGGTTCGAAATTAAACGTTTACACAGCCAGTTAAAGTCAACAATGTTATATGTCACTCATGACCAAATTGAAGCCATGACCATGGGTGATAGAATTGTAGTGATGAATGAAGGTCTAATCCAACAAGTTTCAGACCCAATAACGCTTTATGATCGTCCTGAAAATAAATTTGTGGCTAGTTTCATTGGTATGCCACCGATGAATTTTTTCTCCGGTCAAATTCAATCTACGGAGCAAGAACTGAATTTTGTTACGGCAGAAGGTGTTCAATTAGCAATTCCACCTAGTAGTATGTCAGAACGATTAACACACTACCAAGGACGTAATCTGACGGCTGGAATACGACCAGAGGACTTAGAAATAAGCCTTTCGGATTTTGGAGATGGCAGTATTAATGGTCAAGTTGACGTAATTGAACCAACTGGATCAGAGATTCTGGTCTATGTCACTCTCAACTCAACTGAACAAACGATTGTATGTCGCGTAGACTCAGGCCAAAATTGTAGTATTGGTGATCACGTTGCTTTGATTCTTCCATTATCTTATAAGATAGAATCAGCCAAGCAATATCTCCATTTTTTTGATAATGAGACCGGGCAACGTCTTAACTAATAATAGCATAATAAACCGAAAGGGAGAGCTAATGATGAATCTTTATGGCGAAAACCTGTTTCGATCAGACTTACAGAAAAGAATCGGTGATATGTCTCAAATCGCAGGTTTACGTCACTCAAATCGAACTGATGGTACAGAGAAGGGAGTCTCATCTATCGATTTCTATACTGGTACTGGTTTCACTTTTACGGTCCTGCCAGACCGCGGACTTGACATCTCAACTGCTAGCTACCGTGGAGTTCCGCTTTGTTGGCGTTCCAGTACTGGTGATGTTGCACCTACTTTTTATGAACCATCTGGTAATGGCTGGCTACGCTCTTTTTACGGTGGTTTGCTAACTACTTGTGGCATGACAAACGTTGGTCCAGCCAACCAAGATGAGGGCGAGCTATTAGGCTTGCATGGGCGTGTATCAAACATTCCAGCGACTAACGTCTGGGCCGACACTCGATGGGAAGGTGATCGTTATTCCATATGGGTGCAGGGGAAAGTTCGGGAAACTTCAGTTTTTGGAACCAACCTGGAAAGAACTCGACGGATTACAACTGAGTTGGGGAGTAATTCTGTCAAGATCGAAGACATAATAGAAAATATTGGTTGGCAACAATCACCTCTGATGATTTTATTTCATATTAATGTTGGTTGGCCAATTTTAGGGCCAAATAGTGAACTTATTGCACCTTCTGAGCGTGTATCTTCTAGAGATGAGCAATCAGCGAACGAATTACACAATCAATTTAGCCAACCACAACCAGATTACCAAGAGCAGGTTTTTCTTCACGATATGTTAGCAGATGGAAGTAACCATGTTCACGTTGCATTGGCTAATAGAGATTTTAATTCAGGAGAAGGTCTTGGTCTCTATGTTCGCTATCACAAAACACAGTTTCCCCGATTTGTTCAGTGGAAAATGTTAGGTGAATCCGTTTACTGTGTCGGTTTGGAACCAGCTAATTGTGGCTTAGGTGGAAGAGCAACTGAACGTGCTAACGATAGTATAGAGTATTTAGAACCTGGCGGAAGAAGACATTACGAAGTTGAAATTGGAGTTTTGACAAATAACACCCACATTGATGAAATGTCAGATTCCTTGAATATGTAAACATAGAATTCTACAAATTGGCCAAAATCGTATGGGACTGGTCAAATTTCCAAAGATGTAGTTATCTCATTCTTCACTAGGTTAAATGAATATGCGTTTTAGAACAAATACAACTGATTCTCTGAACCTACAAACACAAGATTATCAACATATTGACCGTGATCATATTTGGCACCCACTTTACCAACACAAGAATTTGAAAGAGACACAACTAACGGTTTTTGAGCAAGGTGAAGGTGTTTTTTTAACTGATAACGATGGGAGTCAATATCTGGATGCGTATTCGGGGTTGTGGAATGTCAATGTAGGTTACGGTCGCCAAGAAATCGCTGAAGCCGTTTACAAGCAAATACAGAAATTACCTTATTACCCCTTATCTCAAATTAATAAGCCTGCATCCTTATTAGCCCATAAATTAGCAAGATTACTCCCTGGCAATCTGAATTACTCATTCTTTTGCAATAGTGGTTCGGAAGCCAACGAGACTGCCATTAAGATGGCACGCCAGTATGGAAAACAAAAATTTCCTAAAGAAAATCGGTATAAAATTATTAGTCGCTATCGTAGTTATCATGGATTTACCTATGCAGCTATGTCTGCTACTGGCCAAGCTAGGCGCCGGATCCCATATGAACCTTTAACTCCAGGCTTTAAGCATGTACACCCACTAAAGGTCGAAGAAATTGAGCAAGTTATACAATGGGAAGGACCACAGACTGTAGCGGCGGTGATCGCAGAGCCAATTATCGGTGGTGGAGGTGTTATTATCCCACCTGATGACTATTTCCCCCGTCTACGAGAGATTTGTGACAAATACGGGCTACTCTTAATTATAGACGAAGTGATTACCGGTTTCGGTCGAACTGGAGAACTCTTTGCTTGTCACCATTGGGATATTCAGCCGGATATTATTACTCTAGCCAAAGGAATTACGAGCGGGTACGTACCTCTTGGTGCTTGTGTTGCAACTGATCAAGTTTTTGATCAGTTTATAGGTGATGGAGAGGAAAGGTTAGAATTTGAGCAAGTTTGTACCTACGGAGGCCACCCAGTCGCTTGTGCGGCAGCTCTATCAAATCTTGATATTTTGACGGGCGAGCAATTGTGGAAAAATTCATATAAGGTTGGAACTTATATGGAGGAGAAATTGCAAAACTTAACTGATTTCGCGATAGTGAAAGAAGTAAGAGGTAAAGGCTTAATGATTGCAATTGAGTTAGTGGATGCCAATGGCTTCAACCTGCCAACATCAGAAACAACCCAGATTGTTCATCAAATTAAGGAAAAAGGGATTCTCATTGGTAAAATTAGCCATGCTTTGGAAGAACCGGAAAATATTTTATTCGTAGCACCGCCTCTTATCTTGACATTTAAACAGGCTGACCAGATTGTTGATGTCATTTCATCTGTTATTTCATCCTACTGAGAAATAGTATTGTTGATTTGAGTGATTAAGATTAGCTGTTGATTCTTGAATCAGTAGATAATTCTACTTGACAAATTTTTCGGTTAAATTATGTCAAAATACTTATTAGAAAAAAAAGAAATGGCCTTCTGGCAATCAGTTCGTCAACAATTTTACCTAAGTAACAAGGTGGCGTATCTGCAGGGAGGAACGGTTGGCCCTTCTCCTCGGCCAGTTACTGAGTATGTCATTTCTCTCTTGCGAGAACTAGAATCTGACCCACTTAATAACGAAGGCAGTTCGTTGCTAGCCCCTTTGGTAGAAGAAAGTCGACAAAAGTTGGGTAAGTTTATTGGTGCCAATCCGGATCAAATCTCGCTTGTTCTCAACACAACAATGGGAATGAATATTCCAGCATGTGGCCTTCCTCTTGAATCAGGAAATGAAGTGTTAATGAGCGATCAAGAGTATGGCGCAGTCAAGAACATTTGGGAGTACGTAGCAGCGCAAAAGGGATTAAAAATTCGTACGATTCCCTTACCAATAAAACCGTCGGGTCCTGGACAGATAGTTGAGGCCTTCGCGAAGGGTATTACAAATCGCACACAGGTTTTAGTCTTTAGCCATGTCTACTGTACCAGTGGATTGGTTACGCCAGTTAAAGATCTTTGTCAATTAGCGCGTGAATATAATGCATTTTCCATTGTGGATGGTGCCCATGCCGTTGGAATGGTTCCTATCGACGTTTCGAATTGTGACTTTTATCTTTCTAGTTGTCATAAGTGGTTGCTTGCTCCCAAAGGAGTAGGCATGGCTTATTTGGCAGAACCCTTTTTGGATTTGCGCCCAGCGACTTTGGGTTTTGGCCTTAATCAAAAACCCCCTCACCGCTTTGACGTGGCTGGTACTAGAGACTCTACCCATTTTGCAGGCCTGGGTAAAGCGATTGATTTTCAAATGGAGATCGGCTGGGAAGATCGAATTCGACCCTATTGCCTCAGTTTAGCGGCTTATTTAAAAAGCCAAATTTTAGATCAGATTCCAGAAGCTGAACTGACGATTCCAAGTGACAGCGACCAATCTGGGTTTTTGACCACTTTTACTATTCCTGGCATCGATCATGGTAAAGTTGTCAACTCCCTGTGGCAGGATTATCAAATTCAAGTAGTTTCTATAGATGCGGGAGGTATTCCCGTTTTTCGAATTTCAACTCACTTATACAATAGTTATGAGGATATCGATAAATTTATCGCGGCCTTAGTTGAAGTAATTTCTACTCGTGCTGATATCAAAATTTGATAAGGTCTGCAATTATGGAAAGTTCAAGGGCTTTTATTATTTCTAAATACAAATAAAAATTTTTAGTGAAACAGCTTACACCCACTGAAATCAAACAAGGAGCGAATACGGTTAGTCTCTGGGTGTATGGTCTTAGTATTTGATAAAAAAAACATAAAAATGGCCAAGGCCTGGCCACAGGAGTTCCAAATGTTTACCCGCTGGGAAACACGTTTATTCGGCTTTGTTTTGATTTTACTAACGATTAATGCTAGTGCAAAAATCGATTCAGTGTTGGAGGTTATACCAAATACGGCTGTTGGTTTAATTCATGTTGGCAATCTAAAAGGCTTCAATCAAGAGGTTGGTGATTTGATGGCGCAAATGGATCCGACCTCAGACCCAGATACTGATGTGCTAGTGGCTATACTGGCCAATATGTTTTCAGCAGGTTTTGAGAGCCTTGACGAGTTAGAAGAAATTGGTTTTGATTTTTCACGTGGCTTTGCTATTTTCATGCATACAAATGAGAGCAATGCGGGGAATCCATTAGCGGTTTCGGCTGTTGTTCATGTCGCAAACAAAGAAAATGTCCGACAAATGCTGAGTCAGGAAGAGGGCGATTTAGTAGAACAAAAATACCGTGGTACTACCTATCTAACCAAACCTGACGACGAAGAGGAAGGAGAATCAGCTGATTCGGAGTCATTTCTATTTTTAGATAATGTTATGGTCTTTACAAGTATTAGATCAGTTTGCCACCAAGTGATTGAAACCTATCTTCGGGAAGCTAAATCCATTACAAAATCTGCCAATTTTTCTGATTTACAACTTAATTCTTCTGTTAACGATGTGGCGGCTTATTTTTCTGTCCAGAGATTAGTTGAAGATAACCAGACAATGGTAACTGAATTTTTTGGACGAGTTTCACAAGAAACAGGGCAGACTGAAATCTTAAAGACCATGTCTCAATGGTTATCTCAAATACACGCTCTGAGTCTAACATTAGAACACGATAAGGGAGAAATTATACTAACTCCGTTTCTACAGATGCTTTCCGACAGTCAGATTAGTAAATATCTTGAACCTTTTGATAAAAATATTACTTCTAGAACTGGTCCTGAAAATTTTCCACTTTTGAAATATATTCCCGAAGCTAGTGGAATGGCGTACGGAATGAATCTTGATACTGACAAAATTGCTGAGATTGCGATTTGGTCAATGAATATGGGAGTCCAAATGTTGAAATTATCAGGTAAAGAGAAAATTCCTGATAATGCCGAAGAATTGAGTATTAAAATTGCAGCTTTAGCTTCCGAATTCTATGAGTCAGTTGGTCCCCAATCAGCAGGATTTAATAATATTTCTAGTTCTGTTATTCCTGATTTAACTCAGATTTACAAAATCACTGATCAGAAAAAGCTTGAGCAGCTCATTGATAATGGATATTTCCAGTTAATGTATGGTTCTAACTCGCTCATTTACCAAGCAATGGGACTCAACGAATCAGATTCAGCGGTCAAGGTCGGTTCAACTGAGATTTATGAGGGCGTCGAAATTAAGAACTATATTCTACCAAATCAGGGAATTGGTAACTTAGATTTATTTGATGACTCACAGCTAGGTGGTATGATGCCTAGCGAATTACATCTTTACTATGCTATCTTCGAACAATTTCTAGTCGTTTCAACTGCTGAAACCCCACAAGCTATCAAATCAGTTATAGATACGTGTCTTGGTTTGGATAATGGGTTTGATCAAAGCGCCGGCTATGATCGCTTATTTGATGAACTAGATTCATCGGGCTATATGGTCATGGCTATCTCTCCTATGACTATGATTAACCAAATTTTGAATGTGGTTGCTCAGTCTGATCCTAACATTGGAATGGTTGCCGCATTATTAGCCGGAATTCCACAGACCTATAGCATTGCTATGGGGGTAGCTTCTAAAAAAAACGGTTTAGAAATCAAGTTATTTACCTCAGTCGTAGAGTTACAACAATTGTACGGTATGATCATGGCGATGGGACAAATGCAAGGTAGAATGTAGATCGAAATGATAAATGACAAAAGAGAAAGAGGTTTTGAGTGAAGGGATGAAGATTTTAGGTATTGATACTTCTTGTGATGATACTTCAGTTGCAATAGTTGAAGATGGCAGGTCAATTCAGTCAAATATTATTTCTTCCCAAATTGAACTTCATAAGAAGTATGGTGGAATTGTTCCTGAGTTGGCCTCTCGTCAGCATGTAGAATTAATAAATTATATTATTGAGGAAGCATTACAAAAAGCTGATGTCAATCTGACTGACCTTTCTGCCATTGCTGTAACCAACCGGCCAGGCTTGATTGGAGCTTTACTGGTCGGTGTGTCAGCAGCGAAAAGTTTAGCCTATTGCTGTCAACTTCCTCTACTTGGTATTAACCATATTGAAGGACATATTTACGCACCATTTATGGAACATGATCAACTTACATTCCCTCACTTATGTTTAACGGTTTCTGGTGGACATACTTTACTCCTAGAAGTACTAGAAGGATGGGAAAACTATCATGTGTTAGGCAGTACTCAAGATGATGCCGCGGGCGAAGCATACGATAAAGTAGCAAAATACCTAGGATTAGGATTTCCAGGAGGCAAAATTATTGATGATCTTGCTAAGATGGGAGACGAAACAGCCATTACATTTCCGCGTCCCATGCTGAATAGTGGTAATTACCAATTTAGCTATAGCGGAATTAAAACATCAGTCCGAAACTTTGTCGAGAAAGCCACGAAAAATCAGGAGCTTCCATCTGTTGAAGATATTGCAGCGAGCTTTCAAGCCGCTGCAGTTGAGGTTTTGGTAGCAAAAACTATACGAGCAACCAAGGAAAAAGGATATCGAACAATTACGCTGACGGGTGGAGTAGCAGCTAATAGCCTTTTGAGGAAGGAAATGGAAAATGCTGGTGAGGAAATTGGAGCAAAGGTTTTTTATCCTTCCATACGTCTTTGTACTGATAACGCTGCAATGATTGCGGGATTAGCCTACCAAAAATATTGTCAAGGCCAAAGGGACGATTTCGACCTTAATGCTTCAGCTAACTCCGAAATTATATAACCGAAAGACATAATGATAGAAAAGATTCAACAAGCTGTTCATGTACTAAAAACTGGTGAAGTTATTGCTTTTCCAACGGATACAGTATACGGAATTGGAGCTGATCCTTTCAACTCAGAAGCTGTTCAAAAACTATTTAGCTACAAGGGGCGCCCCAGTAACAAACCCATACCCTTGTTGATTTCATCGATTGAACAAGCAACACAAGTAGTTAAGGAAATTCCCCCTCTGTTTTCCGAACTTGCTGAGAAGCATTGGCCTGGTGCGTTAACCATGATTTTGAAAGCAAAACCAGATTTGCCCAAAGTGGTAACTGCTGGCCAATCGACAATTGGTATTCGCATCCCTGCCAATAGATTAGCATGTCAGTTAATTCAAGAATTTGGTAGTCCCATTGCTACGACTAGCGCTAATCGTTCCGACTATCGACCTGCGACTACGGCTCTTCAAGTTTGTCAACAACTTGGTGATGAATTATTAATCTTGGACGATGGGCCAACAGAAATTCAGGTTTCTTCTACTGTTCTAGATTTAACAACTCGACCTCCCAAAATCATACGTCAAGGCTCAGTCAATTTGTCATTGCATTAAAAGGCAAGCTAACCTAGAGAAGATCTTTTGACCTGGTCCTTCCACTTTCCCGATAGCAATTTTGGGCACTTGTACGGTCTTAACTTTAGGAATCTGTAAGCGTGAGATTACCGTTTAGATCTTAGGTAACATGAAAGAAGTTAATTTTTGAAAGGTGAAAAATTGAAAAATATGTTTGTTGAATCTAATTCTCTGCGGATGCATTATCGATCGATTAAATAATTAAATAAATGCGTAAAATGACCGCTACTGCACCACGACTATTTCTGGGTGAATTTCTCAAATCATTAGGGCTAATAGCCGGATAACATTTTCTTTGACCTCATTTGTCCACAATGATATAATCGAACTCGTTTGGGTCGTTCCATTTTTGTTTTTTTGACTAAGCGCTATCTAGGGTCATGTTGTTGGTCAATTGGGCTGCACCAGAATAGAGAACTAAGACGGTGGATAAGAAGGAATAGCTACGTTCTCTGGTGGAATATAAAGAGCTATAAACTTCTCCCATTGGCTTTAAACCATCACTAATAAGAGTTTTCGAATGGCGATTGCCACAGATTTAAAATCCCCCCTTTTTTATCGAAAGCTAACGTTCGACCAAGATAAGTTTAAGAATTCGGCGGATGAAGCTCGTAAACGTCTTGAGCGTCTAGAAACGCAACAGGCCGAACTCGGCTCATTACAGGAAGCTGAAGCTGACAATCAGGCTGCGGAGGAAGAAGCTCAAAGACAGACACCACAGCAAAGACAGTTTACTCTAGTTAGTCAGCGGATGACCGTTCAACGCACTATGCCACCAACGTCACAGGCTCGTACACAACCACCTACCACCCCTCAACCTACACCCAGTTACGAACAGTTTTCCAGTCGAAACTTGAGCGTTAGTTATAATCCAATTGATATGCTGGCCTAGTTAAGAACTTTGCACAAGACTTTATAGTGGTTGTCTGATCGATTAGGTTAGATGTAGATACGCCGGATGCGGGCTGAAGTGAAGTCGAGGAAGCTAACAACGACTACAATTATCAAGATAATGGCTGCGGTTTTGCTATAGTCAAAACTACGGATAGCATCCCATAATAACATTCCAATACCACCGGCACCAACCATACCAATTACACTAGCTGAGCGTACATTAGCTTCGAATCGGTACAAGGAATAAGAAATCCAAAGCGGAAAAACTTGTGGGAGAACTCCGTAAATGATTTCCTCGAGCGGGGTTGCCCCGGTTGCTCGAATACCTTCGACTGGTTGGGGGTCAATTGCTTCAACAACCTCAGAGAATAGCTTACTCAATGAACCAAGAGTGTGTAGGGTTAACGCCAAAACACCTGCGAATGGTCCTAAGCCAACAGCTGCAATAAACAACATGGCAAAAACCATTTCGTTGACAGAACGAAGCAAATCCATCATACGTCTCACCGGTTGGGATAACCAAACAGGAGATAAATTCGCAGAGCACATTAAACCAAAAGGTATGGCACCAATAATAGCAAGAAAAGTTCCCCAAGCAGCAACTTGTAGGGTAATAATCATTTCTTGTAGGTAATCAGGCCAATCGATAAAATCGGGTTTCAGGAAACCACTACTATATTGCACTATGTTATCCCGGTTTGTCCATAGATCACCAAACCGGATTTCTGCACCTTTAACTGAAAACAATAAAATCGATAGTATTACTAATGTAGAAAATAAACGAATGAGAATAATACTTAGTGGAGTCTTTGGAATTTCTAACTCAGGAAATTGATCTTCAATCTTGATGGACGTAGACATTATCCTACTCAAACATTTTACTTTCGTTTGAAATTTTATTTGGTACTAACATTGATTCTAGATTATCTTCCGAATCGTAAATCCAACGGAGCTGGTCATTTGATAAATCTGCAGCGGCCCCATCAAAGACAATTTCACCTGACTTAAGTGCTACAATTCGTGGGCAAAACTGGCTTGCAAAATTGATTTGGTGTAGGCTAACAATCACCGTAATTTGATCTTTTTGGTTCAATTCACGCAAAGTTTCCATAACGAGCCGTGCTGATTCTGGGTCAAGAGATGCTATTGGCTCATCTGCTAATATAATTTTTGCTTGTTGTTGTAGCGCACGAGCAATCGCAACTCGTTGTTGTTGTCCACCTGACAAAGTACTTGCCCGCTGAGCTGCTTGATCCGAGAGCCCAACTCGGTTGAGTGCCTGTATAGCAGAAAGTTTCTCATCTCGGGTAAACAAAGAAAAGAAACTTCGATACTTCGGGATTTGGGCTAACCGACCAACCAATACATTCTTCAAAACAGACATTCTGGATACCAAGTTGAATTGTTGAAAAACAAAACCAATTCTCGCCCGAATCTTACGTACGTCGGATTGAATTTGTCCCCCTGATTGAACTGTTTGTCCAAAAACTGAGACTTTACACTCTGGACGAAGGTCCGACGCAACTAAGCCTGAGACATGTCGCAAAAGGGTCGATTTCCCAGAACCAGATGTGCCAATTAAACCGACCATTTCACCCGTCTGCACATCTAGATTAACGCCTTTCAATGCTTGTAAATGACCATCAAAGGTTTTCCACAAATTATAAATTTGGGTGGCAGATTTGCTATTTTGTTGAGTTGAAGTTGAGTCAGTCTCGATCATTTCCTATTACTTTTCTATCGGATGAATTATAACATTTTGACGGAAAATATTGGTATAGGCTTTGGTTAGTAAAGTTGGTTTACTTCAAAAATCAAAACTAATATCAGTGGACAACATTTTTTAGATATGCTAACATTTGTGGCTAACGATCCGTTTCGGTGAATGATCATGGATGACGCAGTTAAAAACATCACGGGGCAAGTCGAAGTTATCTACGAGAAGGCAATTTCTGAACTTGATCAGAAAGAAGGTCAACTAGATGAACAAATTGGACGACTATCTCAGCGAAAAGAGTCATTGAGCCAAAAGCGCCAGCAAGTCAACCGAATCCGAGATCAGATTGGTAATTTAATGGCTGAGATAGCTGAAGCAGAACGGCAACATGACCATGTCGCCGGGCAGAAAGCTGAGTTAGATCAGGAAATTGATGATTTAACTCTAGAATTGAAAGACTTGAAACGGCATGCAAGACGATCCCAAACTCGGTTAGAAAATGCAAAAGTCGAAAAACGCGAAAAATATCAGGAACTAGCGGCTATTATCGAAAGGTTTGGGAGTGTGAAGAGCGCTCTGCCTGAAGCCTTTGTGTCGGGACTTAAGGAGAATGTTAGTGAGGTGCCAGCATCTGTTGCCGATCAACGACGAGCCCTCGCACCTAATTCCTACGACATCTCTGATTTATCAGATGTTGACGAAGACACTATTTTGGAAGAAGATCTTGGGATGGAGACGGAAGAAGATAAAGAAAGTTTTTCTTCTATGGATGATGACTTTGAGGCAATTGGTGACGAAGAGGAAGACTTCTTCGTTGATGATAACGAGGAATTCCTCGATGAGGATGAAGAAGAGCTGGCAATGTCGAGCGAACATGAAGAAAAAATAGACGTCGACAAAAACAGTAAAAATGAAACTTTGATAGACCATGATCCATTGGTTGACATTGATTTTGGTGGGACCGGCAGTGGTGAGGGTGAGAGCGCCTTGACTGAATTTGATGATAATTTAGACGACTTAATGCCCTTTGAGGACGAATCTGAGCTATCTGCTAGTACTGATGATCTCGATGTATTGTTTTCTCAGGTCGAACTAGAGGGAAGAGAAACTCCAGAAGAACTAGAAGCCTTGGAACGCGGGGACTTACTGGTGGATGATGAGATAGATGTGAGTGCGAGGATCCAGAATTTCGATCAATTTGACGATGGCATTGACGATGACCTTGAGCTACTGGATGAAAACGAAGAGTTAACTCCAAAAACGGCTCGTACACCTAGAAAACGACGTAAACTTCTAGAATCATATCTGGACGATGTAACACAAACTCAATAAAAACACAAAACGAACAATTTAAACTCAGAGGTGAAATATTAAGTATGGCAAATAGACCATCAGCTTTCAAACACATCCGGGCTGATAAGCGGAAGGCAGCTGTCAACCGAAGACGATTGTCAGCCCTTAGAACGGCCATTAGGAAAACGAAATCTGCCGTTTCAGACGGGAACTTAGAGCAAGCTCAATCATTATACAGAGAAGCGTCTTGCCAACTAGATCGTGCTGTTGGTAAGGGTGTCATTAAGAAGGGGACAGCTAATCGTCAAAAATCCCGTTTGGCTATCAGTATTAATAAGCTATCGGCTAGCGCATAGTTAATTTTACTCTCAGCTTGTCGACTGGCCCACAGAGTAGTCAGTAAGTTGGTCGTAGTGTTCTTAGGTGTCAATCTGGCACGCCTGATAGTGTTCTGGATAAAAACGGATGGCTGATTTGATGAGTGGAACTAACGTCATAATTCTGGCTAGTGAGCCCACCGGTATAATCTGTCGTTTGGTGATGGCTTCCATTACATTGATATCTCCCATCCAGAAATAGTGCGCTACATCTCCTGACATTATTAGCTCAACATCTGGGTTTTCTATCCTTTGATCGAATAAGACTGCCTGCTCTCCGTTTTCTGTCGACAAACTGATTGTGGCTGTGGGAGCAGAGAAAGTGAACTGAACCCTGAATTTTTGTTTCCTTAGTTGCTGCTGGGTTTGCTTGTCTTCACGCAGGTGCATAAACATACCACCAATACAAGCATAAAGCTGATCAGCAGTTTCAAAGATCGCCATTGGCTAAGAATTTAGCCCTGCTTGTTGCCAAACTTTATCCAAGGAGTCGATAGTCGCTTGCAGAGCTTGCCCCGGTTCCATTTCTCTTAGCTTTTGACTAAAAGGTTCAACGGCCACCGGCCCCTGATAGCCCACTTCTGACAAAATTCGGAAAAACTGTCCAAGAGGAATCACACCTGTTTCCGCCGGCAAGCACCTCACATTGTCGATCTGGTCTTCGACGTCAATATTACTTGGTGCATCATTGACGTGTACATAGACGATATCATCAGCGTACAGATGAGAAAGATCCGATAAAGTCGATTGTGCGGTATACCAATGCCAAGTATCTAATAACAACCCAATATTACCAGTTCCAATAGATGCCGCTAAGCCGCGCATTCCATCCATTGTATAAACGAATCCGTGCTTTGCATTTGCTCGACTGGTTCGAGGACCAATAAATTCTAAACCTATCATGTGGCCATAATCAGCCAAAACTTCCCCGATTGGACGGAAACGACTGACGTGAAAATCCCAGTTTTCTTGATAAGTCTTTTCACTAGAAGCAGGTGGAATCCAGATAGCAGTACGAAAACAACCAAGCTCAGCTGCCAAGGCTGCGACTTTTGGAAGCTGGGATAATTTCTCTCGGTACTCTTCTTCCGGTGCATTCCAAGTGATAGGGAAAGTCCAGCTACCCATCTTAATGCCATCCCATAACTTATTAACTTCTTCGATGGATTGTTCCTCAGCTATTTTTTGGGCCTCATAGATATTTAGATCTAGCCCTTCAAAACCAAATTGCCTAGCATAGGCCAAGCCTTGTTTCATGTCTGCGGCAATACCAATAGCACCAGGACTTAAATTTTTGAACATTTTCGACCCTCTGATTTCTTTGAAAAGAACCTGACTTTCAGTACAAGTCAATGCTTCTCACACCTCTTCTGATTCTATCAAATCTTGCTACTTACGTCAAGTAATGGAGCAAGACGTTTCAGTACCATTTATCCTGTTTCTAAAGGTATGCCATGACAACGAGTTGGGCCCCATTCACAATGTGGTTATCTTTCTTTATAGGTTGGTTCAGTAAAATAGTGATTCTAAGAATAAGTGGAATCAAGCTCTTTCGCTAATTTCAGCCTTTTTCTTGGGTATGGTCTTTGGTGAAACTATGATTGGTGGAGTCTGGATTATTATCGGCTTATTTACAAAAAGTAAGCTACCGGTTAATGCCAGGATAATTGTTAATTCAACTATTGTTAGATGTTTTTTATTTGAATATAGTGACAATTTGCTTGCCGTATGCCTGGGCTCGCCCATTATCGATAAGCACCAACAAAATATACCTACCGTTTGGACAGAGATCA
>JACLAC010023785.1_pt1 | contig 16628 bp, 12 predicted proteins | sample 8027881 | NCBI WGS metagenome assembly JACLAC01 (sample SAMN15725517, study PRJNA655200) | protist metagenome | isolation source: fluorescence activated cell sorting (FACS) single amplified genomes of... | place: Spain: Blaines Bay Microbial Observatory, Mediterranean Sea | collected 2016-01-19
GTGAAGGAACCGTCTGATCGGCCGCCTGTTTCGACTTCTGAGTCAGGGCGCGGATCCAGTCGAGATCTCCACGTTTCCAGACGTATGCGAAACCGACCAGCAGCACGACGAAAAAAACAAGCAGGTCAAAGAAGCCGGTAATGGCCAGTGACTGCGCTGTCTCTGCCGAGATGATCTCGTTTGTTGCCGGATTCTGATCCAGCAGTCGAGCACTCAGCAGGTCCCGGGCACCTTCGTCCAGGCGGGTGTCCGCCAGCTGAGTAGCGTTGCCATAAATGGCCGCCCACGGGAAGAAGAAAGCGACTTCCACGTCAAAAACGATAAACAGCAAAGCGACAACGTAGAACCGGAGGTCGAACTGAATGTAGCTGGAGCCAATGGCTGGTTCACCACATTCGTAGATCGCATCTTTTTCAGGTGTCGGCAGTTTGGGGCGTACAAGGTGGCCGACGACCATCGGCAGTGCCAGCAGCACGCAGACGGACCCACCGAACAGCAAAAGATGACCTACAAGGTTGTCCATTTCACAATCTCCGTCTTCGACGGTTCATTCGAGCTAATGCCCAGAAGTGCTTACAACGTTTGTGCTGACATTCCACAGCGACTTGTTCTCTGTACACTCGGCAGAAACCGCAACCGCCTGGCACCCGCCTATATCAGGCTTCCACCAGTTCGAAGGGACTCTCTTCACCCTTCACCCAGACTGGTTCGTGCAGCACCTTTGACTCTGAGACGGCTGTGGGATTCAATGTTGCTTTGCCCCACGCAATCTGCAAAGGCAGTTTCGCGTAGTCGACAATGCATCCGTCACGACTGAAGCAACTCAGGTCGTGTGTAGAACCCATGAAAATACAATCCACCGGACAGGGTTCCACGCACAAAGCACAGAACATGCATTTTGTGTAGTCGACAGCAAATCCGGTCAGTCGAAAGCCCTTGCCGACAGGGCTCTTTTCTTTTTCGATGTAGATGCAGTCGACCGGACAGGCCTGAGCGCACTTTTCACACCCGATACATGTGGTCAGATCAAAACGATGAAAGCCTCGGTATCGGGCCTTGACCTTCAGCGGCTCTTCCGGATACGCATAGGTGTCAGCGAACGTCTTCCGTTTGTGCTGGTATGTCTTCAGCATCGTGATCATCGTCACGTACATACCATGCACGACGGTGGCGACGGCCATCCAGACGTTTCGAAACCACATAAACATGTTCGAAGTTTCTTGAAATTCGGCTTGCTGGTGGATGAATCGGGGCCAGAAACAGGCCAAAACACAGGCGTTTACGCTGTCGGCGATTATAGGTCGCGGCAGTAGCGACGCAAGCGGCCACGATCTGCCTCCCAGCTTTGAGAAGCATAAATCAACACTTCCGGGCATACCGGCACGGTAAGTTGTGGCCCGCAGAATGGGCGCTCTGGAGGATCGGGACCGGTCACCGTACCCCTCGTTATGGGCTGTTTCGAGTGCAAGCTCGCATTCACCGTTGCAGGCGGTTACTTCAGCAGATACCGATTTGCGATCGTAATGCCGGACAGCATGGCGCCGACGATACCCAGGAAGCCCTGGTCGGTGCCGCACAGATAGAGATTTCTGACCGGCGTCTGGCCGTTGACAAATTTTTCCGGAGCGCCATAGACACAGCCGTTGAGATGGCCGGTAAATCGACGAATTGTGCGAGGGCTGAACACGTCGGTGTCGATCACGTGATTGCGGAAATCCGGGATGTGTTTCAGGGCACTTTCAATGATCCGATCGTTCCATTCCATCTTGCGCTGTTGGTATTCCTCTTCCGGCAGGTCAATCCAGTAATCGGGCTCTGCCAGTGCGGTAATTCGCATTCGACCGTCTTCCAGGGGCCTTGAATAGTCGAAATTATTGGGCGAACAGATAATACCGCTACGCAGGTCGACAGGCTCCCTGGGGCGTTCATAGTGAAACGAGTCGGCATCATTGTAAAAGACAATGGTATCGTGATGCCCCAGCGACGCGGGCTCACAATCCAGCACCGAGATTGATTCCACAAAGGAAATGTCGCCGGCTTTCGGTCTGATCATAGGCCGTGTCGGGTCCACCAGTCTCATCGTTTCCGCAGCGCCAGCAGACGACAGCACGTTGTCGGCTGTAATCTCGGTACCGTCATCCAGGACAACTGCCTTCGCTTTGCCGCCGCGCTGGACGATCTCACTGACGCCCGCTCTTAGCTTCAGGTGTCCACCCAGCGCTTTGAAGTGGCGAACAAGCTTTTTCAGTATTAAGCGGATACCGTCAAATGGGCGTCCAAAACCTTCGTGGAAAATGCTCTTGAACATGATTACGAACTGACTGAAGTCCATGTCACGTGGCGTGGCGCTGCCGTAGAACATCAGCGGACAGAACAGCATGTCGATCAGCAGTGGATCACTGATGTGTTCGGCCAGCACCTGCCGAGCAGACGTAGCCTGACGTTTGTCAAGATTCAACGCGTCATGGTCGGCGATTGTACGGACCAGTCTTCTGAATCCGTCGATCTGTCTGGGAAAGGCCGTTGCCACCTGTTCCACGAGGAAGGCAAAATCGTTCGTAAAACGCAGGGTACAATCCGGAAATGCGATGGACGAATGCAGCTGAGGGCGCAGATCAAAGTCTTCCCACTTCATTCGCAGCTGCCGCAACAGTTTGCTGAGCGGTCCGCCCCTGCTACCAGGTTCTGCGTAGTTCGTGACGGCGTGCAGTCCGACGTCATAATTTCGCTTACGCAGCCGGTAGAACGAATTCAGGCCGCCAATCGTTGTATGGCGTTCCAGAATGCAGACGTTCTTCTCATAGTAGGCCAGCCGCACACCAGCCGAGAGGCCTGACATGCCAGCCCCGATAATGACGGTGTCGTAGTGCACGGTAGACTTCTCCCAATGCCAGCCGTCTTTGACGGTTTCCTTGAGCCAACGTCCGGAAAGCTGTGACAGCCGCTCGCGCTGGTCGCTAGCGGAACCCTGGCGCAAGTTCAGCCAGCTACCGGGACATCCTTCATCTTCGGTGTCAGGTATTCAACTGTTGACTGCATGGTATTCAGATTGTGGTAGTCTTCTTCCGGAATCTGGACTCGATATCCTTTTCGCAGTTCCATCACAATATCCAGAAAATCCATACTGTCGAGTTCCATTTGTTCACGGAACGCGACCGCGTCATCCAGGTTGGACAGATCTTCATCGGGGGCGATTCGCTCCAGAATCTCCAGAACGGCCTGTCTGATCTCCACACCCGTCATCAAAAATCCCCTTGCACTCATAGTTTCCGCAGCGCGGAACGCGTGTTTCATCTCTGGCGGCAGTCCGTTGCCATAATCTTAAGGCTGGACCGCGGAATCTGCAGGGTTCAGGATTCGTATTTTTTTACGATCACGACCGAGTTGATCCCCAGCATCCCGAACGAATTGTTCAATATATAGATCACTTCGCCCATATTTCGCGGCTCATTCGCTACTAAATTAGGCAAAATGCATCTTGAGTCAGGATTCTCAAGATTGATTGTAGCGTGGGCTATACCGTCGTCAAACGATGGCAGGTTGCCCAGAAGTTCCAGTGCCCCAGCTGCCCCCATAGCATGACCAATGAAACTCTTGGTGTTATTGATCGCCGCGTGAGTGCCCTCAAAGACGGCCTTAAGGGCTTTTGCTTCTTCGATATCACCCTGTTCGGTGGCCGTCGCGTGGCTGCTGACAATGTCAACGTCCTGGGCACTAATTCCGGCTCGCGACAGAGCCAGGTGGACACATTCGGCCTGACGCGTTGAATTCGGGAGCACGAAGTCAGAAGCATCGGAATTCATGGCGTGACCAATGATTTCCCCATGAATCTTAGCGCCACGCGCGAGCGCGTCCGTAAGCCGTTCGACCGTACAGATACCGCCACCTTCCGCGACGACAATCCCATTTCGCTGTGTGTCAAACGGACGACAGGCCCGTGCCGGGTTCTCATGAGTAGCCAGCGCGCCCTGGCTCTGAAAGCTGGCGAAGATGCCGAACGTATGAATGCTTTCCGACACGCCTCCGGCGATCGCGACGTCACATTCGCCCAGACGCAGCATCTGAGCGGCCTGAATAAACCCTGCATTTCCCGCTGCACATGCGGCACCGATGGTCAGATGTGGCCCGGTAATCCCGAGACTCAGCGTGACTTCCCCCGCCGGATTGTTGGCCACTGTCCGTGGATTGTGGTGATGCGACCAGACCTTGGTGTCGTAGGCAAACTGAGAGATTTCGTAGATTTCGTTCTCTGTTTCAACGTTACCGTGTTCGGTAATGCCCAGATAAACGCCCACCCGGTCCTTTGCCACGGTGTCCCAATTCAGGCCCGAATCCGCGATGGCTTCGTTCGAGCAGTACACGGCGATCGATCCAGCCCGTGTTCCGCGCCTCACTTCCTTACGCTTTTGATACCGCAGTTCGTCAAAGTTGCAGACGCCAGCCAGCACTGGTGGCATATACCGAGTTTCGTAATCCACCACACCGGATTTTCCGTCCAGCAGATTCTGGCGAAACTCGGCTAGGCTGTTGCCGTTCGGGGACGCCAGTCCGATTCCAGTGATGACAATGCGATCGTCGAGGGCCAACGTTTTTGTCTTCCAAAGAAGGTCTGCCGCAGAAGGCTGAGCAGAGTACCGGGACATTTGCCCACTGACAAGCGCCCAACACCCGATAAAGCCGGTATTTCCCAGCCTGAAACGCTCAGGTCAGTAACTTTCAGGAAGACGACGATCCCATCGGCTGACCTGCTGGCTGCGACCAGTGAGAGCGGACGGCCTTGATTCACGTGGCGATCCCCGCTTACCAGTGCAGGCGGCGTCGGTTGCGCAGGCATCATGCGGTCTCAGGCGTCAACGTCATCGGCGAAACTGGCTTCTTCCATGATCACTTTGTAGCGTTCCGACGCTTCCTTTCCGAGCAGCTGATGAAATGTCTGATCAGCTTCCAGCTGACTTTCAATATCTACTCGCAGCAGTACCCGCGCCTGTGGGTTTAGAGTTGTGTCACGCAATTGGGCGGCGTTCATTTCGCCCAGCCCCTTGAAACGCAGAACGGTCGGATTCCGGTTTTCCGGAAGCGATGCCAGGATCTCTTCCTTTTCCGCGTCTGTCTGAGCGTAGTGGGTGGTCTTCCCTACTTCTATTCGGAACAGCGGCGGTTGAGCGATAAAGAGGTTTCCCTGCCGGATGAGCTCCGTCATGTGACGAAAGAAAAACGTCAGCAGCAGCGTGGAAATGTGGTATCCGTCGCTGTCAGCATCCATCAGCAGAATGATTCGGCCGTATCGCAGTCGATGAATATCAAAGTTTGGCCCGATCCCTGTGCCGAGCGTTTCCACCAGATCGTTGATTTCCTGGTTCTTCAGGATCTTGGACAGGCCTACGGACTCCGTATTCAGAATCTTTCCTCGCAGCGGCAACACCGCCTGAGTAGCAGCGTTACGTCCCATGACCGCGGTACCGCCGGCTGAATCGCCTTCCACGATGAACAGCTCTGTGTCATCGGAGTTCTTGTTCTGGCAGTCAACCAGTTTTCCGGGCAGGTTGGTCTTTCGTGCGACGGATTTGCGCTTGACTTCCTTGATGGCGTCACGGCTGGCCAGTCTGGCCCTGGCTGCCAGCACAATGCGTCCCAGAATTGCATCTGCGAGCGAAGGGTTATTGTTCAGCCAGTTCTCGACCGCCGGGCGCACGATACCATCGACATGAGACGCCATTTCCGGATTGTTCAGCCGTTCCTTTGTCTGCCCCTGAAACATGGGGTCGCCGTGAAATACGGACAGGATGGCGATCACGCCTTCGCGGATGTCATCCGCAGAAATCGTGACTCCACGAGGCTTGAAGTTGTGCACATCAATGTAATTGCGAACGGCTTTCGTCAGGCCGGACTTAAGTCCGTTTTCATGAGTGCCTCCGCCATGTGTGCGAATGCCGTTGACATAGCTGCGAATATGTTCGTCGGTCGACTCCGTCCACTTCAGCACCACCTCCACGCGTGCGACATTGTCGTCTTTGTCCGCGGAAAACAGCTGGTCGTGCACGGTCTTCTTGCCACTGTCGCCGATGACTTTGTCGATATAAGCTCGGATGCCGTCCTTGTGGCACAGCTCGTGGGTTTCACCTTTCAGTTCGTCCTTGAAAACGATCGTCAGGCCGCCGTGAATGTACGACACGTCTTCCAGGTGCTGCCGAATTGTTTCAGAGTTAAACTGAGTTCGCCGAAAAATGGTGTCGTCCGGCCGAAAGAAGATCGTCGTCCCGTGGCCCCGAAACCGTCTGACTTTTTGGACATTGCTTTTCGGTTTTCCGCGGCGATATTCCTGCACCCATTCGTGTCCGTCACGATGCACCGTTGCCACCATTTTTGATGACAGTGCATTAACGACAGACGAACCAACTCCGTGCAGTCCACCACTGCGTGCGTAGTTTTTGTCACTGAACTTACCGCCAGCGTGCAGAGTTGTGAGGATGACTTCCAGCGACGATTTCTTCATCTTCGGGTGTTTGTCGACCGGAATGCCGCGACCATCGTCGCTTACAGTGCAGCTGCTGCCATCTTTGTGAAGAGTGACCACAATCTGTTTGCATTCGCGCGCAAGAAATTCGTCGACGGAATTATCCACGACTTCCCAAAGAAGGTGGTGCAACCCACGCGAATCGACGCCACCGATGTACATCGATGGTCGCTTTCGAACAGGTTCCAGACCTTCCAGGACTTCGATGTCACTGGCTGTGTATTTTGATTTTGTTGCGGTACTCATCGGCCGGACCTCAGTCCTCCTCCATTTCTGACCAGTCTACCAACTGGATTTCGGGCTGGATCACTTTGTCAAAGCTGGATCGTTTGGTGGTCATGACTCCTCGACCACCCCGCGATGTCACCTGATACTTCTGCTGACCGAACACCATTTCCTTGCTGTTGCTGGTGACAACCCGCAGGCAGTCGCTGGGGCGAGCCAGCTGAACGACACCCAACAGACTGTCATCTGCTTCCAGTTTGATGCCACGAACGCCCTTGCCGGCGTTTGTCAGCAGCGGCACTTCATCAAGTGAAAAATGGAGGACGCGGGCATAGGCGGATGCAAAGAATACGGTTTCCGCGTCTTCGATCAGCTGGCAATAGACGACTTCATCACCTTTTCGAAGTCGACAGAACTTGCGACCGGCTTTCGTGCTGGGTGTGCGAAACCCGTGGTATGGAATCGTCAGCACCTGACCCTGTCGAGTCGCAACCAGCAGCAATGGCCCCCATTCTTCTGCATCATCGTCGACCGCTTCCACAAACCGCGGGTCTGTCGTGAGTACTGCGACGATCGAAGCTCCATCACCAATTCGGGCGTGTTTTGCAAAAGGCTCACCATATCCGGACGATACTGGCAGTTGATCGATGGGGATTGTGAACGCCACGCCGTCTGAACTGAAGAACACGGCGTTATCAAGAGTGCTGCCGGGAATGACATTCAGTACACTGTCACCTTCCCGAACCCGCGTCTTGGAAACGCTGGCCAGACTATTGACACGCTTGACCCAGCCGTCTGCAGTGACAACGACATTCGTGTTTTCCTTAATGATGTACGCTGACGCGTCGAACTCAACAATCTCATCGACGGAACCGAAGTCGCTGCGACGTCTGTCTCCGAATTCTGCCGCCAGTGCTTCCAGTTCTGTGCGGATCAGTTTCCACATCTGCGTCTTTGATTTTAACAGCTTCTGGATACGGGCCGCTTCTGCCTTTTTATCCTTCAATTCCACACGAATATGCTCGATCTCAAGCTGTGAAATTCGGTACAGCGCCAATTCCAGAACCGCGTCCGTCTGAACTTCATCCAGCGGGAATTTGTTCATCAGTTTTGCGGCAGCATCCTTCTTGCCACTGCTGGCGCGAATGATTTTCAACGCACGGTCAAGCCCGTCGAAGATGATCGCGAATCCTTCCAGAATATGAATTCGTCTGCGTAACTGCTCCAGCTGATACTCAAGACGACGACGCACTGTCTCATAGCGGAAGTCCAGAAAGTGCTGCAGTAGCTCTTTCAGGCTCAGCACGCGAGGCACTGTCGAACCGTGTTCGTCCGGTACCAGGGCAGTGGCGTTATAACTGAAATTCTGTTCCAGCGACGTGTGTCGAAACAGGTAGGCCATAACAGCCTCCGCATCGGCGCCAGACTTCATTTCCAGAACAATTCGCAGCCCGTTTTCTTCGTTTGTTTCGTCGATTACATTGGTCAGCTGGGGAATCTTGCGAGCCTCAATCAGTTCGCCGATTTCCGTCAGCAGCGGACCGGTTGAGACCGTGTACGGAACTGTGTAAATGATCAGGCGGTCCTTGAGTTCTTTTCTGCCCTTCTTGTCGAAACGCCATTCGCCTCGTGTCTTAATCGAACCACGACCGGACTCGTATGCTTTTCGAAGGTCTGTGCGGGCCGTCACGATCCGGCCACCCAGTGGAAAGTCCGGTCCCTTCACGTATTTCATCAGCTGGGCGACCGTCGCTTTGGGGTTCTGAATCAAGTGCACGCAGGCCTTCGTGACTTCATTCAGGTTGTGCGGCGGCATGCTGGTCGCCATTCCCACCGCAATACCCTGAGTTCCATTCACCAGCAGGGCTGGATATCGGGCTGGCAGGACAGCCGGTTCCTGGTCTGCCGCATCGTATGTGGGGCGCATGTCCACCGTCTGATATCGCAGCTCACTCATCAGCTGCTCTGAGAGTGCCGACAGCTTCGCTTCTGTGTAGCGGGCTGCCGCTGCACGAAGTCCCATGATCGAACCGAAATTACCCTGCCCGATCACCAGTGGATATCGCAGAGTAAAGTCCTGCGCCATTCGCACCAGCGCGTCGTATACGGCGGTATCTCCGTGTGGATGAAATGACCCAGTCGTGTCACCACAAATCTTGGCACATTTTCGGGTCTTGCTGTCCGCCGTCAGCCTTAGGCGATTGTACATGACGTACAGAATGCGTCGCTGAACCGGCTTCAATCCATCTCGTACGTCCGGCAATGCGCGTGACGTAATGACGGAAAGAGCATAATTCAGATAGCGTCGGCGAGTTTCGCCGCTGATCGGCACGTATTGAACGTTTCCGGCCGCTTCCAGCTCATCCGTCTGGGAGAACAGATTGGGTTCGTTCTTTCTGGAAGACTTTCTGCGAGCCAACTGAGCACCCTTTTCCAGCGGTCGGGATTTCTTCCAACCAGCAATGATATTTCGACCAGGATTATGCTGACCACCAGGCAGGAAGCGATCGCTCCCGATATTTCGCCGGTGTGGCAATTGTCAACAACATCGGCGGCCGCACGCCTAGAATTTCAGTACTTTCGCTGAATGCACGTCCGGACAGCGTTGCGTGCGTTCAGGTCGAATATCCAGTGCTGGACTGCCTTGTCACGTTCCGACCGGCAGTTTAGAGATTCTGAGAGAATCGCAAAGCGCGAGCGGACACAGATATCGCTGAAAAGACAGGAAGATTGGGAAGACTTTGTCGGTTCTTCCACATGCAACGATAGTGCACCGGAAACTAACCGTATCGTGTGTAGCAACAACACTGATTGATTCATCCCTGCGACCGGTGGAAGCCGAACTCTACGACAGAGGACAGTTTGGACCTCACCGGTAATCGTTTGAACAATTCGGACGGGACCGGCAAGTGATCCAAAGCTGATTTTTTTTGGATTCGCGGTTCCATCAATTCCCGTGTCATGTTGACCAGGGATGTGTAACAGCTGGAAGAACGGATTCTTCTACAGCCACGGAGGAGAAGCAATGCTTCGCAAGGGATTGATGACACTCATGATCACAGTCATGAGCGTCGGGAGCCTTCTGGCCGAAGACGGTCAGAAACAAAACCTGCTGATGGACTGGTTGCGAGGACCGTCGATCGGACGTCCGGACACGCAACGGTCCAGAACCAACAGGCCGAGTGGCGTTCGGCACGCGGTGGTCGAAGATGCAGCTCGACAGGTTCCGGAAATTCGCCAGACGAGTGCTCAGCCGGCGGCACAACAGTTGGAGCCGGCCGAGGCATTGCCGCAGCCACTTCCCATTCAATACGCCCCTGTAGTACCGAATGAATCATCGCTGGCGGGGCCGCAGTATTTCAGCGCCGCCACGCCAGGGGGCAATGTACTGCCCGTTCACCCGGGAGCAAACTGGCAACAGTATTCTGCACCTCAGCCAGCCCATCAGAATTCTGCAGCACCATACTCGTTCGCTTCTTCAAGAAGTTACGCGGCCGACGCAGGGTCTGTCAGTCAGACTTCAGCAGGCGGAGCAGGGCCATCCAGTGCCGCGCTCTATCCGGCGCCACGGCCCGGCATTCCTCAACAGATGGGCGGAACGGCCATCGTGCATCAGGCGTTTCATCCTCACGAAATGCTGTACCCGCATCGTTACAAGGCGATGTACGGGCCTTATTACTACAAAGTGAACGGCGGCTGGATGGTGACACCCTTCGGAGTCTGGTCCAAAGAGAACTGGAAGCTGCAGGGTACGACCGTGGATGTGAAGTACAAATCGCACATTAGTCCGTTGTCGATGTTTAAAAGACCAGTGATTCGCTGAGTGCTGTTTCCGTTCATGAACAAGGTCTGTGGCCGTAATTCACATCCTCGCTCATGTACGTTACGTCTCAGTGAGAAATTGTTTGCCTCGCACGATTAACTGATCGACGCTCGCGGAAAACTGCGAGTCTCCGGAAAGCAGATTCAGGACGGCAGCGAACTGTTCGCCTCGTCATATTAACAACTCCTGAAACGCGGGAATTGGATGGCAGCCGGCCTTGTCGTCTGCCGCACCCCGAAAACTTATTTTCAGCTAGTGGAACGAACACGTGCGGACGCGCGTTTCCCTCTGCGAAAGGTTCTAGAATGCGACCACGAAACTCAAACTCGAGATGGTTCGCTGCCGCGATATGCGTGCTGGCAACATCTGGCTTCGTCGCTGCCGAGGAGGGTGTCGTCTGCATCTCCACCACAAATGGTAATGCCGGCGTCGTGCGAATGAACGCTTCGGCAGGAGGTGCCGTTCAGCACGCAGCGCTGGACAGCCCGGCGGCGTTCGCTGGACTTCTGCAACAAGTGAATAACGGACCGTCTGCCGCATTTGCGAGCGTGAGTCCTTGTCAGAATGCAGCGTGGACTCAAAACGCCGGCTCGAGCGAGTCGCCATTTCAGTTTGCCGGATTCTCGTCCAGCCAGTGTGGTGCGGACGAATGCAGTCCGCAGGCGGCCTGTGGTGCTCCCGCGGCATGCTGTGAACAGGGTTGCAAAACGGGAAACTGTAACATGTGTGACGGCTACGGCTGCTACGGGGCAGGGTATCAACGCCGCGTGACTCGCCTGTTCGCGGGGGCAGTTGCACAGAATCCGTGCAACCCACAGCCCCGGGCGAAGCGATGGTGGCGCGGCCAGTGCGTCAATTACCATGCCAGAAATCAGCGACTGGCGAATCATCTGTTTGGCTGGATGGTGCCTTCCGGCTGTTGCGGTCAGGGATGTCCGCCGATTGGGAAATACCAGATCACCTACGCCAACGATCCTGATTACGCGGACCATCGAGACAACGGACAGGCCTACGGTGCTCAGGGATATGGCATGCCGCTTTCGGTGCCACTGGCGCCCACTGTTCGACAGGCCTACAACTACAGCTGGGGAACTCCGTCAAGTCGGATCACTCCCATGGGCAATTACACACCTCAGACTTCACTACGACCGTTGTATCACCAAACCTGGTAATTCACAGATCGCACGGACCTCACGACTGCCAGCTGTGCCCGTTACAGCTTCAGTTGAGAAGCGATCTCCACATTTTCAAACTGCAGTTTGTCACCCGCAATAAACTGTTCGCGCTGCTGCACAAGGTGTCCATGGCAGCGGAGCGAAGGAGATGGAACTCATGCAACACGCACTTCGATACCTGTTTCTGGCTGGTGGCACATTGCTGACTGCAACCGGACCAGCAGCTGAAATTCAGCAGGTCAGCTCCCAATGTACCACTGGCTGCAACGACCGGTGCGTCAGTGGAAGTTGCCAGCAGGGCAACTACTGTCACAGTGGCCAATGTTTCGGGGATCGCTGTAACGTCCGGTCCAGGCACGAAGGCTTCTGTCTGGACTGGTGTGGTCGCTGCGGTCCCATCGGTCGGGTGGCGGGTCGAGGCTGTCCAACCGCTCAGAAGCTCTGTTGGTGCTGCAAAACCAAAGCCTCTTGTGACTCAGGTTGGGCTCCTCCGGCACGCCTGCCTGTTAACCGAACAGGAGGATGGTATCAGGCATACTGGCCTGGCCAATGGTACGGCAATCCTGGTGGAGGATTCGCTGGCGGCGCACCTGTCGTGTACCAGCCCACCGATACGACTCAGCTGGGATACAGTTACAACCGTGTTCCGACATGGCGTCCAAATCCCGGAATGATCCCACGCGTGCCGCGTCCGTCGAGCTATCATACTCGCAGGTGTCCCGGCCAGCGTGGGTGTCAGACGTGCCCTGCGGGATACCATGCCGGCACCGTGATTGGAACACCTGTCAGGTACAAGGCAGGCAGCAGCTGCCCCACCTGCAATCCTGGCTACGTGAATATGGCCGCACAACAACCAGCACCACAGCTGGCTCAGACGCAGCCGCCACCGGCACCGCTGGCCCATCAGACGACCGCTGCTTCCACTGTGTTGTCTGCTCAGCCCATCACGGCACCAGCCACGGAAGAGTCTGTCAGCCCGACTGCCGGCAAGTCCGTCCGTCCTGTAAGCAGGACGGTCACGAAACAGACAGCCTCGGCAGGTCCCCGTCGACCGGGAAAAAGAGCGAGCCGGACGTCCGGATCAGCACAACGACGAACAAAGAAAACATCGGGAGGCTGGTTTGGACTGCCGTCGCTGAGCAAAATCAAAATCCGACACGGAATTGATGCGTCGGGTCATTCGTCCTGATGCTCAGTAGTCAAGTCTTCTTACGGGGCGGGACAAACGGTCTGCCCAACGCCCGGTCGTTGGGCAACACCGTGGCCGATCAAAAAAAATACAGTCTGACTTCGCCGGATCCCGGCTAATGATCTCCCGAGTAGTGTGGTGCAAGCACACTGCTTATCCTGTCAGCCCGAATGTGATGCTTATCACATTCGGGCTGTTTTCGTTTGCTGCCCAGCAAATTGGCCTGGCTTGTGGCGAGTGACGTCATGAGAAACCTGGTGCAGTAATTGCTGTTGCCCGGGAGTTCATACGAAACGGCGGACCGTTTGGACTGGTGAGAAACACTCGCTGCAGGTCGGAAAACGCACGCGGAACGAATTGTCATCTGCCGGAAAGACACCTTCGGCAACGGGTGTTCACCCTCGGTTGTTGCGGCCACAGACTGCCGAATCAATGCTGGTAGCGGTTTTGTGACTAATCCAGACTGCCACGTTTGTCTGAGTTAGCAGGACGGGGCAATGAAACTGTTCTGCGCGGCCGCAAACTGCTTCACAGCTCGTTGCCCGGCTGATGCCTCCCTGTTATAAGTGCCGGTGTTAAGCGTCTCCCCCTCTGCAGTGTGAGATGCAATGCGTGTCAAGGAATAATGCCAATGGCCATGAAAAAGGTTAGGAGAAAGAAAGTGAGCGAAGAAGAAAAGACAGAAGCAACCCCCGCAGATGCTGCTCCCAGCGCTCCGGAAGCACCCGCAGCGGCTGCACAGGCTGCCCAGCAGACTCAGGAAGTCGTTGTTAATGACGCTAGTGCAAATGCCGGTTATGCCAACTTCTGTCGAGTATCCAGTACTCCGGAAGAATTGATTCTGGACCTCGGTCTGAATCCGACGCCATACGCAACGGGCAAGGTTGATGTCAGTGTGACTCAGCGGATCATTCTTAATCACTACACTGCAAAGCGATTGTGGAGTGCATTGTCAATGGCCCTGCAAAGACACGAGCAGGCATTCGGCGTTCTGGAAACAGACGTTCGAAAACGCGTCAAGGCTCCCGCAGTTGACGCTCCGGCCTCATAGTGCCGACAGCCGGCGAATAAGAACCGAAAGGCGAAGCAATAAATTGCTTCGCCTTTTTTTATCGGCAGCAGATGCCGCCATAAGTCCCGGGTAAACTGGATTTTTCAGCTTGGAATCAGTGGTGCCCCCGACACCTTTTGAGTTGTCACAGGAATGCTACGCATCCCCCAGGACACGGCGCGTCTGTCCAGGATCAATGAACAGCACAGGGATCATCATGGCCATCTGCAGCAGTCCGGCGATGATGAGGATCTGCTGAACGGCGAAATGAATACTCAGCTGTCCTGCGGCATAGCTACCACACGTCGTCGACAGATTCATCAGTGCCATGTAGGTCGTAAACTGCGTCGCAGCGACTCGCGGCCAGGAGATTGTCATGAACAGTGAGAACAGTGATACGGAAACCACGCCCAGCAGAAACTCCTGACTGATCAACAGACACTTCATCAGAATTTTTGACTGCACGACAGCCGGGTAGGCACCGCAACCGATCCATAGTGTCGCCAGCAGCAATGAGACCACCACAATATTGGGTTTCGCTCCAATGCGGTCCGCTGCGAAGCCACCCAGGACAGAGCCGCACAGTCCGAACATCAGAGCATAGCCGCCCATGACCGACGTGTATTCGTCCTGCGTCCAGCCGTTTTTCAGGAGGTAGTCAACGAATACGGCCGTCAGCACACCAATGCCGATCTTGGTGCCGAGTGCAATCCCGGCACCGAGCAATGTTGACCTTAGCCGAAATGCTTTCACCAGATCTTCGAACATTGACCGGGAAACATCTTCGGGGACCTTCGGCGTCGGATTGTCAGCCGATCCGCCTTGTTCACCCGGTGTTGTCTCAGGACGTTCTTTAAACAGCAGAGGCAGCAACATCATTCCTGTCAGGAGAATGGCCTGGCACATCAATCCTGCCTGAATACCGTTGCGACTGACAACCCAGCCAAGTCCGGCTCCTCCCACTGCTGTTCCCAGATAACTACAACCGTACATCAGACCGTTCGCAATACCCCGTTCGTCTTCCCTGAGCAGATCGACGGCCAGGGCATCCACTGCTACGTCCTGCATCGAAAGGAAGATGTTTGCCAGCAGAATCATTCCCGCCAGGGGCCCGGGTACCAGGCGGAAAAGCATTTTCATGGCGGGACCGGAATCAGGCGCTGAAGTCCAGACCATGCTCGGCAGATCATCGAACAGCAGCATACCTCCCAGCACGATCACAGCCATACATTGAGCAAGAATGATCCAGGGCCGGCGACGGCCCATTGATGGAATCGTATACCGATCCATCAGTGGTCCCCAGAAGAACTTGAATGACCACGGCAGCGTGGCCACTGCCAGAATCGGACCAATCTGTTCGACCGTAAGATTGTGCTCTGGCTGAGCCAACCATGCGGCGAACGTCACTGTCACGAATCCCCATGGGATTCCCTGCGCCACATAGAGCCCGCACAGAGTTGTCATCCGGAGTGTTTTGTTTTCAGACAGATACACTTTTGATAACTCGTGATGGACGTGATCAGCTGACTGTTCGGTTGGGCGACGTTGTACTGTAGTCGGCTGTCGACCGCTACCATTTACTATTTACTGCGTGGAAACGCTGCGCTGCCCTGTGGCTGACCGAATCTCTGTAACGACCGCAGTCACGCAATTGTTGACAACGGCGTCGCATCGGCTGGTGTGTGGGCCTGCGGAGGCTCAGGCGTGGTTCGGATTCCTAATAATCCTGTCAGCACATCCTCCCGAATCAGATTCAGACAGGGGACCAGGACCAGCGTGAGCCCTGTGGCGAACAGCAGTCCGAAAGTCAGAGTCACGGCCATCGGAATCAGGAATTTAGCCTGAAAACTGGTCTCAAACATTAACGGCATCAATCCCGCGGCAGTCGTCAAAGTCGTCAGCAATATTGCCCGCAGGCGTTTCTTGGCGCCATCAATGCTCGCGTCCAGTGGCGACAGCCCGGCAGTGACCCGCTTATTTATAAAGTCGACCAGAACCAGGGAATCGTTGACCAGGATCCCGGCCAATGCCACCAGCCCGATAGCACTCAAAATCGTAAACGTTTCGCCCGTTATCCAGTGGCCGATCACAGCGCCCAGAAAGCCGAATGGAATCGCTGACATCACCACCAGAGGCTGCGTGTACGATTTGAACAATCCTGCCAGCATGCCGTAGATGATCAGCATTGCGACGGGAAATGCGATCGTCAGCGATGAAAAACTCCTGGACATTTCTTCCGCCTGACCAAGGTACTGTATCTGGATGCCGGGGTAGTCCCGAACAATTTCATTCTCGGTTCGTGTCCGAATCAGGTCGATGACACTGGACGTGCTGGGAACTCTCGCGCCGTCTACGGCTCCGATGACCTTCGCAGAACGAGTCTGCTGATATCTCGAAATCGTGGAATAACCGCGGCCCAATTCAACGTCCGCCACTTCGGAGATCGGAATCCATCGGCGTTCGCCCGGCAGGCCCTTTCCGGGAATCCACATCGATTCTACGTTCCATGCACTCTCACGAAACGCTTCCGGATATCTCACCATGATCCGCACGTCTTCCCGATTGCGTGAGATTCGGCGAGCTTCCTGACCGAACAGGGCCCCCCGCACGTGTGCACCCAGACTTCCGACAGTGACGCCTGCTGCCGCTGC
>JACLAC010022291.1_pt1 | contig 16621 bp, 9 predicted proteins | sample 8027881 | NCBI WGS metagenome assembly JACLAC01 (sample SAMN15725517, study PRJNA655200) | protist metagenome | isolation source: fluorescence activated cell sorting (FACS) single amplified genomes of... | place: Spain: Blaines Bay Microbial Observatory, Mediterranean Sea | collected 2016-01-19
ATCTCATTCGATCGAACAAAAATATAGAATCTTTTGGTGTCTGTCCATGGCACTATGGTGTGCCTGGTGTGCCTATGTTGTTTGAAAAGTCGATAGTATTACGCTTAGGCAATCCTGGCAATCCTGGCAATCTGTGGCATGTTGTTGGAATCCGTTAGGATAAAAAAATTGATGCAAAATCGCAACAAATAAAATAAATAAATTTATTTATTTATTATATAAATACAATAATAGTAATAAAGGAGATATATTGATCAGATATAATTTATGTGGAAGAGTATATATATGTATAGATAGATAAATTGTATCGTGTAAAGGAAAAAAGCAAAAAATTAATAGTAATACATACTTTGATTCCACTTTTGCCAACGTCTTCTTTTTTTGTTTGTTTTGTTTTTTTCTTTTTCTTCACATTCTAATTTCTCTTTCTTTATCATATTCTCTTAATAGAAATCCATTTTTTTTTTTTTTGTATATAATTCTGTGAACTAAATAAGAAAAGAAATAGTTAAAATAAGATGGCACAATTTAAAAGACAAGCATCTGGTGTCAATAACTTTTTACAAGGGATGTCGGTTGGTAGTTCAAGTAATTCAGATGTAGCAGCAAGGAGAGCTGAGTTTGAACGAATGAAAAAGGAGCAAAAAGAGCAACGTATTATAGAGGAAGAAGGGCATAAAAATGCATATCATTTAAATAAAGAAGCTCAGAAAAAATTAGGTGAAGCTGGCACTTACAAGGAATGGACGATAGTATATGATCCTCAAAGTGGTTCAAATTATTATTATAACAATTTTTCTGGAGCATGCGTATGGGAAGAACCGGATGATTTTAAAGTATCGACTAGAAGTGGCAAACCAATTGCAGCGATTAAATTATGGGCAGCAAGAAGAATGCAAGCGGTATTTAGAGGACGTCAAGGTCGAATGAACGTATTATTTAAACGTGCAGAAACGTTGTATCAACTAGAGGAGGAAAAAAATCACGGGGAACATGAACATGGAGACTGGGTAGAAGCATATGATCCGCATCACCATGCAAAATATTATTATAATCATAAAACACATGACGTCTCGTGGGATCCACCGGAAGGTTGGGTATATACGGAAGAGGAACATCACGATTATCATCATGATGAAAATTACGTAGATTCAAATGTAGAGCAAAAACAAGAAATAGATTATAGCAAAGCTGCGCCAGTACGAATGTGGCGTCCAAAAGCAGCTACTAAAATACAAAAAGTTTACCGAGGACATCTTGCCCGTAGACATGTACATGCAATTAGAGAGAATTTATTATTAAAAGAGATTCGGAAACCACGAAAAAAAGATGGAGAGAAACTGGCGCCGGAGGAAGATTTTTTCGCAGCTGGGGATGCCGCTAGAGATGAAATACATCGATTAGGAAAATTGATGCATGAAAATAATGATCGTGTGAAACGAATGGAGGAAACCATATCAAACCATAAACATGTTGTAGAAGTAAAAGATGCAAAAATAACGCAATTGCAAAAACGATTAGATATGGAACAAGAAGAAGTGACAAGTTTAGAAAAACGTTTAAAGCAAGAGGAGGATGATTTTGAGGAAATAGTAAAATTAACAAAAGCGAAGGAGAAGGAAATTGAGGATAAAAATGATGAATTAAAAATACAAATGGAAAAAATAAATGGTTTCGATAAAGAATTAGACCGGCATAAAGTTATTATACGACGCCAAGAGAAGCAAATTGAAACGTTGAATCCAGATACGGAAGATGTATGCCTAAGCGCCAGGTCTTTTTCGGAAGATATGATGATATCATTGCGAGATGAGGCGATCGATGCGAAAGAGAAACAAATAGCATTGTTAAATCAACAAAATGAAAATTTGCTTGAAAATTTAGATTCCTTAGAAGGAGAAATACATAAAATGCAAAAAGATTTAGTTAGCAAAGAACGTATTATAAACAAGAAACAACGTTATGGTGAGCATTTGGAGCATAAAATAGATAAATTGGAGCGAGATTTGCAAAAGAAAGGCGGAGAAGAAGCTGCAATTGAGGTAACAAATAGGCAAAATGCACAATTGCTACAACTCCTTCAAGTGCATGAAGCGAAAACGGAAGAATTAGAAAAAACAAAAACTGATTTGGAAGAAAATATTTCAGGGATTAAGAAACGAATGGAAGAAATGATGATTAAATCAGCAAATTATGAAGCTTCCAATGTACAACTTGAAGCTGAAAATGTAGAATTGAAGAAGAAATTGTCTACAGGGTCGATAACATGGGAAGGGCAAAGGGCACAAATGGAAGTATTGGTGGAAGAGACGAAGAAGACGGCACGTGTACGTATCGAATCGATGCAAGAGGAATTACGCACGAGGCGGGAGAAACAATATAGTCTACTGGAACGTTTACAAGCTGCAGAGGAAAGTATGCGAAGTTCCGAGGATGAATGCGAACGTTTGCGTGAAACAGTCAATGTTGTACAAGAGCGAATGTATGAATTGGATGCTCAATTGATTCAAGCAAAGCAATGGCGCACGGAAGATCAAGGAAAAGGAAATGCGGAAGTGATGAAATGGAAAACCAAAGTAAAAGAACGAGATGTAGAAATCAAAACATATAAAGAAGCAAATGTTGGAATAAAGCGACAATTGCAAGAAATGGCAGCAACAGTTTTACAATTAGTGGAAAAGGCCAAAGTGTCGGATAATAAATTAGAACAAGAGGGTAAAAAAGCATCTGGGAAGCGTGCTCAGTTAGAAGCATTACAACAACGTATAGCTGGTTTGATACAGGAAGGAACGAAGGAAGGGAAAGCAAGGGTACAAGCTGAAACTACAGTAAAAGTCTTGCATGAACAAATCAATGAATTACGAAAACAAAACAAACGTTTAGTAGAAACTATGAAACAAAATTTAATTAAATTCGAGGAACGAGAAGAGCATTTAAAGCGCCGCATGACTAGTATACAAGCTCGTTTAACAGGTGAGCAACGTGCACGTCGTGCTGGTGTTGTGCGTATTATTGACCGTCGTATAACAACGATGGATGAAATGCTGGAACGTGAACGCAGAGATCCAAGTATCAAAACAACTATTGACCTATCAAATATTGGTATAACAGATGATGAAATAAATATGATCAGTCCTTTATTTGGAAAAGAAGCTTTATTAGCGAAGCGATTTGTAACTTTGAATTTATCATACAATCGCCTTGGAGACAATGGTGCAAGGCAATTGAGCAATTTAATACGCAGTGGTACATTTTTACAAAATATTAATATCAGTGGCAATACGATAAGTGGTGAAGGTATTCGTGCATTAGCGGAAGGTGTCAGTGCATCTTCAGCATTAGGTGTACAACATGTATATGTTCATAAAGATGGTAAAGTCCAAGGACTTGGTGCAAGAAACAAATCATGGAAAGATGGCGAAGGAAATGAGAGTGTTGGTGGAATATTAGGTTCACCGAAAAGTGCGGAAACGGTTTTAACTGTTGATATAAGAAATAATGTTGCACCAGAAACAGCTGCTGTTAGTGAATATGAAATAAAAGCACCGCAAATAAACACTTCAAGCAACAAAATTGGCAAAGGAAGTAGTTTAGATTCTAGAAAAGAAGAAAAAAAAAGAAAAGAAGAGGCCTTTTTGAAAAAGGTATATGGTGATCAACAAGATTACTCATCCTCCTCATCTACAAAAGAAGGAGAAAAGAAAGATAGTACGAACCGTAGTAGTAGTAATAATAACAATAAGAAGAACGAACAAGGGAAAAGTAAGAAAAAAAGAAGTGGTTTATTTAGTAAGAAAAAGAAGAAAAAGGTTGTTTGAGGTGGAGAGGAGAAGAGGAGAAGGCCGCCATTCTCTGGACACCATTAGATCTTCCAGGTCCAAATCTACGTTTTCCCTGGAAGGCCGTCATATTAAATGCACACGTATATTTAAATTTATTTTTTACGAACACGCGTACATAATATTATACAATCATATTTTACGCGCGTGTCTCTCTCTAGATATTTTATAATTAAATACTAAAATACATGTTGTGTGTATGATAGTTCTCTCCTCCTCTGTTGATTATGTTCGGTGTGGGGAGAGCTAGGTATTTTATTTTTTTTCACAATGCACATTTACTATCTTTATCAATATCATGTTTCCTATAATCGTATCTTCTTTTCGCCCAATATGTATATATTTTTTCTCCAATAATTGGAATTGGCCAAATTTTTGTAAATAAATACAAATATTCCCAATATTTCATCCGATTCCAAATTTCTAAAAATGCAGCAAAGCCATGAATAATTTCACCATCATCTGTTAAAACATGCATACGTTTTTGGGTGTCTACATAACTAATTTGACGCCTTTCCAATTCTGGGTGTAACGGTTCCGCATAAATATTGTAAAAATCGACAAGATGTTGTTCACGGTGTTTCCCACGATGCTTATTTTGCAAGCGAATGTAGTGATTGATTTCCTTTGTACAAAGCGAACACCCCCCATCATAAAATACTGTTAATAAATTATCATTGGAATAATATTCATCAGGACTTAGTTCTTTTTGCCAATCTAGTTCACTCTTTACAACAGGGAAATCTTTTTTACCACTCATTGTTTTCTTATATTTTGGCTTTTCAGTACCGAATGTCCACAAACTCCTTTCGTTAATAAATAAATTACTAGTATTATATTGATTATTAATATTAACGACTGGATAACTAAAAATGACTTTTTTATTTTTTTTAGTTATTCTATTATTATTCGTAATTGTAGTGATATATTTTCGAAAAATACAATGTGATCTTCGTAATACTTTTTTACCTATTATTATCATTATTTAGTAAAAACCGCAAAGACAAAAAACAAACAAACAAACAAACAAACAAACAAACAAAATATACGTATATATGTATCTATTATCTATTTTCTTTTTCTTTGTTTGTATAAATTGCCACATCAATCTAGATATCATATTCTATCATATATATATATAATACCTATTGTAGTTTATCATGCTTTTTTTTGTTCTTTTTCGGGGCCGCACTTCCAATACTCTTTTTTTTTTAAAGGTTTTTATATTGCACAAACATATGATATAAATATATATTATACAATGTTAAAAATATTTATATATATCGGATATATTGATATAAAAATAGAAAAATAGAATATTAGTCTTTTAACCTACAATGCTATGTCTATACAGTGTGTATAATATGACCTAAAAAGAACATGAATAAATTGGTACACATTTTTGTACTTTCTTTTCATAATAGCCACTTCTTGTGCATGCCCATGCAGATGCAGAGAGAATCTAATAGTTGATTGTCCAATTGTTTTTGTTTTAGCGTCATAATTTTTCTCAGCCGGACTTAATGCACGACTAGCATACCATACTACATGCAATTTGTGATCTTTACCTTTTTGATTCAATGTTGCGCCCAGGCCATTGTATGAGCCATCACAGTGAATGTAAAATGGTTTCGTTATGTTTGGGTGCGCCATTATTGGATTCGACATTAACTTCGCCTTGAGTTCCGCAAACGCTTCCTCCTGTGGTTTCTTCCACTGTTTCCGGAATTCTTCTTTTTTCATATTCTTCTTATCCAATTGCCGTAGAGGTGCACATAGTTTAGAAAATTTTTGGACGTACTCCCGATAGTACCCAATTTTACCTAACCAACTTTTTAGTTCCTTTACAGTTGTTGGTGCTTTTGCATCGCTGATCTTCTTCGCCTTATCTGGATCTGGAGATAACCCTTTCTCCGTTACTATATTACCTAAAAATTTATCCTCGTTTTTAGCAGATCCGTTTTCTTCGCTTTTAGGCTCATACCTCCTTTACTGAACCGTATCAGTAGGGCCTTTAATTGTTTGTAATGTAAATCCTCAATGGATTCCCCATTTTTACAATCTGTTCGCTTACTGGCTAGTACGAAATCATCCATGTATACATGTATGAACATATCTTATATGCCGTGTAAAAGTTTGTCCATAACCTTCATAAACATAGCAGGTGCATTGCATAACCCCATAGGCATTACCAAATGATGATATAACCCTAGTGGTATTAATACTGCAGTTTTCTCCTTATCTTCTGGTCTTATTTTAATTTGCCAGAACCCGCTATAACAATCTCCTACACTAAACAACGATGCACCTCCAAGTGCTTCCAAACTCTCCTGGCCGTTGTGTGTTGGATATGCATCACGAACAGTGACTTTGTTCAACTGCCTCGCGTCCATACACACTCTAAACGTTCCGTCTGGTTTCTTGACACAAAGCAGTGGGGAGGCCCATGGTGAATTTGATCGCTCTATGAGCCCCTCCTTTGTCATTTTGCTGACCCACTCTTTTATCGCTTGTTGCTCATTCTGTCCAAGTCGATATTGTCCGAATGCCTCTGCATCTCCTGTGTTTATTGCATGTTCATATCCGGGTAGCGGCTGTAGTACCGGAAGAATTATTAAGGCCTTTACACCCAGAAACGATATTTAGAAAAAATGAAATGAAGCGATTTGACTTTGTGAATCCGGAATATGTAGTGTATTCACCAGGAGATGTCATAGCTTACAGACCATTCGCATTTACCAAAGTGGAGGAACAGGATCCAAGTAAATACTTCAGAATTGGCGAAATAAAGTCGATCACTTATGAAGGCAATGAAGATAAAGATTTAAATGAAAGATATCTCGTACAGGTATACGGGGTGCATAGGGACAAAAACCCGGAAGCAAAGGTAACCCTTAAATCAAGACTGGACGCCAAGCACTTACCAGCATATATACCCGAAGAAGCAACGGCAGAAGATAAAAAAGCGAAGTTTTCCAACATGGTGCTTACGCTTTAACGTTAAAGTTGGGAACCGGTCACAAATTGCAATTGACAAACGATCTTAAGACTATTTGTTCGAATTGGTTTTAAGCGTACTACTATGCTAGAATATATTTACGATGGACACAGCATTGTCTACGATCCAATTTATCGTGTGGGGAAACGTGTTACTAAGACCAACAAGAGGAGGAATACTGTTATATTAACAAATATAGACTAATTATTATACAATTCCATATATATTGGATTCATTTCATTTTTGTTGTTATATATAAATATATAGAGAGAGAGTTCGAAATTTTATTTTGCATTGCAGCTTGATCAACTTTTGATATATTGTATTATAATCAATAAGAAATTTCTTGTTTTGTTTTGTTTTGTTTTTTTAAAAAAAACTAGAAGTGATAAATTATTGTAAGATTGCAAGACATTTACGCGAAACAGTATTATAGAAAACATGTTACGAAATGTAGTTCGTACAACACGAATAATACGTCGAGTACAATGTAATAATAATAATAACAACAACAACAATGTTAACAATAACAATTGGAAATATCTATTTACAAGTATTAGAAGAAAAAACACGTATAAAAATGCAACGATAGGAAAATATAATAATCGTAATTTATTTATTAGAAGAAAAACTACATATAAAAATGCAACAGGAAATGCTAATAATAAATCTGACGCTTTGTTAAATAATTTATTTCCAAAATTATTTGGTATCAGTGTAATAGGTGGTGGAGCATATTATATAGCAGATGAATACGGTATTGATTTAAATCCATTTAGTGGGTTGTTTGATGGTGGTGACGGTAGCGATGGCAATGGGGTATTTATTGAAAATATCCAAGAGCCAGATGCAGAATTTGTACATCCATATGAAGGTGCATCTATATTATTTAAGATACAATTTTTTATACGTCGAGGGATATATTTATTATATATGTGGACCCCAGCAACGATAATGTCCTTGCTTGGTATCATTACAGGTATTACCGTAGTGCAAGATTTAGCATTGGAATGGACTGTGCGTACATTGGAAAATTGTGGGATGACATTTCAAAAATTTGGCCAATGGCTTTCGATGCGTCCGGATATTTTCTCCCCAAAAGTAATTGAAGCGTTAAGTACACTTTGCGATGATTCAAAGGTTCATGGATATGAAGTTACAAGGCAAGTGATACGAGAGGAATTTGGTGAAGATATTGAAGAATATTTTGAAGAATTTGATTCGAAACCATTAGCAAGTGGTTCCGTTGCGCAAGTATATCGGGCAAAGTTGAAAAAGAAATATGCATTGAAAAATGGCGAGGTAAATGTTGCAGTGAAAATTAGGCACCCACAAGTCATTGAGGAATCGTATATGGATATAGATTTAGTATATTTTGCAATGCAAAACATGCCATTTTTAACAATACCATTTAATAAAGATTCATTTTTAGCTACAATACAAAAACAAATGAGTTTCAAATGGGAAGCATTTAATATGACACGGTTTGCAAAAAATTTTAAACGCGAAACAAAAGATGGTAATGTATTGTTTCCACAAGTTTCTTCTACATTATTAGGGGAATCCGTTTTACTCATGTCATTTGCAAAAGGCAAGCCATTGTCTGATATATTTTCCGTTGTCGATGGTGGTGGCCATGGTTGGAAAGTGGTAAATTTATTTAAACGTGGTACTGAAGAGGAAAAACTGTTTGAATCTAAGAAAGACTTAGCAAATCGAGTTTTTGATATTAATATGAAAATGTTCTTGCGTGATAATTTTGTCCATGGCGATATGCATGGAGGTAATTTATTATATTCCGTAGATGACAATGGAAAAAATATATTAACAGTACTTGATGCTGGATTGACTGTATCATTAGATGATAAAGTTGCTAGAAGTTTTTCCGAATTTTTGTACAGCATGATCATGGGTGATGTTGATGGAATCATGACAAAATTGATTGAATTTAATGATAGTAAGAAAAAAGTAGATATAACAGGATTTCGTCACGATGTTGAAAAACAAGTTAATTTATGGGTTGGAGAACGTAGCACATTACCATTAACAGCGCCAAAAGCGCCAGATGGTGGACCAATTAGTATTGGCGATTTAATGGGAGGGATCATGTTTAGTATGCAACGGTATGGTATAGCATTGCGTGGTGATGTTGCAGCGACGTTGTTAACTATTAGTATAAGTGAAGGTTTAATTCGGCAATTGGACCCATCCTTTGATATGTGCCGTGGTGCCATGCGATATTTCATTAAATATAACGATAGTGCATATAGTGTAATACCAACTGGTGATGAAGTGGTAGAAACGGTAAAAGAAGCCGCAAGTGAAGTTGCAGATGAGGTGATCCCGGATGTACCAGATATAGACATACCATCGATAGAAGAAGTAAAAGAAGTATTGCCAGAAATTGAAATGCCTGATGTAAAAATACCAGAAAATGTTGAGAAAAGTGTTGAAGAAGTGAAAGATAAAATAAAAGATGTTTTTAAATAAAATGAATAAAAAAATATATAAAGTGCATGAGGTGATGAGGTGTGTGTGTCTGTGTGAAAGATGACGAGAGTGACGGAATATATGTAGGGCAGGGATGTTAAATATTTTAGAGGAATTTAAATATAAAAATATATACTTTTGCATTGTTCCATTATTATTAGAATTATATCCCCTATAGCTAGTATAGAATATTATCCGATTATTATCCCTATCAGATGGTGTTGTGCTGTTGTACAAGTCAAAATTAAAATCTACTAAAATCGAGTCGACGGTATTGCTTTCATAATTTTCATCAATTTGTAGTGTTAGCAATAGCGCAAAATATATACTTAAAATTTAAAAGCAAATTGGAATGATAAGTTTACTATGAACACAAACTAATGAACAGGGTCATTAAGAAGAGGAAAACAAATACAAAAAAAAAATGCCAAGAGGTTCGATTTAAAAAAAATACAATCTTAATAGTGTCTTTTGATTTAAATTACATGACAGGATCGAGCGTTCCCAAATATATATTTTGACATTGTTTTTTCACGCCCCCCTTGTTTAATTTTGACCCTGCTATGTCCATGGAAAAAATCAGTGGCTGTAAATTGACAGACAGTTGGTGTTAATGTTAGGGTTAGTACTATTTCCCATTGTTAACATACCAATACCACCAGCACCAAATTACTTACAATTACCATTATGAAAATCATCTCGATATAAATATATATATGTTTATATATAAACTATATTACATGTACCAAGAAGTAGATAGTAACAAGATATATATAATAAAACATATTATATATATATTATAAATTTGTATTCAAAACATTTTAGTTTATTTTAATTAATCATGCCTATTCGTCAATATCAAGTTGTTGGTCGTGCAACACCAACTGCAGCAGTGAAAGAACCAAAAGTATACCGCATGCGTATTTTTGCTAAAACACCAGTACAAGCAAGAGCACGTTTTTGGTATTTCCTTCATCAATATCGTCATATGAAAAAAACCACTGGCGACATCTTATCTGTAACTGAAATCACAGAAAAGAACCCAAACATCGCAAAAGTATATGCAATCCATTTGCGTTACAACAGTAGAAGTGGAACACACAATATGATGAAAGAATACCGTGATACACGTCTTACTGGTGCAGTAGAACAATTATACGCAGAAATGTCTTCCAGACATCGTGCACGTGCAACTTCTATCCAAATCCGTAACACTGCGATTGTTCCAGGTCCACTTCTTTCTAAGAATCCATCCCAAGGTACAAAAAGACCAAGTGTAATACAAATGATCAATAGCAAAATCAAATTCCCAATGACACACCGTGTTCATCGTGGTGCACACAAAAAACAACGCTCAACTTTCAAAGCAAGCAGACCATCAACATTCCGTGGTTAAACTTATAATAGTAGTGCTTTGTATTTAGTGAAAAATAGTATTAAAATACACACCTGTCGTATATTATGTACTCGTAATAATATTTTTAGCGTTTAAAATGATATATATCTATGTGGAAGAGAGACAAGAGAATGTATAAGAATAATATTTTGTATGTTACGTAATATATTTTAGTGTTTGTGTTAAACATATTTTATATAATAATCAAAAAAGAGGTTCGTTTTTGTACACGAACCTACTCGTTTTTATTTTGTACCGTGTTTGCATTTTTTCCTCCTCTACTCTACATCTCTATTTCTCTCGTAGACGGTCTCTATTTACCCACACTCTTATCTCTCTCTCTCTCTCACTCTCACATCTTTAAACTCTCCGCTAAGCTCCTTAAATTTTCCATGATCATGTCCCGGTTTGATCCAACAGATCGCGCCAATTCACGTTGCAAAGGTATATTTAAACAAATGTATTGCATTAATAATGTTAAATCCAACATACGATTACACATAGGTCTCGAATTATTACTTGTAAATTTCGATCGTGTATATCTAAATTCACGTGGATTTAAACCGCAATGGTGCTCCAAAGCATTTGTTAAAACACTTTGTAATGTCAATAGGCGCCGATACATTTTCTCATCTAAAATTGGTGCCAATATACCAATTGATCCATCTAGTGTGCCGTACAACGAGCCATAAATATAATTATTTGCTAATGATTTCAATTTCTGTCGACTTGTCATTGCACCACCGATCATACGTCGTTTGTGCAAAACACTTACAATCGAACCAAGTCTTATTTCGGAAACAGATTTTAAAGGTTGTTTCGTGTATTCACCAGTCACTCTATTTGCTTCTGGATCATATTCCATTACAATTATATCATTTTTATTATTTGTCATTAAAAGACCTAACGAATTGTTTTTCACGTTGCTATTTTTAGCCCCGCTACTTGTAATCATAAAACCACTTGTATATACATTTGTATTATGTATTGTATTATGATACGGATCCCAACCTAATAGTTCCAATTCACCTTGATGTGGCTTCCATCGCAAAAATTGTAAGCTGTGATAAATATCAGCTACTAAGACATAATTTTTTATAACCTTTACATTCACTGCTGTTACTTTCATATCATAAAATCCAATACATAATAATCTACCACGTCTTATTTCATATAACGTTAGGCGCCTTTCTGATGCTATTAGTAACGTACCACCTTTTGTTTTAGCTAACTGTTCGTTGGTCATTTTTTCATGCGTTGCCACAGCACCTAAACTATCGCTGATTTGCCCTGTACTCTTTTTCTGTTTTGCTTTTTTTTCTTCTGCCTCTTTACGCAGTTCTGCAGGTGTTTTCACCCTTAACTTGTCCAAAACTGTTTTAGATCTTAGTGATTGGATACCCGTAACACCACCAGCAGTGGCCATTTTATAATGCAAAACTAAACCTGTTGCTGTTGGTTTCAACGCCAATACACGCCCATACCCATGTAAATCATTCCCTTGCGGCTTTACAAAACCTGTGCCTACGAATAAAAACGTTTTCATATATTCTTCCCCTGCATCATATACAGTAGAGTATTGGAGACACATCCCATACTCGTTTGATTCCAAGGTATATTCATGCAACACTTTTATCTGCTTTCCATCAATGTCGTCATCCATCTCATCGTCATCATCCTCATTATCATCTTCCTCTTCATCGATGATTTGAATAATTTTCACAAAAAACTGTTCATCCTCTGTGCTTGGCGCACCACCTAATTCATCTAAATCTTCATCTTTGACATATTGCGGTCTTTTTTCTCTAGGCTCATACGGTTCGCCTAATTCTTGTGCTGCAATCATTGCTGCTTTTTCTAAATCTTCATCAATCACTTTCAACGTAATACCAGGAACTGGTTTTGATGTTATTGCAGCATAAACATTTGGAGCGTTGTATAAATGATGTGGCAGGGGCAAAATTTTTCGTATATTTTCACCTAGAACTAATTTCTGGCCAGATAAAATATTTGTGAAAGCACCATCTGAACCAATACGGACGTCATCATTTGTACGGTTGGCCATTTCACACATAATGGCATTTCCATTGCTATGCACTAATAGTAAACCTTTATCACATTGTTCAATATTCAATGGCGTCATTGACACGATTGTTGGGTTGTAATATTTTTTCATTGGTTTATTATTATCGCCATTTTCATTTTGAGATTTTTGTTGGCGAGCGAGATACGATGATGATGGCAATGAAGCAGCATATACACAAATATGGCCTTGTTCAGTAGTTACCCAGACAGGACGATACGTATTACAATATATCATGCTATGATCAGCAACACCTGAACAATATGTAAGAATTGACTTGGATGAAACAACGCTACTTGATTCTTCAAAACGCTCTTTTTTTCTATCTTTTTTCTTTCCATGATTTCTAGGAGGTCGTGTGACGATAGAATGTTTAACGCGTACAAATGCCAATGGTAAAACATCGTTGCTATCGTTTCCATCTGCATCCTCGTATATCATGCTTGGTTGTGGATGGCGTTGGTATACTAAAACATCACCTGATTCTAATACCATTGTCAAAACACATGTGCCTTCATTTTTATAATACGATTTATTCGTTATTGTATCTTCGTCGAGATCTTCCTCCTGCTCCAACGGGCCTACATATGCAATCATAACATCTACTACCGTAGAAGTATTAGATGTTCCTAAACCACCAGCATCACTAGTATTTCTCTTCTTTTTTACTATTTTTTTATCATCTTCTCCATCATCATTGTTTTTGTTGCCTTTATCCAAAAGCTTTTGTGCCATGCGAGTCAACTTGCGTCGTCTATCAACTAACAATTCAGCACCGTTAGCAGCATCGATGCTTTGAAACAACAGTTTGATACTCTCCCCAAAAGGAGATTGTTTATCTGGTAGGTTTGTAATTTCTAATGTGCCATTTTCATAGCATGCTAAGATGTATGGTTGTACCCTATCTTGTGATTTCACGGTTTTTTGTAGCTCCAAGACCTTTAATTGTCTCTCGATCGCAACTTTTTGTCCAGAATTCACATTTGAATCATCGTTATCTATATTCATTTGGCTATCGTCATCGTCATCGTCATCATCTTCGTCTCCGTATAGAATGTCATCTTCTTCATTGTTGCCCATCAAATCAAAATTGATAGCTTTACTCCTCCTAAGACCTTTCATACGATTTTTTGAAAGAAGGGGTGGGGGTGGGCGTGCAAAAGGAGGTGCCATCAAGGTATTTTTTGAATGGTCTACTATGTTTTTATCACTAAATATTCGCATGCATAATGTTTTACTATTGCTGACATTTATATCTTTTCGTTTAGTAGCGGAAATTGTATTTTTTTCAAATTTCCCTGGAATGTTTTTTGGCATAAGCAAATGCATATTTTCATCACTTGTATAAATTAAAATGTGTGGATCACTTATTGTTACATGAGTAATTTCACATGGTTGCTTCTTACTAGGAGACAAATTAATTTCTGAACTTTTCATTGCTTTTCCAGGTTCATCACTACCATCCATCCAATATAAAAGGACGCGATTTCTTAATACTTGAACGGCAACGGTACCATTTAAGAGTGTTCCAGACATTATAGTATCTTCATCTAATACAAATGTGGTGGTTTTTTCAGTCAATGGCTTCATCGACCCATTTGCAAATGAAATTACTTTCGTTTGTTTACCTACAGACAATAGCAATAAATTATCGTACCCTTCATCATCGTCTTCATCGTCGTCATTGTTTTCTCCAAGTTGAACTTTTAACGCCCACGATCCTTTGCATTTACCACCTTTCAATACAAATGCCATTTGCTCAAACAATTCCATGCTTGCATGCAATGTAGTCAGCCCACTATTTGTACGATATCCTGAACTGCAAATAATTTCTTCACCACGATTCCTTAATTCATCATATGCCATATTATTTTCACGCTTTGTTTTCTCATCTATTGCAATAGACGTAATAGGCCCTAAATTAACTAGAACATCACATGGAAGGAATTGATATACTTTATTTTGCTGTTTACCACTTTTACCCGATTTTAATGCTCCTGTGCTATTGCTTTTAGCAGCATCATCATCGTCATCATCATCATTGTTATTATTATTTCCCTCTCCATATAAAAAATCATCATCATCGTCGTCGTCATCGCTATCATCATCACTATCTTCATTCATTTCATTGTCGTTCATTGTCCCACCGGTTTTAGATTTTTTACTTGAATTGTTTGTACTATTATCATCAGTAGTTCTTGGACGTTTTCGAGATGATTGTGATAATTTGGGAGATAAAAATACGTCATTTTCCCCTTTTAAATTTGCATCTAAAATTTCTTTATACTTTAATAACAGTGAATCACCCAACCATGATCCTAAAAATAATATACCACTATTCAGATTTTTTCCATTTGCCTCCCCCGTAGTGACTTCGTCTTTACTATCTTTAGTTTCTAACAATAAGCGTTCTGAAGAATTGTACGACCATGATGCAATTGAAGATGCAATATTTGCATTTGCACCAGTTCGTACTAAATTTAATTTTGTTACAGCATCCGCAATTACAATTAAATGTAATAAATATAAATCACCATTATCAGCAGTAATCAATGCACATGTATTGTCTAGAAATATGCATTGCGTTTCTGCATTCAATACTAAGCGATATCGTTTATTATTTGGTTCAATGTTGCACAACGTTTTGTCAACTGTAGTTACTGCAAAGCCATTTGTTGCTATGCCACAACGATTGTTTTGACTAAAATATATAACTGCATTGGATGATAAAATCAATGCACCGCCTAATGGTCTTGGTACAGCAAGTACATGATGCGAATCGTAAGGTAAATTTTTTATATTCCATATGCATGGACTTTGTTCGTGTTGCAAATTTAAAGACAATGCAAATAAATTACAAGTATTTGTTAGGTTTGATAATGAACCAGTCCATGTTCTTAAAACATTTTCCTGCAATAGTAGTAAAGTTGGTTCAAAATAGCCATGCAAAAACGTCATACTTTTAACAACACTGCCATTATTACTACTCGCCCTACCTTTCCCTATTTGGACAATATATGGCTTCAATACTAGTGGCGATCGGACAGTTTTTACATTGTTATAGATAATATTATTGTCATTCTTGTTGTTATTATTTGTATTATTATTATTCTCACTTCCAGTATTGATACCGCCTTTAGCTTTCGGGGAACTTTTCCTTGATGTAGTAGTAGTAGTTTTTGTTGTTGTTGATGATGATGGCGACGATGCAGGTGATTTGCCTTTTGATCTTTTTGGCGAGCGAATTCCTTGTGATGGTGCAATACCACCTTGTAAAAATGGAATGATAACAAGTTGATCATCATTTCCAAGTATAGCAATACATCGATTTAATGGGTCAACACTAGCAATGGATATGCCACTACGATCTGCACGATCGTTATTTTCTGTATATGCTAATTTTACATCAGCTCCATATCCCTCTGCATCTTCTGCTAGATGGTGTAGCGCCAATGTTCTTAAATTATGTTTGATAGGATCATATGCGACTAACGAACATTTTGAATTTGGGAATGTCAAAAATAAACCATCAAAACCATGTGGTTCGCCTATGGCATTAGCTTCTAAATCTGCAAATCTTATAGTATTAATGGTTTGAACATTTCCAAAAAGTTTAAATGAATGTCGTAAACGAAAGCGTGGAGCTGGCATATCTTCTTCATCTTCCATAGAATTCAATTCTGTTTCATATAAACGCCTACTAACTTTATAATCATCTTCTTGATCAACAATTGCATATATATCCAATACAGTATTTTTCACAACACATAAATTAATTCTATCATAACCTGTAAATCTAGCAAAAACAGAGTGTG